>Ga0307414_10001313_pt1 | contig 12840 bp, 1 predicted proteins | sample DK1Ometagenome_FD_203804 | JGI IMG/M metagenome (GOLD analysis project Ga0307414, IMG submission 203804) | Maize rhizosphere microbial communities from greenhouse at UC Davis, California, United States - DK15-O-3 | ecosystem: Host-associated > Plants > Roots > Rhizosphere > Soil | place: USA... | reverse complement strand
CACATCGCGGTTTCCTTGAGCCCGGCGGCTTCTTCATCCAGGCGGGTGGACTCGGCGGTGTCCACGCCGCCGTTGGCCATGCGGATCGCACGCGCCTCATCCGCCTTGGCTTGCGCATGGGCATACAGCTCGCTCTTCGCTTCCTGCCGGTTTTGGTCGAAGGCTTGGGTCACCTGCACCTGGAGGTCCAGTTCCTTCTGCACGGCGGCGGCATCGAACCGGTTGTCCAGCGCGCCGCTGTTCTCCACCAGCTGATCGGTGGTGGTGGACGTCAGCGCCTCCAATTGAATCTCCTCGACAGTCCGGCCGGTCGCAGCCTGACCGGCGCTGTCGGTGATGGTGATGTTGCGGGTGTTGATGCCACTGGCAGTGAGGCTGTGCTGACTGTCGCCGTCTTGGCCGAAGCCGAACGACTTGTCCGCGGACGTGCCCCCCGCCTGACCGTCGCCGGAGCCTTGCGCCGCCTGATGCTGGCCCTGCTCGCCCTGCCCATTGGCCCCGTAGCTGCCACTGACGCCGAACGCCGACCCTTCGTAGTCGGCATGGTTTTCGAATCCGCTGATGGTCAGGGTGCCGGTGCTGAAGCTGTTCCGCCCAGCGGTTTCGGCCGCCTCGGTGCTGGTGATGATTCCGCCCGTCAGATCGGTATTGTTGCGCACATTGACGGCATAGCCCCCGTCACCGGCCAGAATGCCGCTTTGCTCGGTGACGCTGGCGTAATCCGAATCCACGTTGGATTGGCTGTAGCTGCCGCTGACTGAAGCACCCCAGCCGACCGTCACCTGCACGCTGGCGTCTTGCTGCCGGCTCTTGTAGGTCTCGGTGTCCTGCAGGCTCTCGATCACCAGTGCGTCGGCATCAACTTCGACCCGCTCGCCGGTGACTTGGCCACCGCGGAGGGTGGCGGCGCCGCCACTGGTCAGTGTCGTCGTGCCATCGCTGCCGACATGGGCGTGGGTGTGGGTGGCGGTTTGCCCATCGCTGTCGCCTTGACCCGCGTTCACGCCAGCGGTGATGCCAAACGCCCAGCCGCCTGAGCCTCCCGTGGCGGCCACACCCACGTTCCAGCCGCTGGACTGGTTCTCCGAATCCTGTTCGTACGTGTTCTGCGCGGCGAGGATGTCGATCGCGCCGTCCGCATGGAGGCTGGCACCGGTGCCGCCGTGTACGTCCGACCCGGAAATCCGGATATCGGAGTCCGCTCCTGCGCCCGTGGCGGTGATGTCGACACGGCCGCCGGCGTTGATCGAGCTGCCAACCACCTCGCGGCTGCTCCCGGCCCCCTGGTAACTCGATTGCTGCGAACCGACCGTGAGCGAGACATTGACCACCTCGCCACTGCTCATCGCCGAAGCCGCGGTACCTGCCGCCTGGTAGGTGTCGTAGCCGGCATTGGCCGCGGCCATGGCATTGACGCGGCTGTCGTCGCTTTCACCGACCGATTGCCAGGAGTCGTAGGCGGCCAACGCCGCTTCGACTACCGGCACCGACACGGCCAACGTCAGGCCCGACTGCTTGCTTCGGCTCGTCTGCCGGTAGGTCGTTGTGTCATGGACCTCCTCGATATTGATACTGCGGCCGTACATGGCGATGTCGCCTTCGGGCGAAGTCACCGTGGAGCCGCTTAAGGTCACGTCCCCTCCTGCCACGATGACGGTATTGCCCTCCAGGCTGCCGACCATGCTGCGGGTATGGCTTGTCTCCGCGCCGTCGATGGTGTTCGCCGATTTCCGACTGCCGAGGGTCACACTCAACCCACCGTTGCCGAACAGGCCTGATTTTTTTTGCTGGCTGCTGTGGCTTTCGGTGCGGGTGTTCTGACCCGCCTCGATGGTGATATCCCGCACGGCAGCGATGGTTACATCACCCGTGCCTACGACTTGTGCGGCTGTGGCGGTGAAGTCGCGGCCCGCTGCCAAGTCCACTGTTTCACCCGAGAGCGTCGTGCCGATGGAAAACGTGTCGGTCACCTCGGTGTGCGTGGTGGTGGTCTTGCTCGACAGGAACCCACTCTCCTTGCGGACGGTGTCTTGCTCGAAGTGATGGGTTTCCTCCGCCGTGGCCAGGGTCAGGTCGCGGCCGGCGGCAATCGAGATGCCACCGGCCTCGCTGACCACCTGCGCGGCGGTCAGGGTGGCGTCGCGGCCGACGGACAGGGTGATGTCGCCCACCGCCTGCACGCTGGTGCCGTGCACGGTCTCGTCCAGCGTTTCGGTGCGTTGCTTGAAGCGTCCGCCGTTGATGTCGGTCAGGCTGGTGTCGGTGGTGGTGACCGTGGACAGTTGCAGGTCGCGGCCGGCGGCGATCGCCACGCTTTCGCCGGCCTGCAGCTGCGCCGCCTGCAGGGTCACATCCCGGTCAGCCTGCAGCACCAGGTTGCCGCCGGCCTGCAGGTCGGTGGCCTGCAGGGTCTCGCGGCTGGCGACGGTGTAGCCGTCGGCAATGGCCCGCACCCTGGTCTCTGCCGTCACCGACAGGTCTCGGCCCGCCGCCAGCACCAGGTCTTCCCCGGCGCTGAGGGTGGTGGCCTGCAGCCGCAGGTCGCGCCCTGCATCCACCACGGTGCTGCCGGCGGCGGCCAGGCTGCCGGCGGCGGTCTGCACGAAGTCTCGGCCTGCCTGTACCAGCGCGTCGCCCTCGCGGGAAACGATGATGCCGCGGTTGCGTACGTCGCCGGTGGCGGAAATCGCCAGGCGCTGGCCGGCATCCAGCGCGCCGTCGTTGATCAGGGTATCGGCGCTAAGCCACATTCCCTGGGTGGCACTCATGGTGCCGTCGTTGCGCACCGTGCCGCCCGAATGGATGCCAACATCGGCCGCGGCGATCAATGCGCCGTCGGCGCGCAACCGCTCGGCGGTGGCGCGGGAGAGATAGACCACAGGCACCAGCACTTTCTGCCCGTCGACCACTTGTTCCACCAGCCACACGATGTCGTGATCCAGCGCGGCGATCTGCATTGCGGTCAGCGGCGCGCCCAGCGCAAGGCCCAACTGCGATGCGATGTCCGCAGCATTGTCCATCAGCGTGCGGTACTGCGCCAGACCGTCGCTGCCATCCAGCGTACGGCGGCCGGTCAGCTGCAGGATCTGCTCCAGCACCATGCGCTGCTCGTAGTAGTTGTCACCCAGCCGCTTGTGCAGGTTGGTCCCGCCGCCAAGCCGGCCACTCAGGTAGTCCGAACCGATGGTGTCGTCGGGCACGAAGCGCGGCGCCGTGGTCACCAGGAAGGGGGCGTTCGGATTGGCGTTCTGGTCGAACATGCCGTTGTCCGGCGGCACCAACCCGGGCAGCGGACGCCCGGGCGTGCCGACAACCTGCGGCGCGGCGTTGAGCGGGTTGTCGGCGCCATTGACCCATTCACCGGCGGCTTCCAGCCCCGGCCCCGGCGCCATGGCCACGCCGTCGGTCCCGACATGTGCGATGACACCGCCGGTGGTGGCGGAGCCACCCGTCACCGTGCCGGCGGCACCGACGGTCCCTGCGCTGGCTTGGCCGGCGGAGCCCAATCCACGGGTGCCGGGGCCAGCAACCGTCCCCGGCCCGATGCCGTCCAGGCCGTCGGAACCATTCACCACGGCGTTGCTGACGTCGCCACCGCTGATGATCGTCAGGCTATTGCCCGCCGTGATGGTGGCGCGACCCTCCTCGGGGTACACCATCCGCGTGACCTGACCGAAGTCGAGGGTGCCGGTCACATCCATGGGCTCGTAATAGCAATTGAGATCCGTCGGGCAGCGCTGATACAGCAGGTAGTAATCGGCGGTCACGTCCCAGGTCTGCTCCCCGGACAGCGATTCGTTGAGCACGCCGGGGGCGTTCTCGCCGTCACCACCGCTCTGGCTGCCGCCATTGATTAGCAGGTCTTCCCCAGCCGCCACGGCCGAGTGGCGATTACGCAGTGTCGTCGTCTCCAGCGTCATGTCGCCGCCACTGACCAGCATTGACGCGGCTGAGGCGCGCGTCACGAACAGACCCTCGGTCGGCGTGCCGATTTCGGTGTATTGGAGGATGTCGAACTCGATGCAGCGGCTGCTGAAGTTCTCGGCGCAGTACTGCTCATACAGCTGCTGGTGCGAATCGCCATAGGTATCGGCAGAAGTGCCCTGGCCGATTACCTGGGTCATCGCCTCCTGCTCCTGGGGCGTCAATGCGCGCTGCTGGTAATCCAGCACGCGGCGCACGTTGTCGATCCGGTCGGCGGCGATGTAGAGGTCGCCCTCGGCCTGGATGCGCCCGGACACGTTCTGCAGCAACGCGGCACGGGCAGCGTCGGTACGGCCGGCGATGACCAGGTCGCCACCGCTGAACAGCTCGCCGTCAAGGTTGGACAGCCGCTGCCCGATCCGCAGTTCGAGGTAGTCGGCCGCGCCGATGAAACCTTCGCCGTAGTCGCGTGTCGCCAGGGCGGTGCCCAGGTCGCGGCCGTTGGTCAGTGTGTCGGCCTCGATGGCGACGACGTCGCCGACGATGTCGCCGGTGTTGGTTACGTGGCCGGCCACCAGTTCGACCGTGTCGCCCTCGATACGGGCGCCGGCGCGGTTGTCGATGGTGCCGCTAGCGCTGATGTGGTTCGCGCCAGTGCCGCTGGCATTGCTCGCGTTGATAGTGCCGTGGTTGATGACGTTGCCGGCGGTCAGGTTCAGGGTCCCCGCGCTCTCCAGCGTGCCCTGGTTGGTGAAGGTGCCCGCGACGGTGAGGTCGAGCCGGTCGCTGCTTTCCAACTGTGTGCCGGCGCCGTAGGTGTAGTCCCCGCTGAACACCAGGTCCAGCCACTGCGCGCCATACAGGCGCCCGCTGCCGGTGAGCGAGGCGACCTGCGCGTGCAGGATGTCCGCACCGGCTTCACCGTCCTGGTTATCCATGGCGTCGGCGGTAAGCCACAACGTGCTCGCCTGGATGCGGCCGCCATGGGTGTTGCCGATGTCAGCCAGGTCCAACCATGCCGTGTTGCCCGCACCGAATTGGCCGCCGGCATTGTCGAGTACGCCGGCGCTGTTCTCGTAACGCAGGTTGCGGGTGGCGTAGGCGGTGCCGCCGGAGTTGTCTACCAAGTCGGTGTTCAAGGCCATGTCACGGCCGGCCACCAACACCCCGTCCCGGTTGTTGACGGAGGTCACGTCCAGTTGGAGGTCGCCGCCGCGGCTGCCGGTCGTGCCGCCGCGGTTGTCCAGGCTTCCGGCCGAGACCAGCGTCAGGCCCGCACCGGTGTTGTCTTGCTGACCCGCCAGCAACTGTCCGCCGATGTTGGTGAGGCGTGAGGCGGTCACCATGGCGGCCGCGGTCGCATCCAGGAGCCCGCCGCTGTTGTCGAACGCGCCACCGGCGGTGACGGACATGCCCGCATTGCTCTGCAGCACGCCCCCGTTCCGGTTGAGCAGCTGTCCGCTGCTGGTCACGTCCAACTGGCCGCGGGTGAAGACCGTACCACCGCTGTTGTCCAAGGTGCCGGCCCGGAGGATCGCGCTGCCATCGGCGCCGATCAGACCGTCGCTTGTGTTGGAGATCGCGCCGTTGACATCCACCAGCAGGTCGCCCGCGCCACGCTGGATCAGGGTGCCGCCGGCGTTGTCGAATGTTGCGGCGGTGAGCACGACCGCGCCTTGCCCGTCGATCGCGCCCCCGGCGTTCACCAGCTCGCCGGTGTCCACTGCCAGCGATTCGCTGGCGCCGATGCGGCCGCGGGTGTTGTCGATGGACGCGGCGCCCAGGCTGACATTGTCGCCGAACAGGCCGAGTTCCCCGGCCCCATCGAGGGTGTCGCGGTTGATCAACGCGCCCGCAGCGACGGTGAGGTTGCCACCGGCCACGAGGCTGCCGCCGCTGTTGTCCAGAACATCCGTGACAGCCGCAGCGATGGACTGTTGCGTCGCGATGGTGCCGTCGCGGTTGTCCAGCGCCCGGGCCTGCAGTGCGATGTCGCCGTTGCCCTGGATCACGCCGCCGTTGTTGAGCAACTGTCCGGCGGTGGTGACCTGCAGCACGGTGTCGCTGGCCGCCTGCAGCACGCCGTCGGTGTTGATCAGCGCTCCGGCGTGGAGCGTGGTGGCACCGGCCGTGGTGATGGTGCCGGCCGTGTTGTCGAACGAGCCGTGGACCCGGATTTCGGTCGGGCCGTTACCGGCCGACTGCAGGGTGCCGTCGCGGTTGAGCGCGGAACCGGCCTCCAATTGCAGGTCGCCATTGCTCGCGATTGTGCCGGCCGTATTGTCGAACGTATTGCGCACGGTGAGCTCGAGCGCATCGTCGCCACTCGCGATCAGCGTGCCGCCTGCTGTGACCAGCGTGTCGGCATCAACGGCGATGCGACGCGCGATCGTCTCTCCCCCGTCCAGGTTCAGTGTGCCGCCGAAGAGCTCGAGGGAGGCATTGCTGATAAGGGTTCCGCCGGCGCCGTCCAGCGCCTGCACATCGATGAGCAGCGCCCCGTCTCCAGCGTGCTCGATTCGGCCGGCGCTGTTGTCGAGCGTAGTCGCGGCGATTTCCATGTCCCCGCCCGAAGCGAGCAGGCCGCCATCGCTGTTGTCCAGCAGGCCATCGACCGATACCTGCAGGTCGGCCTCGCCCACGGTCTGCACGCTGCCACCGGTATTGTCGAGCGCGGCTGCGCCGAGGGTGGTGTCGCCCGCGGTGGCCAAGGTGCCGCCGTCATTGTCGAAGCGCCCCGTCACCTGCACGCGGCTTGGCCCCGTGCCGGCGGATTGGATCACGCCGCTGGTGTTGCTGACGGTACCTGCCACCAAGTCCAGGGCGCCGTTGGTGGCCAGCGTGCCACGATCGTTGTCCAGCCCGTTGCGCAACAGAAGCCGCATCGGGCCGTCGCCGCTGGCGACGAAACTGCCGTCGGCCGTCGTCAGCAGCCCGGTATCGACCGAGATCGATTGCGCGTGCGTGGTGCCGCCCCGCAGGTTGGTGTCGTCGCCAGTCAGCGACAGCGCGCCGTTGCTCGCGATGGTTCCGCCCGCGCCGTCGAGCGTGGTGGCTGCGACGACAAGATCACCGTCGCCCGCATGCTCGATACGGCCCGCGGTGTTGTCCAGCACGTCTGCGGCGAGCATCATGTCGCCAGCGGCGGCAATGCGGCCCTCGCTGCTGTTGTCGAGCAAACCATCGACGCTGACTTCGAGTTGCGAGGCGTCTGCCGCCTGCAACGTTCCGCCGATGTTGAGCAGCTCGGATGCAACCACCGTGGTATCACCGGTCGCAACGAGGGTGCCACCGGTGTTGTCAAAGCCGCCGTCGACGTGCACGGTCGAGGCGCTGCCGCCCGCCGCTTGAACGATGCCATCCTGGTTGCTGAAGCCGCCGGCGACAATATCCAGCGCACCGTTGGTGGCCACCGTGCCGCCGTCGTTGTCGAAGCTGTCGCGGGCGCGCAGTCGCAGCGGGCCGTCGCCACTGGCAACCAGCAAGCCGCCAGCGGTGGTCAGTGCGCCGGTATCGACGGTGATCGATTGCGCGCGGGTAGTGCCGCCCTGCAACCGGGTCGTCTGACCGGTCAGCGACAGCGCTCCGTTGCTGACGATGGTGCCGTCCGCGCCGTCAAGCGTGGAGGCATTGATATCAAGCGACCCGGTGCCTGCGTGTTCGATGCGACCGGCGGTATTGTCGAGCATGCCGGCCTGCAACGCGGTGTTGCCTCCTGATGCCAGCAGGCCATCCTGGCTGTTGTCGAGCAGCCCTCCCACGGTGATGGTCAGCGTCGAGTCGTCGGCGGTCTGAACCGAGCCACCCGCGTTGAGCAGTGCGCTTGCGTTGATGGTGGCGTTGCCGGCCGAGGCCAGAATGCCGCCGCTGTTGTCGAATGCGCCAGCGACTTGCAGGCCCGTGGCTCCTGGGCCAACCGCCTGGATGATGCCGCCACGGTTCCCCAAGGCGCCTGCAGACAGCTCCAAGGCACCGTTGGTGGCGATCGTGCCGCCCTCGTTGTTCAGGACGCCACGCAACTGCAACTGCAGCCGACCCTCGCCGGTGGCCGCCAAGGTGCCTCCGGCAGTGATCAGGTCGCCGGTTTGGACGGCAATCTGATCTGCAGTGGTCGCTCCGCCATGCAGGTCGATCTTCTCGCCGTTGAGCGCAAGATGTCCGTTGCTCGCAAGAGTGCCGCCAGCGCCTTCAAGTATGTCCACGTCGATGCCCAGAGCGCCGGTACCGGCGTGCTGCACCGTGCCTCCCTCGTTGCCGAAGGTTGCCGCCTGGATCTGAAGGTCGCCCAAGCTGGCGATCCGCCCGCCGTCGCCGTTGTCCAACGAGCCTTGGACCGAAATATTGTTGGCGGCGGGTCCGGTCGCCACGATCTGTCCGCCCGCATTGTCGAACGCGCCTGCCTCGAGCATCAGCTGGGAGGCACTGAGGGTGGCACCGCGATGATCCGCCTGGCCGATCTCCACGTGCGCGGCTCCGGCCGTGAGCACGACGCCGTCGCTACCTTCCAATGTGTTCGCAGTCAGTTGCAGCCCGGCTGATCCGGCATGTTCGATCCGGCCGGTTTCATTCACCAGGACGCCGGCGCCCACCGTCAGGTGCTCAGCATTGGACGCCAGCGTACCCGCCCTGTTGTCGAACGTGCCGGACACCCGCACGGCCGCGGCTTCCTGTCCGCTGTGCGCCAGCATGCCGGAGCGATTGCTGAGCGCGCCGGCGTCGATATCCAGCCGGCCGGCGACCTCCATCAGGCCGCCGTCGTTGTCGATCGAATCCACATGCAGTCGGGCGTCACCGGAGACGGTGATCCGTCCGTCGGCGTTGCCCAGTCCACCCTGCTCCAGCAACAACTGTCGCAGCCCAAGGTGACCGCCGCTGTTGTCCAGACCGGTGGTCGTAAGCAACTCAACTCCGCCGCCGGCGTTGATGCGGCCGCCGTCGTTGCCGAGGACGCCGCCGATGTCCAGCACGCCATCGGCCAAGAGCTCGGGCGGTGTGACCCCCGGGGTCGGGGGCGCGACGCCGCCATCACCTTCATCGGCGCCCGGATCATCACCTGTGCCGCCACCTGCATCTGCACCCCCGGTGCCCGAGCCGGTCGTAGCCATTACGCCGATGCGGCCGTCTTCGCGATTAGTCACGTAATCGGCCTGCAACCTCAGTTGCTGCAGCCCCGTCTGCTCGATGGTGCCGCCACGGTTGCGCAGCGAATCGGCGCGGACTTCGAGTCGCTCGGCATTCAACGTTCCGCTGTTGTCGACATCCTCTGGTGTGGTGACCGACAGCTCCCGAGTCGCGCTGAGGATGCCCGTGTTGTCGACACCACCGCGCGCGTCCACGCGAGTGTCGGTCTTTGACTGCAGCGAGCCGGAATTCTCTAGCCGGCCGTCGACGGTGACGGTCAATTCGCCGGCGGATGCCCCGATCTCGCCGGAGTTGCGCACGCCAAGGCCGTGTTCGGTACCCAGCAGCGAGATCTTGCCCGCGTACATGCCTCCCAACGCACTCACGTCGAGTGCGAGCGTCGGAGGAGTGCCGCCACTGGTGGAGCGGGTCACCACTCCGGCATGGTCAGCGGTGACGTCGTTCACGCCGGTCGTGACCTGCAGCTGCTGCGCCCAGATGCCCGCGTTGACCTCGACCGAGCGCGAGATCACACCGGTATAGTCGGTGTGCGTCGCGTCCAGGCCCGCACCGGTCACGCGGATCGTTCCGCGCTCGACCCGGTAGCCGGTCAGATCGCCTTGCTCGATGACCGGCGTGCCGGTGGTCAGCGTCGCCCGGCTGGCATTGAGGAAGCCACCTCCATCGATCTGTATGCCTGCCGGATTGGCGATCACCACCTGTGCGCGATCCCCGGCGATTTCAACGTATCCGTCGAGGTAGCTGGGATTGGCGCTGTTGACCTCGTTGAGGATCACCCTAGCGGTGCCGGTGGCAAGCCAAGGGTTGCCTTCCACCCATCCGACCAGTTGGGTCTGGGCCCGGCTGCGTGCGTTGTTGAGGATCGCGCCTCGGGCATCCACGTCGAACTGGCTGAAGACATTGCGTGACACACCGGCCGCCGACGGCGTGGTGATATTGACCAGCGGCACGCCGGCCGGTGTTTCCAACACGGTCGGGCGGTGGTGGCCCGGGGCGTTGGGATCGGACACGATCCGGCCCTGCCGCTCGCCCGTGACATGTTGCGCCATCGCCGGCACGACGATGCCTACCCACCCGAGCGCCAGCCACATGGCAAATCCGAGTGGACGGAGCGTCGCGCTGAGGCGACCCCCTGCCGAAGATCCGCCCCCGCTCGCGCCGCGCGCGATCTCGCCCACTACCTGGACAACGCCTAGAGCGCGATTGAAGACGATGCGATAAAGATTCTTGTTCATGCGGGTAACTCCCTTTGTCCCGTGTCAATCAGCGTCAGTACGCCCAGCCGAGACTGAAACCAGTGGTGGTGTATGCGACAGCAAAGCCATCGGGTTCGTGGAGCGGCGCTCCCACGAACAGATCCCAGTTGAGGCGGCCATGGCCGCCGCGCAGTCCCAGAACGGTGCCAGCGAGCTCATCGCCCAACTGCCATTGGGTCGAAGGGCCGCTCACACGGCCGTAGTCGACACCGAGATAGAGTTCTTGGCCGCCTCCCAACGCCAAGCTGAGGTCGTTGCGCAGCAGCCAACCACGCTCTCCGGACAGCGAGAGCTCGCCATCGAACCCGCGCACGGTGTAGCGCCCGCCGATCGAGAATCGGTCCTGTGGCACCAACGGGGTACGGTTCCACTGCGCCCGCGCGCTTCCGGAGTAACGCAGTTGCTGGCTACCCAATCGGAACGGCACGGAGATTTGCGCGTCGGCCGTCATCAGCTTCGGGCGGGAGGTGCCTTCGCCAAATGCCTCCTCGGGTGCGGCCAGCGAATCGAAGGCTCCCGTGCCACGCCGGTAAGCCACCCGCGCATCGAACGTCGCCGATCCCAGGAACTGTTTGTAGGTGACGCCCAGTTCCCATCCCGCCGTGCGTCGGCGCTGGACCAGCACTTCGGTGTCGTCGATGAAGTTGTCCGATTCACGCCACCAGCCGCGGGTGTAGGCGCCTGCTTTGATGGTGGCGTTGCGGAACAGTAGTCGCGACAGATTGAACTCGGCGTTACGGCTGGAGCCGCTGTAGACATAAGTCTCGTTGGCGCCCGCCACCGCCTGGTGGTACTCGTAGTCACTGGCGGTCGCACCCAGCAGCCAGTAACCGAACGGCACGTCGTAGTGTGCGGTCCTACTGGTAGTGCCTTTGTGGCCGCCGTTAAGCACGTCGTGCCCGAGGTTGATATAGAAGAGGTCGTTCCACCCCAGCGCGTTGTCCAAGGAAGCCGTCGCGCCGCCCTGGAGCTTGCCGGTGGCCGGGCTGCCGGAGTCATCAAACGTGAGATTCGCCCTGGCCGGGGCGCGTTGCTGCCATTCGATGACCAGGTCGCTTTCGCCGGATCGCGCGTCGTCGCCCTCGGCCGGCACGATCTGGATGTCCGCAGTGACCGTCGGGAGTCGTTGGAAATTCTCGAGTGCCTGCTCGATGTCGCGCAGGTTGAGCAATTCTCCCGCGCGCACCGGGACCGCATTCCACGCCGTGGCGCGTGGGGATGTGGCGTCGGCAAATCGCACGGCGCGTACCCGCCCGGGCACCACGGTCAGGGTGAGGGTTCCAGCCTTCAGGTCCTGCGGTGCAGCGAGGACTCGGGTCGTGACGAATCCACGTCCGATAACTGCGTTCTGGACCCGTTTGAGGACGACGTTGACGCCCTGCGTCCCAAGGCAACGCCCAGTGGCGGGATCATCTGCGGGGTCTGCGGCCTGCAGCGCCCAGCGGAACCGGCCGGCCTCATCACCATCCAGTATGATCTGCTGGATCTCGAAGCAAGGCGATTCATCAAGGGGCACGCGGTCTGCAACGGGGGCTTGGCCACTCTCGAGGCGCACATCCGGCGCCATCTCTTGCTGTTCGCGCAAGATGCGTTGACGTTCCTGCTGCCGCCTCAGTTCCTGCGCGGCCGGATCGCCTTGGGTCTGTGCCTCTGCCGGAAACGTCGTCAACGCAAGCAACGCGCCTGCCAACGCCACGGCACGGCCTACCCAACTGCGGAAACCATGCACGCGCAAGACGCGCGGCCACCCCTCAGACTGCGGCGAGCAGCCCGCTACTTTCCCTGTAGTCACGCTTCCTCCTGTCCCCCACGTCGCACCTGGAGTAATCCAGGGCTCGCAATCATACCCGACCAGGATTCCCGCTACCACGACGATGCGCCGGGCAGCAGTCCCAAGTTGTCGTCAGCACGAACAGATTCTTTGTCGAGGCAACGAAGACATGGCACGACCTCCATTTCGAAAAATGTCAGGTCTGCCCCTGTTGAAGTGAATGGGTTTGCCCAATTCCGCCACTGCATCGATTCGCGACCGCCTTGGCTTGTACCCTTGGGAACCGGTCGCCAAGATGGGCCCCTGCGACTGGGGAGCCGCATATGTCCTTGATTCGACGCGTCATCGTTGCGCTGTTGCCGGTCGCCGCCATCGCCGTGGTCATCGCCGCCGTGGTGGCGCTGGGGGGGTGCGAGCGCGACCCCTCGTCCCGATCGGGGCCGGTCGCCACGGGTCCTGCCGGTGCGGTGCAACAGCTGATCGATGACCTCCACGGCAACGACCTCGCCGGTTACGCCCGCCACGCGCTGCCGCCAGCGCTGCATGCGCGGATGGAGACGGCCTGGGCCGAAGGCCGCACGATCTGGCCGCTGACCGAGCTCCCGCTGGACGACCGCCTGCCCGCTTTCATCACCGCGCTGGCGGCGCCGGGCTCGGAGACCGCGTTGCTGGCCGCCTACAACCGGCAGTTCGCGGGCGCCGACCGCGAGCTGCGCAGCGCCGCATCGACCCTCGGGTTGTTCGCGA
>Ga0307414_10001311_pt1 | contig 12846 bp, 11 predicted proteins | sample DK1Ometagenome_FD_203804 | JGI IMG/M metagenome (GOLD analysis project Ga0307414, IMG submission 203804) | Maize rhizosphere microbial communities from greenhouse at UC Davis, California, United States - DK15-O-3 | ecosystem: Host-associated > Plants > Roots > Rhizosphere > Soil | place: USA... | reverse complement strand
ACGATCTACATCTCCACCGCCATCCATCCGGGGACGGGCGTGGCGTTCGCGTCGAAGAAGCGCGAGATCTTCCAAGGCAAGACCGCCGACCAAGGCGCGACGTGGACCTGGACCCAGCTCACCTTCGACTCCACCGTGGACAACGCCCGGCCCATCATACCTAGCTGGGACTCCGACCATACCGCCTTGCTGTGGTGGCGCGGCGATTACCCGTGGCAGCGCGACTATGACCTCTCCGTCGTCGGCATGATCCTTGATCCGGACTTCAAGGTCGGCACCATCGTCTATCACGACGCCACGCCGTCCAACACCACCTTGTCCGACGGCTCTCCGATGACCCTGTCCGGTCCCGATGCGACGACCGGCAGCAGCGCCGACGACCAGTGGCACGCGCGCACGGGCATCGGCGGAAACGGCGGCAGCGTCTATGTCGCGAACTTTTCCTCCACCGAACTCACGCCCGCCGAAAATGCCCCGGCGCTAAAGACCCGCATCACCGGCCTTGCCGATGGCACCTACGATGTCTTCGCCTACTTCGTATCGCCACCCGCGGCCGGCGACTGGCGGATCGCGGCGGGCTTCACGGAAAACGAGACGCTCAACTTCCGCCGCGTGTCGTCTCAGCAGGCCGAAGCCACGCATTTCGATGGTGCGGTGGAGACGCTGTGGGCGGACAAGGGTACCGCTCTCTATCGCGGCTACATCGGCCGCAAGATCGTCGCCGGTGGCGCGGCGATCGAGGTCTTCATCGACGATGCGCCGTCGTCGGTCGCCTACGATGGCATTGGCGTAGCCCGCGTGCTCCCGAATCTGCGCGTCGCTCCCGGGGAATCCACCAGCATGGTTGATGACGCCACCCATTACGGCGACATTGTCAACGACGGCACCCTGATTCTGAAAGGAAGCACTGCACCCGTATTCGAGGGGACCTTCACCAACAACGGCTTCCTCGACCTGCTCACCTACACCGGTGAAATGCCCGCCTTCGCCAACTACGGCAGCGTCCTCTTTCCCGGCGAGGGCCTTGGCATACGGGACTTCGACTTCAACGCCGGCACGGTGAGGGTCACCATCAATTCCTACGCCGGGCACGGCTACAGGCTGCAATCCTCCGCCACACTCGGTCCCGACGATTGGGAGGACACTGGAACTCCGGTCAACGGCCTGGGCACAGGAGGCTCGCCTGTGCCCTTAATGCTCCAAGGCAGCTACCAAGGTTCGACGCGCTGCTTCTTCCGCGTGGTCGTCGAGTGAAACCGACTAACAACATGTGCGACTGCGAACAGGTTCATGCCCGGGGAAAGGCTGGCACGGCTGGAGACCGCTGCAGAAAGGTGACGCGCCGCTGGGCGGCAGCTCGCGGGAGACCCTTTGTTGTGTTCAGCGACGGCTCTGAGGAGTTCTTCCTACTAGGTCGGCGCGGATGTGATTCTCCTGGAGGTCAAATGCCTTTTGGCGGGAGGGCCTTGTTGGGTTCACGGTCCCTGAGCCGAAAGAGCATTGTTCGCCGCGGTTCCTGCTAAGGGTTCGCAGGGGCTGCGGCGGACTCGACCATAGCCTTGAGCTATTTGTCCGCTCTTGTGCAACTGCGGCCAAAGTGGGGCGAACCTTGCTGCGGAGTCTGAGTGCTGCTCAAGCACTCACAACAATGGCCGCAGCGAGCGGTGGGCTTGCGAGGACGATGGTTACTCAGGCACCGGCTTCTGCGGCGAACCGCACTGGAACGGACTGGGGCAGAATTATCAGGTGTTCCGGCTCAGTTTCTTTAGAGGCAGCTTCGACAGATCCGGCTTTGCTCCGATCCTATTCGAGGGATCGCGCCCCCGCAACGGGAACCCCGATTTCTGCTTGCCGATGTTCTCCTCCATCAAGACCCGTATCAGTGGGGTATCTAGCCGACGATCAGCATGAAGGCTCGAATCAAACTTGAGGTCCGGCGGGTGGAAGGGATGTGATGCTGGGCGAATGTGATGTCGGACTTCCTGTACGTGAGCCTGTGTGAAGGGGATGGCGGAGAAGTAATGGCAAAAAAAAGGTGAATCCGGAGCGCACTGGGCTCTCCGGCTCTCTATCAACGTGCGGGAACGGCACAGCGCCTGCCCAACGGGGCATTCGCGCGAGTTCCTCGTGCCTGGCCCCCGGGCCACCGGCTGAGGTCCGCCAGCACCTCGAGCAGTTGGTTATCCTTCGGAGGCTGCGGGTGATTTGCCTCGCAGCCCTGATGAAGATCAAGAGCGAGGGTATTTTCATCCGGTGTAAGCATGTCCGGGATCGCCGGAATTTGAAACGAGCCGGGCATCTGCTGTATCCCCGGCTTTTCCCCGCGGGTCGTCCCCGGGGTCTCGTCCTCCCCCGGAGCGAAATCGCCCGGTTGGGCTATCGCGCGTCAGTCGGTTTGAGGTTTGTTCTCCTCCGCCGCATTCGCCCGGGCCTCCGCTCTCACCTGATAGGTCCACATCTTCCGGGTAAGAGCGTTCCAAACTTTCACCGTGGCCGTGCCGCTCCATTTGACTGGAATCCCCACCGAAATGTCGCCGGTCCATGGCAGGTTCGGCTTTCCGTCGCGGAACGGCTTCTGGTCCCGGCCGGTAACCTTGACCAGTTCCTTGCCGTCCTTGTCCGTCACCCGGACCGTGAAGTTCTTCGGGTTGGCGGCCGCCTCGCTCTTTTCCTCGATGTAGATGTGCAGCTTCCCTCCGGCAGGCAAGGACGCCTTCATTTGTGCAGCCGTCGCGGCATACCGGGAGTTCTCCCTCACCAGGAAATCGACCTGGATCTCCAGCCTTTCCAAAGAGTCGTAGGAGACATACGGCCCGCCTCTTGCCGTCGGTTCAACCTCCGGATCGGGCTGCCGGGGAGGGCCGAACTGTGCTCTGGCGGGGGTGGCCTGCAGGAGAGCTGCTGAAACGAAAACAAGGATGGCTTTCACAAATACTAATTGGCTTGTGTCTGGCGGGTTTTGGTAAGGCCGGGATGATTCCGGCGCAGCGGGCAGCAGTGCCCCGCCGATGCTCACGGGACCTTGAAATCGAGGCTGCGGTGTCCTTCGACCGCGATCTCGATGCTCTCGCCGCTCTTGAACGACCAGCCCGTCTCCATGATGCCGATCTCGGTAAAGCCGCTCGGAGCCATCGAAAAGCTGTAGCGGCAGGTCTGGCCGTCGGTTTTGTTGATGGCCGTCATGGCGCAGGAGAGGCTCTTGCCGCTCGTGTTCCGCACCTGGAGCACCAGCCCCGCGGAGTCCAAGGCCGAGCGGCGGAAGGACGTGTGCAAGGGGGCGGGCTTGCTGCAGGAGGTGACCACAACGACGAAGCAGAGAATCGCGAGGTGGGAGAGGATTTTGCGAGGAGGCGTCGGCATGCGCGGAAAGTTCTAACCGGAGGGGGAAACCTCATCGGCTGGGGATATTTCACTATAGAGAAAACGGCCAGTCAAGTCGTCTCAACATAGCGTTCTACTGATGGTCGATCAGAGGAAGTTGGACCTCCTATCAGATCTGGTGGCGAAGGAACTCAAAAGCCGCCGGGAAGCCGCTGGCCTATCCAAAAACGAGCTCGCAACGAGGTCCGGCTTGGCTGTTTCTTTCGTAAGTTATTTGGAGTCAGGGAAGCGGAAGCCGACGATTGAGACCTTGACCCGTCTCGCTCTCGTGTTTGGAACTTCCGCATCCGACCTTTTGGCTGTTTGCGAGAAACAAGTGAAGTTGGACCTCGGCTGAGACTCGATCATGCCGAAAGTGAAGGATCCTGGTTCGTAGATGCCCCCTTCCACGCGATTCCCCGGGGATGAACCCCGATGGCCCCATCCGGCTCGCGGCGGATGGTGAAGAGGAGTGTGCCGTTACTACCTGGTCCGTCGCACCATTCCGGGAAGTGCTCGTCGAGGTGGAGCTCGGCCGCGGTTTCCAGCAGGTCGCCGAGGCGGGGGCTTGATTCGAAGCGCCAGTCGAGGATGCGCTGTTGCTCCAAGATGACACACCCCTCGGCATCGGTGATCGCGGCGACCCTGATCCCGGGCTCTCCGTATCCGCTCTCGAAGGCGAAGGAAACTTCCGAGCAGCCCAGGTTGGGGAAGAGCTGATCGATCGCGGTGAGCAGCAGGCTGATTGTGACAGGCAGGAGGTCGGCCGGGAGTTCCGATGCTCCGGCCGGGGGTGTAGCAAAGTTCATGGCTGATGGATTGTTTTGTATGGGCGCTCGCTCAGGACGCAGGGAGCAGGCGGTCGGTGCGGGTCCAGATCTTCGCCCGGCCCGTCGCCACCGCGTCCAGTTCACCGGCATCGTTCCAGTAGATGGACAGGTTCACGTAGCCCTCCGCACCAGGTGCCCTCCGCCATTCGGGGATCACCTGGTCGAGATAGCGGGACACGGCCTCGTTCAGGAAGGTGCCGATGCTCCGGTCGCCGGTCGGCTTCCAGGTTACGAGGAAGGTGCCTTCGCTGATGGTAAATCCTTTGGCGTCCTCGATGCTGATGATCTCGACCCGTGTCGCCTCGCTGTCACCCTCGAACTCGAAGGTCACCGCCGCGCAATCGCGGGTGGGAAGGACCTCCGACGCCGCCTTGAGCAGCAGGGCCGAGGCGACGGTGAGGATGGACCGGGCCGGCTCAATCTCGTTCTGAAGATCGCGGCAATAGACTTCCGAGAGTTCGGAGACTTTGAGACTGTCGAAGGAACTGCGGTGGATGGTCATCGTGGTTGTTAAGGAGGCCTCGTCACCGGCCTTGCTTTCGCTCGGCTGGACCGGTTGCCTCGCTACGAGGTTGGCTCTTCCCCGGGATTCCACGGACAGGCGGCCTTCGCCGTCGACATGGATACCGAAGACGAGCAGCCCCCGGGTTCCGTTCTCCTTGTCCCAGTAGGAATAGTGATGCCCTAGATAGTCCCGGGCACCGCAGGCCAACATGGCGTTGAGGGTGAACTGACCGTAAGTGCAGGCCAAAAGGACCTGCACCTTTTGATTGATCAGGCACTCTCCCGAGTCGGTCGTCAGGTAGGCAACACGGATGGCGGAGGCTTCCGGGTTGGCACTGTATTCGAAGCCGAGGACCAAAGGCGTCGGAGGGCGGTCATCCGGTCGGCGGCAGGTGAAATGGAGCAAGGCGCAGGCAACAAGGAGCAGGCTGTCCGGTTCGCGGTCCGGGGTGCAGCGGAGATGATGGAAACGGCGGGAAAGGCCGGCCGGAGTGGATTTGGCGAGGTTTATGGAATTCACCGGGTAGGGAAAGGGGCCCGCGCCGAGAGGGTCTGGCGGGGAAGCAGCCAACGATCTTTGGTTACGAACGCGCCAGGACGTGCCGAGGGCGGTTGATCGCACGGGCCTTCGTTCGTCTTGCCGGGATGCTGCTAACGGTAGCCCCGCCGCGGATTGGTCCGTGACGAGTCGCGCCGGATCTTTCCGGGTCGATGCGCTGCTACGGATCCGCGGGTCCGGTAACGGGGGAACGGGAGGCGGGTCCTATCGACGCTGCGCTCGCGGTCGTTGCCAGCGGGCGGTGGCGGGGCCGCAGGTGGCATGTCGACGATAACTTCCGTTCCCGGGTTTGCCGGCGGAGTTCCGGGCGAAGGCGTGGGATTCTGAGGCATGGTTGGGTGGTAAGATGAAATGGCTCCGGTCCCGGCAGTACTCGGGACCGGAGCTTGACCGGAAAGACTGCCAGCCCGCGGGAGACCGGTCGCAGGCAGGCAATCTGTTCCGTTCAGTTTCATCTAACGCCGTGCCGCCCGGTATTTCACTCCCCTCCCCTGTGGTCGCTCCGGCTCCGCCTCCGCGACCGCAGGGTCATCTCCACCTCAGCCGAGAAGCGCTTCGATCTCGTCCACCAATGCCGAGATCCTCTCGCGGTTGGCGTGCCCCATGGCAATCTTGCGAAGGCTGTCCAACGGCTTGGCGGCGGCTACGGCTTTGTCGCCTTTCTGCTTTGCCGACGCGAATCCGGGAAGCCCGCGCTCCACGGCGAACTCACGAACCTTGGTGCCTACCTCCCGGGCCGTCAGTTCGGACGAAGCAGCGTCGCCTACGATCCGGTTCCAACACTCAAGGCGATACTCCTCCGGCAGGGTCATGAGCGGCCGGATCTGGCCCTCGTTCTTCGGGAGCTTTTCCCCAAATGGGGAATCTCCAGTCTGTCCGGCTGCCTCCAGTGCGGCGACGAACTTCCCGCACTCCACCAAACGATAGGCTTGGGACTTCTTCAGGTCCCACCGTGCACGGCAGTATGACTCGAAGGTCGGGTGTCCCGTTTTCCACAGCCGGCCGTCGCCATAGCTGTGGATCTCGAAGAGGGCCTTCGCGGTGGCGATCGTGGCCTTGATCCCGAGGGACACGATTTTCTCCCGGTAGGCCAGATACTGCTCGTCGCTCTCCGCGTGGCCGGAGACAACCGCAGCTGTTCCTGCACAAGGTTTCAACTCCTCCGTTGCTACAGGCGCGTCCGCGATGACAGCCGATTTGCCGAGGCACACGGCTCCTTCGGGTTTATGACTGGCCCACCATTCGGCAGAGGAGGGGGTGACGTATTGTAGAAAACGGAGCTTGTCGCCTGGAATGTGCTTCACGTGTGCCATGAAGGTCTTGCGGGCGTATTCTTCCCACCGTTCGGCTCCATCCTTGCCGCACACGGATTGAAGCCGGTCGGCATCTTCATCCAGCCCGGCCTGCTTCAATCCATCGATGGTCCGGGTGAGGGACAGGCCACGGAGATTGATCACTTCCGCCCAGACGTGCTCACAGCGTTCGGCCCGGATTGCCGCGCAGGCGTCCCGTGAAAAGCGGTCATAGTCGTCCTGCGGCAGGCTCGGGCAGATCATTCCGAAGGTGCGGAGTCCACGGTCCTGGAGCCAGTGGAGCGACTTGATCCGCTTGCTCACCTTGGCCGTGCCGTGCTCGATGGCGGCCGCCACGCGGTCGTCGAGAGTGCCGGTCGAGAAGCCGAAGATCAGGCGCTGGTGATGCCTATCGGGAATCAAGCGGTCCGCAACGAGCTTATGGAGGAGATTGCTCTTGGTGAGCAAGCGGATGTCCCACGAGGTGTGGTCGAGAATAAGGTTGCAGGCTTCAGCGGTTTCGTGGAGCAGCTCCATGTTCGCCGCCGCATCCACCAGGGTGGAGCTGTAGGCCACGCGGCGGTCGGCCGGATCCACGAACCTGGGGCGGCCATCCTTCTTGAGAAGCTGGGACCGGAGCAGGTCGAGAGCGCTTTTGCGACGGATCACCACGTCTTGGAACCGGCGGACGGTTCCACAGGCTTTGTTATGGGTCTTGATCAACGGCGGCGCATGATAACGTTGGCTGGTACTCACATAGCAGAAGCGGCAGGAGTAGGCACAGGCATCGCCCAAGTTGAAGACGATGCCGTCGCAGAGCAGCTTCTCCTCGAACTGCAGGCTCTTCGTGTTGAGCACGGTTCTGGCGTTGCGCCAAAGGACCGGCTTGCGATTCATGGCTTCTCGGTGTTCGGAGGCGGGATTGTTCAACATTGGCTTTCGGGGTCCGGGGTTTGATCGACATTCCGGAGAGCCGTCGTTCCGGCAGCGTCTCCACGGCGGCTCCCCTGTTCTAAAAATTTCTGCGGGCTAGCGGTGTCAGTGGCGTCAGTGCTTTTCGGGACCAATCCTGCGGGTCATCGCGGTTTTGCGACGCTTTCCGACATCGCCGCTGACAAATCCGGCAGCGGCACCCTCACGAATGCCCACCGCCCGCCATCGATACGGGTCACGAGGCCGCTATGCTCCAGCCGCTGGAGGCTGACCTCGATATCGTTGGTCGGGACTTTATGAAAACTTCTCACGAGGTCCCTCGGCATCGCAGACCCCTTGGCCAGACGGTTGACGATGGGACGGGCCAAGGCGTCCGTGTTTCTTCCGCATGGCAGTGCCTGCCGCAGCACGTTGAGATGGAGAGCGACGATCCTCCCTGCAATGGCCGTCGCCGCATCCACCACTTCATGCAGCTCGTGATCGAACAGCTTGTCCCGCTTCTCCTTGCCAAGGAAGGCGAGTAGGGCGGCGACCTGCCAGACGAGTTGGTCGTCGTGGAGCCCGAGGGGTTGCAGGTGCGCAGGTTGGGTTGCGAGCAACACCCTCAGGTCCGTGGTCGCCGCTTCAATACGACCGGCAATCTCCGGCGGGGGACTGAAGCGGTCGGGCTTGTCGAGCCGCAGCATCACCATCCGGTGAACGAGAGAATCGACGACCGGATCTTGATCGGGGTCGCCCTCCGCTTGAAGTCTGCCGCTGCCCACCGGGATCAGCCAGCCGAGACGGCCCGCCGATTCCGCATCCAGTGTCCGAAGGATACGGAGGACGTTGTCGTGTTGCAGCCAGCCGTGGAAGGTCACCCGCGGCCAGGCGTTGTCGCCGGACTCCATCTCCAGCAGGAACGGTGGGACCTCGCGGTGCTTGATCAGGCGTTGGTAGTCCTTGGTGCCGCGGAGCAGGAGCAGGCGGTCGCTGCCAAACGCGGATTGGTCCTGCTTGAACCAACTGCGCGCCGGGAGGGTCAGGAGGAAATCGACGTTCCGGGGGCGCTGACGGGCCCGCGCCTGCATCATGATGGTCCGCGGGGTCTGCGGCATCCAGTTGCGGAGCATCTTTGCCCCGTCCCGTTCCAGCCGCACCTGGGCAGCGGAGGGTTGCTTGAGGAAGTTCTGCCGCGACAGCCCGATGACCCGCTCCTGAACGGCGAGCGGTTGATTGAGGCTGAGGCGCAGCCACCATGGGCAGGCGTCATCCTGTAGTACGAAAGTGGCCGAGCACCGGCCGATCTGGGGCGGAGACTTCGGCTCGGGAAGCTTCCAGTTCAACTTGGTGCCCGCCAGGCCGATACCAAATAGCATCGCGTGGGTCAGGACGTCCTCCGCCTCGGCTCCGGTCAGCCTCGCCTGCATGCGGAGGATGCTCATGACCGTCGGTCCCAGCAGGCTTGGGAGAGGAGACGAGGACGGGTGGGTGAAAACGGACGTGCGGATGGATGAGTCGCTCATGGCGTTAATGTGGGTTAAGCCGTCCGGCTAGCCCATCAGGGGGCAGGAAGGACGGGAGACGAATCGTTCAGGACAACAGCACCGGGTCGGCGAGCCAGCGGGACCGCACCGATTCGAGTGGCTGGCTTCCCAGGCGGAAGACGTTGCGCGGCTCTTCCACCAGCACTCCTTCCCGCACCAGCAGGTCGATGAGGGGCCGGTAAAGGCTTACCTTCTGGACGTCGAAGGTCCGGACAAGGTCGCGCTGGCGGACCGGCTGCTTGGCCGAGATGCGGGCCACGAGCTTCTCTGCAAGGTCCAGCAGCCGGACGAGTTCTGCGCGATGCTGAGCCGCACCGAGAAGCCGGACGTGGCCCTCCAGCAAGGCGATGCAAAGCCGGTGGATGATCGCGGCCACCTCCTCGTCGGGCGATACGGCCTTCCGCTTGATGGTGTCGAAGGCCCAGCGCAGAACCGCCGGCAGATCCTCCAAGCCAGTGCAGGGCACTTTGGCCGCGTCGCAGGCGTCCAGGAACGCGGCTTGGTTATCCAAACGGACACGGCGGCCTTCAGGACTCCAAAGCGGGAACTCGAGGCAGTGACCGCGCCGGCGCTTGTCGGCGACGAGCTGGACGACGCGGTCGTAAGTGTGGTGGAAAACGGCGACCTTGCCCTCGTCCCATGTACCGGGCCCGGTGGGACGGGACGCGTCCACGAGGATCACCCGGCTGGCGAAGCCGGGAAATGCCTCCATTGCGTCCGCAATTTCGCCGGAGTCCGCGGTCAGGATGCAGCGGATCTCGCCCCGCTCCGACGTCGTCAGCGAGTTCCCGGTGAGCCGGACCGGGAGTTCAAGATCCCGACCCTCCACCATACCGAAGAACTCCTCGAATGCCCTGCCACCGCCACGGAGCAGATGGGCCAGCGGGAACCCGGGCAGCAGGGCCGTCGAGTCGTGGCAAGCTGCAACCAATTTACGCAGTTCGATGCAGGAGGGATTCTCAAGGACGAAGCCGGGACGCAGGACGGTGCGCAGTCGACGATCGTAGACGTCGGGCTCCAAGTCCGACTCGTAGGGGTCCGGCCCTCCCGTCGCGCCACTCTCCGCTAGCAACGCCCGGATCTGGGCCTGGCGGTTCTGTTCGGTTTCCTCCATGAACAGGCCGCGGGCACCACGCAACTCGCCAACACCGTGGTGGAACTCCTCCGCGCTGAATCCTGAGAACCGCTTCCGCAGTTGCTCATCCACGGCCATCGGAACCAGGCGCAGCGCCTCGAGCGAACGCGGACGACGGCCGCCCTTCGTCACGAGAACCGGCACCGACGGGCTCATCGGCCGCGGGATCTCTCCATGGTCGAGTTCCACGATCGGCCCCGCGACGCCGGCAAGCATCGCCGCCATCTGGATCGCGGCGGCGTGCTCGGTCGAGTCGATGTGGGATGACCATGAAGACAGGCCGTAAAGGTCGGTACACGCCGAATCAGCCGGTTCAAGCTGTTCGGCCTTCGCGCTATTGAAATGTGCTAGGAGGCTCATGAAGTGAAGAGCTAACTCGCAGAGCCCTTCTTCAGGGCTCCCCAATGAACTGGATTACGTTGCAGCGATGGATCGCAAGCGACGCTTTAAGTAAACGTGATGCTGAAGGGGTTAGAATTCATCGTTGAATATTTGGTATGGTGGCGCGGTGTTGAACGTGATATCGGTAATCATATTTAGTTGATTGGACCTCGAATGGGATTTGCAGGGTCGGAATTGGATTCATGTTCGGATGGAGTGATCGATCAAAAATCCGATCGACCTCACTCAAAGCATTCGCGATCACGGCTCGTTGTCGGGGAAGAACGCCTTCTTCCAAGGCTTCGCTTTCTTATGCACCAATAGCCCGGCGAAGGTCTGCGCGACGTCCTCAGCGGGCTCGGTGGGCCAGCCGAGCTCAACTTTCAGTCGCTCGTGTGCGGCTTCGAGGTTCGGGATGGAGATCTCACTCAGGCCGTCCGCCGGCCACTTTTGCGTGCGGGCTGGCAACGAGATCGGGTAACGGCGCGACAAGGCGTGGAGCACTTCACGGCGGATCTTGCCGAACTCGTCGTGGCTCTTCTTGCCCTGCAGCTCGGCGAGCGCGGCCTGCATGCTGACTGCATCGCGTGCCAGAGCGAGAATAGAGCGGGTCGCACGTTTGAGCTGCTTTGGCTTCGCTCCGGAGGGCTCAGCCAAAGCACCGACGAGCGACCCTCTTATCGCATTCACGAAAGCGTAGTTCAGCGAATCGAAAGAAGCTGCCGCGGTGACCCATGTGCCTGGCTGACCGAACCCCAGTGCCTCAAGGAGACGGCGTGCAGTCTTGAAGCGTACCTCCACGCGGGTGCAATGGATGCCTTCGGGAACAGCGCTTCCTTCCTTTGTCTCGGCTGCCTTGTCGTAGATGCAAACGTCCATGCCGGAGCTGCGGAAGAGAATGCTCTCGCCCGGATAGACGCGGGGTGTCTTCACAAAATTCCGGAAGTCCGAGAGGTGTGCTGCGAGCAGCATCTCCGCGCCCGGATCTTGGAGTTGAAGGGGGCACTCAACGGTGACGATGTGCGCATCGTTGTCGACATCGCGGCTCGGGAGAATCAGACGAACATCATCGGGATGGACGAATTGAGCGAGGAGGAAGCGGAGGATGGTAAGCGCCGTCAGCAGTTCAAGCTGGCTCTTGATCGTGCGGCCGTTGTGGCCGAAAAGGAGCGTCGGCAGATTTGCCTCAAAGCCCACCATGCGCGTAGCCACCCCGTGCCTGACGAGGAGCTTGAGCGTGACGAAGCGGCGCTCGTTGTTGCCAAATTGGACGATCGCTAACGTTGCATCGAAGGCGCGCGAATGTTGAACAAGGCGCTTCTGATAGAGCGGGCTCGCTGCGGCAAGGGCGAGGGCGTGAGGGAACACGCGGGGTTTCGTTGATGAGATCTTGATGACGTCGATCATTTGGAGATCTGTGGTGTTGGAAGTGAGGTCGAAGGGGTGGAGGTGGGTGAAATCTTGAGATGGGTATTCGGAGTTTTGGCTCATCGAACGGTAGGGAACGATGCCGCGGGGGCTGCCGCCGGATGGGGTCTAACAACTCCTGCCCCCGGCCTGACATTGGCATTGGGACGGTGACAGTTCACGGCAGCTAATCGCCCTGACGTTGGGTGTGGGCACGCAGCATCGAGACGCACTTCTCCGGGTTGAAGCGGTATACTCGACCCACAGCAATTTCCGCTTCGATGATCCCGCGACGCAAATAGGCCATCACCGTTGGTGGTGAGACCTTGAGAACTTTAGCTAGCTCGCGGGGAGTGCTGAGCTCCGGTTTATCGGCGGCGAGTGAATCATTCACCGCGCCAATTTTCCTATTTCTCCCATTCGGTCGAAATAGGATATTCAAGGGGGTTTCGCCCCTATTCCGAAGGCCTTCCTAACGTGCTGTTTGGGAGGGTGAAGTGAAAGAATCGGGATCTGAAACCCTCGAAAATCATCTTTTTTTAGGAGCTCCTCGCTTTGCTCGTTTGTAGTCGATCTTAAGAGCCTTTAGGTCATCCTTGATTCCTTGACGATCGACGTCCGGCCCGAGGACTTCGCGCACGCGCTCCAGAATGCGGTCTAAAATAGGCGTGGGTCCAAGCGACTGCCATCCAAGGAAATAAAGCGCCCTAACGACCTCATATCGTCGGAGATGGGCGAAATCCTCTGAGAAGCTGATCGCGAAGGCAAGGTGTTCACTGAACGCGCTGTCCGCCGTTTCGATGGCTCGGGCTGTTATTCTCCCAATCCGCCCAACGTCCTCTTCGTAATTGCGGATAGCCTCCCGAAGCAAAATTTTGCCGTGACGGTCTTCGTCATCTGGATTGTCACGGAAGAACCC
>Ga0307414_10001310_pt1 | contig 12846 bp, 15 predicted proteins | sample DK1Ometagenome_FD_203804 | JGI IMG/M metagenome (GOLD analysis project Ga0307414, IMG submission 203804) | Maize rhizosphere microbial communities from greenhouse at UC Davis, California, United States - DK15-O-3 | ecosystem: Host-associated > Plants > Roots > Rhizosphere > Soil | place: USA... | reverse complement strand
AGGCGGTGAACAGGCTTTTCGTCGACCGGGGCTATGCCGACAACCTGTTGCATCGCGCGGGCCATAGCATGGGGGTCACGGGACATGAGGCACCCTTCCTGGCGGAAGGGGATGAGCGAATTATCGTGCCCGGCATGAGCTTCACGATCGAACCGGGCATCTATCTGCCGAGGGTCGGAGGGTTCCGGCACTCCGATACGATCATTGTCACGGAAGACGGGAACCACCTGCTTACGCACGCGCCGGAATCGCGGGACGATTTGACGTTGTGAGGGGGCCAACTCCGACCGCCTTCAGCTATCAGTATCCTGAGTGCTCCTCCTCAAACGGTTAACCTATGGCCAAACGTGCATTTATCGCATCTTCCATGATCCCCGCACTGACCTTGGAAGATGCGCATTACGCAGGACATCAGTGCCGCTTATAGCCGCTTTAAGACAGGCAAGTTTCCGTCTTACTGACGTGAAAAGCGGTTTTTGCCTTCCGAGCTTTGCAATAAACTAGCTTCGATGGCGCAACGCATCGACGACGAGCTGAAAGGCCGGAAGATTCTGTCGGCGGCTCGGATAATAGAGGAAATATCCGTCGAAGAACGGCGACCACTCGTCTAGAATCAGCACCAGTTCGCCCGACGCAATTTGCTTCTCGACGATGCTCTCGGGCACGTAGGCGATGCCATAGCCACTCACGGCGGCATCGATCATCGCATAGCTGTTGTTGAACACAAGCTGCCCGTCGACCCGCACGCGCAGTTCCTTGCCGTCCTTTTCGAACTCCCATGCATAAAGACCGCCCGAGGTCTCCTGCCGCATGTTGATGCAAGTATGTCCTACCAGTTCGCGGGGGTGTGCGGGCGTACCTCGCGCTGCGAGATAGTCGGGAGAGGCGACCGCGACGAGCCGCCAGTCGGGCCCGATCCGCACTGCGATCATGTCCTGCTCGACGCTCTCGCCAAGGCGGACGCCCGCGTCGTAGCCCTCCTCGACGATGTTGCGGAAGCTATTGTCGAGTAGGAGTTCGACCGAAATGTCCGGATAGTCGCGCAGAACGGGCTTCAACTTCGGCCAGACGACGCTTTCGAGCGCGTGATCCGACAGGGTGAGGCGAACCGTACCCGACGGCTTGTCGTGAAGCGCCGTCAGCGCCGCGATCTCCTCCTCGATTTCGGCGACGCGCGGAGCGAGCGTCTGGAGCAGTCTTTCGCCGGCGGCGGTGGTCGCGACGTTGCGTGTCGTGCGCGTCAGCAGGCGGATTCCCATGCGCGCTTCGAGCTGCTTGATCGTATGGCTGAGCGTCGATTGCGCCACGCCGAGCCTGGCTGCGGCCTTGGTGAAGCTGCGTTCCTCAGCGACGGCCTGGAACCAGGTCAGCTGATTGAGGTCGGTTCGGGCCACGCCGCTCTCCAGACGATTATTCGTCCACATCGATTAGTTCATGCGAATTTCGACGGGTAATCGCTCCCAGTCGAATAATCTAGATGGGCGCTGCAACAATTTCGCTGGAGCCAATCGCCGTGGACGCCATCGCTGCATCCCCAGAAACGCAATGCCGACCCGCCGCCGCATGGGGCGCGGTCTGGTCGATGGCGCTGTGCGTAGCGATGCTTATTGCATCGGAGTTCATGCCGGTCAGCCTGCTGACGCCGATGGGCGAGGGCCTTGGTGCGACCCAAGGCCAGACCGGCCAGGCGATCTCAATCAGCGGATTCTTCGCGGTCGCCGCCAGTCTCCTCGTCACCACCGCCGCAGGGACACTCAACCGCAAATGGGTGCTCGTGGCGATGACCGGCCTCATGCTGCTGTCGCTGGTGCTGGTCGCCGCGGCGCCGAACTTCGCGGTGCTGATGATCGGCCGCGCGCTGCTCGGCATCTGCATCGGCGGCTTCTGGGCGCTCGCCACCGCGGTCATCATGCGACTCGTATCGCAAGGCGAGGTGCCGAAGGCGCTCGCGCTGATGTACGGCGGGCAAGCGATCGCCGCCGCCTTCGCCGCGCCGATCAGCAGCTATCTCGGCGGCCTTCTCGGGTGGCGCGAAGTCTTCTGGGCGCTGACGCCGATCGTCGCGATCAATATCGTCTGGCATATCGTCGCGCTGCCGTCGCTGCCCACTGCGCAGAAGCAGGATGTTCGCAGCATGCTCGGCCTACTGAAGCGCCCTTATTTCCGGCGCGGTCTGATCTCGTGCATGCTGTCGTGGGGCTCGGCCTTCACCATGTTCACTTACCTCCGGCCCTTTCTCGAGCAGGTGACGGGAGTCGACGTTACCATGCTGTCGATCCTGCTCCTGATCCTCGGCTGCGCAGGTTTCGTCGGCACCTGGGCTGCGGGACGCTTCCTCAAAGGCAATGTCGCGCCCCTCCTCAAGCTGCCGGCCATTGTGATGGGCGGCGCGACCGTCGGCTTGTTGCTGCTCGGCTTCTCGGTTGTGGCAGCGGGCCTGTTTCTGGCGATCTGGGGCGCCATGAACACCCTGTTCTCGGTCATCTGGATGAGTTGGATGTCGCAGAACGCCGCCGATGCGCCCGAGGCCGCGGGCAGCCTGATGGTGGCGGCGATCCAGACCTCGATCCTGCTCGGCGCCGTCATCGGCGGGATGCTGCTCGACGGTCTTTCCGTCCAGGCAACCTTCATCGGCAGCATCGTCCTCGCCGGAGTGGCCGTCCCGCTGATCGGGAACGGCCGCAAGATGCTCAAGCCCGAATGAGGAGAATGACCATGACGACGCACCCGAACACCGCAGCCGCTCGCGCCAACCGCCTCGGGCGCCGCGAGATGCTGAGACTGACCGGCGCAGGGGCCGCCGCCCTGGCCACCGGCACGCTGGCCGACCTCTCCGAGGCAAAAGCCCAAACAATGGAGATCCAGACCATGACGAACGAATGGGACAAGGTCTTTCCCAAGAGCTTGAATGTCGACCAGCAGAAAGTGACGTTCAGGAACCGCTACGGCATCACGCTTGCCGGCGACCTCTATCTGCCGAAGAACCGTGGGAGCCGGCGTCTCGCTGCGCTCGCCGTCGGCGGGCCGTTCGGAGCAGTCAAAGAACAGTCTTCAGGTCTATACGCCCAGACCATGGCCGAGCGCGGTTTCGCAGCCCTGGCATTCGACGCGTCCTACACCGGGGAAAGCGGCGGCGAACCGCGCAACATCGCCTCGCCCGACATCAACACCGAAGACTTTAGCGCCGCGGTCGACTTCCTCGGCCTGCACCCCAAGGTCGATCGCGAGCGGATCGGTATCATCGGTATCTGCGGCTGGGGCGGGATGGCGCTAAACGCGGCCGCCGTCGACAAGCGTGTCAAGGCGGTCGTCGCCAGCACGATGTACGACATGACGCGCGTGATGTCGAAGGGCTACAACGACGCCGTGACCCTCGAACAGCGCACGCAGACGCTGGAACAACTGAGCCGTCAGCGGTGGGCAGATGCGGAGAAGGGAGTCCCCGCCTATCAGCCGCCTTACAATGAGCTGAAAGGCGGCGAAGCGCAGTTCCTCATCGACTATCACGACTATTACATGACACCGCGCGGCTATCATGCGCGCGCGGTGAACTCCGGCAACGCCTGGACACAGACGACGCCGCTGTCGTTCATGAACATGCCCCTCCTCACCTACATCAAGGAGATATCGCCGCGCCCCCTGCTGCTGATCCACGGCGAGAAGGCCCACTCGCGCTACTTCGGCGAGACCGCCTACGGAGCCGCAGCCGAACCGAAGGAACTGCTGATCATAAGAGGCGCGAGCCATGTCGATCTCTACGACCGCGTCGATGTGATCCCGTTCGACAAGCTGCAAGGCTTCTTCGCGCAGCATCTTGCCTGAGGCGCGCGTTATGACATCGCATTCACGTCATCGCACGGCGATCGGCCTCATGATCGCCGCGCTGCTACTCCCGGCTGCTTCGGCAACCGCGCAGACCACCGAGGAGGAAAGCATGAAGCTCTACCGCAACGGAACCCGCCCTTCGCAGCAGGGACCCGCCGACTGGTTCACCGGCTCGGTCCGCATCGATCCGCTCAACACCGCGCCCGAGCCCGCGCGGCACGGCGCCGCGAGCGTGACCTTCGAGCCCGGCGCCCGTACCGCCTGGCACACCCACCCGCTGGGTCAGACGCTCGTCGTGACCTCCGGCACCGGCTGGGCCCAGTGCGAAGGCGAGCCGATCGTCGAGATCCGTGCCGGCGACGTCATCTGGTGTCCGCCCGGACATCCCCACTGGCACGGCGCGACACTCACCACCGCGATGACCCACATTGCCATTCAGGAATCCCGGGATGGGAAGATGGTCGAGTGGATGGAGCATGTCCCGGACGAGCAATATCTGGCGGGTCCCCGCGAAGCGGGCGACAGACACTGATATCGTGCGGACGCCGCCCCCCACGAGGGGCCCTGAGCCATGACTGGAACGTATGGGGAACGAAAGTGGCAAAACGAAAGTCTGCGCTGTCGGATGAGCGCCTCGCCGATATCTGGAATGTGCGCGGCCTCGACTATGCCGAGGGCGAACTCGCCGACTTCGACAAGCTGATCTCGTCGGCGGTGAGCCGGTGCCTCGCTAACGATGAGGATAATCGCGCCGAACTCGCCGACCTTGTGTCGCTGGTGCTCGGCGAACGCGTCTCGGTGATGATGCTCGACGCCTATGCGAGTGAGGCACGGCGCGGGCAGCGCATTCCGGCTTCGCGTTTCCTCGCACTGATCGCGGTCACACGGCGCTTTGACATTCTCGATGCCGTACTGCGTGAAGTCGGCGGCAAGGCGCTCGATCGCAGCGATGCGCAAGTCTATCGCTTCGGCAGGCGCTATCTCGACAGTGTCCACGCCTCACGGCGGCTCCGCGAAACCGAGGCCGAGATTCTCGATGCGTCGTCCTGATGGCGCTAACGGGATGTGCTCCCAGCTAGACGAGGATCGACCGTGACGCGGAAAAGAAAGGCGCCGACGCGCAAGGGCAAAGGCAGAGAGGGCGGCCGTCCCGTGGCCGACCGGCTCGCCGTGCATCCGGTTTCGATGGCCGATCAGGCGGCGATCAAGGACGAACTCGTCGCCAATGCGGCCATTTAGGTCGAAGCCTTCCCACAGTTGCAGGCCGACCTGCTGACGCTCTTCCGCAGCGTGCACCCGCTCCATCTCATCGCGATCGTCGGACAATATGGGCTGTTCGCACCGGTTTCGAATCAAGGCATCGCCGACGGCACGCTCATGGAAGGAATTCAGCAGCATCATGTCGAACTGATGCAGGCCTTCGCCTTGGCCTTGTCCGACGTCGAATGGGGCGTATCGCCGGCAACGCCAAAGGATGTGGAACAGGCTGTCGACACGGTGAAGGCACTGGCTGAAGCGTTCCACGCGCGCCGGTTTCTCGAGGCCGAGAATGTCGAGGAGAAGAGCGAGCGGTATCGCCTGATGCTGCGCGAGAAGATCCGTCTTCATACCCAGATGATCCGCAACTGGGGGCATTTCGGCCAAGTCGTCGACATCACCCGCCGTCTCTATGCGCCTCTCGATCCGCTCCTGCGCGACGCGCACGATTTCGCGGCGACCGAGCTCATCTCGGTTGCCAAGGCGATGCTCGACCTGCATGAGAAGCGGTCGAGCGCGCGCTTTCAACATCTCCAGCGCGTGTTCGCCGAAAAGACCGTTCGCGGCGCGGTCGGCCGCTACTACGCGCTTTTCATGGCCGGCGAGGATCCGGCACCGTTCCTGGCCATGTTTCCCGCCGAATGGCCGCTCGATGCGGTGCGGCAGCGCCTCCTTGCTCATGCTGACACGCAGCTTGCCAGACAGGCCTGCTATTCGCCGGAAGATCTGGCGGCCGCGACGGGGCTGCCTGCCGCGGTCCTCGAAGCGGTCCTCGGTGCGCTCGCCGTTGCGCCGGGCGCTCTCGCTCCGATGGATCGCGAGCATCTGTTTCTTGGTAATCCGGTCTGGACAGTGCCCGCGATTAACCTCGGATCGGACTATTTCGTCCCGGCGCCGCAGTCGATTTTCAGCTTTATCCACGCGATCATGCGGCGGCTGGCAACCACGCCCGAGCTCAAAAGAGCGCTCGAACGGCGGCGCGCCGAATTTCTTGAGGCCGAATTGGCCGCGCTGCTCGCTGAGGCGCTGCCCGGCGCGCAAGTGCAATCGGATATCGCATGGTCGCTCGACGGTCGCCGTTACCAGACCGATGTGGTCGCGAAGCTCGATCGTGTCGTGGTGATCGCCGAAGCCAAATCGGCGGCGCTGACGGAGGCCGCGCTGCGTGGTGCCCCTGAGCGCGTCCGTAAGCATGTCGGCGAGTTGATCGTCGAGCCGTCGCAGCAGTCGCTGAGGCTCGCCGGCCTGATCGAACGCGCCAGCCGCGGCGATGCTGATGCCCGCACAATCCTGGCGCCGTTCGGCAACGATTTTTTCGACGCCGACGAAGTCGTCCGCCTGTCTGTGACGCTCGACCTGTCTGTGACGCTCGACGATTTCTCGATCATCGCATCCTCCGAACCCGAATTGCGTCTGGCGGGCTGGCTTCCCGAGGATGTGCCGCTCGGCTGCACAATCGGGATCGCCGACCTAGCGGCGGTCGCTGACGTTCTCGGCGACCCGGCGCAACTTGTTCACTATCTCGCCGAGCGGCAACGGATTCAGAAAACGCTCCAGATTCTCGGGGACGAGATGGATTTCCTGGGTTTCTATCTCGAGACGGGATTTAACATCGCTGCGATCGAACGCGACAAGCCGCGGCTTTCGATCAGCGGCATGTCGGCCGAGATCGACCGCTGGTTCATCAACCGGGAGATCGGACGGAAGCAAACGCCGCCTCGTTTCGCGATTGATCGCTATTTTGCAATGGCGATGGAGGCCGTACGGCGCCATGGGGAACCGGGATGGCTTACGATCATGCTTGATCTGCTGCGCGCCTTCGACTGCGACGAGCAGGCCGAGGTCGTCAAATCGCTCGGCCAGCTGCGGAACGAGGCCATCCGGCGGCGAAATGATCGCGAGCGGACCGCGACCCTGCTCGTCACGCCGCCAGCCGACCGGCGCACCGCCATTCTCTTCCATGTCTACCCGCCGGAATACGCCGCGGAACGCCATCAATTGGGCGTCAAGCTCGGTACATGGGCGCTCGAGACCAGCGGCGCGATCGGTGCCTTATGATTGGCCGAGACACGTCGCGCTGGCACGAGCCCTATTCCTATATCGGCTTCGCCGAAGTCTAAGCGTTGCTGTCCTGGGGTCGCGCGTGCATCGAGAAGTGCGAGACAGGTTCTAGCGGATTTCGTATCGCTTCCTGCATTTTTTACGCAGCGAGACACAACTTTGCATAGCAGCACGATAGTCGAGGACGCGGCCAGCACGCTTGCAAACACCCTGAGACTCTATGTCGAGGCCCATTTTCGCTTCGCCGATCTGTTCAAGATCGATCCCGAGGAGGCGATCGACAATATCGATCGCGCCTTCGAGGCGAAGCTCGAGGCCTTCCATTCGCTGTACGACGTATCGAAGACGCTCTTTGCATATTTCGATCATGGCGACACCGCGCTAATCATCGCGATACGAAACGCGATACATCATCGCGACCACCCGCTGTTTCGAAGTCTCAGGCGACGCCTTCATCTTGATGAGGGTGGCGTGGAGCGCTGGCTGGGCGCGTCGTTTCTGCTTGCAAGTCAACCGACTCTTCATGGCGCCCCAGTTTGGATGTCCCATCATGTCCGGTTGGACGACGTGGATTCGCGCCTCGACCCGTCCCGTGCTTCGCCCTTTCTCGACACCGGAGCGAGCATGGCGAAAATCGCCGGCAGGATCGAGTTGATCGACCGGCGGCTCGCGCTTCCGGCAATCCGCCGGTTCCGCGACCGGCACCGATTTCCTGACGACCAGACATATGTCGATCTGATGCCGATCTTCGTTTCGGCCGTGTGCAAGGTCTTCAAGGCGATGAAGCACGCAGGGATAGGATTCAATCGATTCGACGCCAGAACCTACCTCGCCCCATTTACGTCAGAGCTTGAGATCGACCTCGGCAACCACGACTTCAGGCAGCTTCGGATGCGCGGATGGGGTGCACTCGACCTGATGCCCATTCCCCTCGAATAGGTTCAAGCGCGTTGACGGAGGAAAGGAACAGGGCGGATGGTTGATGGACTTCCTTTGCGCTGGGGTTTCATTTTTCGCTCTGTTCGCAATTATATGTCCGACTGGACCGAGCATTGGCGCAGCGACGACGTCTATTTGTGGAAGAATGAGCCGGGCTATGTCTCGACCGAATTCACGTACGCGTCCCCGCATTTCAATGGCGCGCGCGACATGTACGACCTCGCCGATCGCGCAACTGCGCTGAAAGCCGTCCTCGACGGTGCAATGATGCTTGGGGTCGGTTCCCTGCTCCACTCCTACGAGCCCTTCGCGCTTGGCCAGATCGTTGACCTCGGCGATCAAACCAAGCGGGACGGCCCCGGCTTAGGCAATGTATTGGTCGAGCCATTTGATCCGCGACTATCGACCTTTGCCGCCCACACCAAGATCATCACAAGAGACCGCTACGGCGCCGAAGACATGATCTTGCAAGCGCGCCAGGATCCGATCGCGCGGGGCTTGCTTAAGCACCTCGGTTTCAATGGCCCCGATTATCGTACTCTCTATTCGCTACTGGACTGGATGGAATCCGAGGGCTGGACCGAGAAACAGATCGCTGCTGTCACGGATCAGGATGCCGACGCGGTCAAAGCGTTTACTGGCACAGCCAACAACGCCACCATCCTCGGTCCGCTCGCCCGCCACGGAGAGAAGCGCTGGCGAGCCCCCAAGTCGATCATGTCGCTCAGGGAGGCGCAAGCGTTGATTCTGCCCGCGGCAAAAGGGTTTCTGAGATCAAGAGCCGAAGCTTTCGATGCGACCGGCACTTGGCCTATATTCGTCAGGCCATCGAAAAAGAATGGGCGAACGGCAAAGGCGTAGTACCCGAGCAGGCCAGCTCCGGAAAAGGACCAACGTCCGCTTTCTGGTCTTATTAGCTTTAGATCGACTGGCCGGTATAGGACGGCGGGGTTAACGGGTCATCGCAACAGACAATCGCTCAGCGTCATCTTCGCGATAGATGGCAAGGCCCCAAGCAGGCCTCCAGATCTCCGGTGCAAAAGTGACGCCGTCGCTATGGGTATTACCGCACTCACCTGCCATCTCGGCGGCAGTATTTTCTGGTAATTGAAGCTTGTAGAGTGAGCCCACCTGCCTCCATTCTGTTCCATATTTTGTTCCAATTTTGTTGCACGGAGCTCCCGGGAGCCCACGGAATGCACGGAAATCCAGGGAAAATGAAGGCACGAAACGGAACGGCAGTTTTCCGCGAAATCGACGCTAAATCATTGAAAATATGGTGCACCCGGCGGGATTCGAACCCACGGCCCCCAGATTAGGAATCTGATGCTCTATCCTGCTGAGCTACGGGTGCGCCGCCGCTCGTGTAGCGGCGGAGCGCGCGGAGCGTCAATCGGCTTGGATCAATTGGCCGCCTCGGGCGGTACGATCGGCACCAGCAAGGGCATTGCGACGATCCCGTCGTCGCGGAGCGCCTCTGCCTCGTCGGGCGAGGCCTGGCCGTGGATCAGATCCCCGGCCACGCGCCCTTCGTGCATCGCGCGCGCGGCATTGGCGAAATCGCGGCCGACCCAGCGCGATTGCGGCAGCATTTCGGCCTGTTTTGCCGCGATGCCCGCGAGCAGCTTGCGCACCAGTTCGGGGCCGGGTTCGGGGTCGGTCGTTTTCGAAACGGGCGCGATCGCCGCCTGGTTGGACTTCGCGCCCACGCGCGGCGCCATCGCCGCCTTCTTCACCGCGCTGTCGCCGCAGACCGGGCAGGCGATCAGCCCGCGCGCCTGCTGGTCGGCGAAGCCGTCACTGCTGGCGAACCAGGCTTCGAACCGGTGATCGCCGGCGGCGCAGCAAAGATCGAAAACGATCATGGGTCAGGCGGCTCCGATCAGCGCCTCAAGCTCGCCCTTCGCATCGAGCGCGGCAAGGTCGTCGCTGCCGCCGACATGTTTTCCGTCGATGAAGACCTGCGGCACGGTGCGGCGCCCATTCGCGCGATCGACCATCGCCTCGAACCCCGTGCGGTCCATCGTCACGTCGATTTCGCGGAAATCGGCGCCCTTGGCGTTCAGCAGCATCTTCGCACGCGTGCAATAGGGGCAGAAGGCCTTCGTATAAACTTCGATCTGGGCCATACGGCTATCCTGTCATCCTTTCGTTCTGCATATCGGAATCCAACGAAGCAAAGTCAAATATGTTGCCCTTCGCCGCGTCGGGGACGACGCGTGCCCAGGTCAGCGCCGACACCCGCATCGCCCCGCTCCGCCGCAGCACCCGCGCCGCGGCGCGCAGCGTCGCCCCGCTCGCATGGACGTCGTCGACCAGCACCACATGCTTCCCCGCCGCGCGCGCTTTCGCATCGGGCGCCAGCGCAAAGGCGCCGGCGACGATGCGCTCGCGCTCCTTGCGTCCCTTGCCGCGCAGCGATGCGGTCGGCTTGACGCGGAGCAGCAGATGATGATCGCGCGGCGCACCCGTCAGCCGCGCGAGTTCGTCGGCGAGCAGCGCGGCCTGGTTGAACCCGCGCGACCAGAGCCGCCAGCGATGGAGCGGCACCGGAACGAGCAGGACCGCATCGATATCGCCCAGCGCGGCGAGCTGGCGCGCCATCAATCGCGCCATCAGCCGCGCGTGCCCGGTCCGCCGCCCATATTTGAGCCGCAACGCCACCGTGCGGGCGACCGGACCGTAAGCGAGCGCCGCCGGCGCGCCCCGGAAGGGCGGCGGCTCGGCAAGACATGCCCCGCAAGCGATCTCCCCGCTTGGCATTGTCTGGGGCAACGGGATCGAACAATGGACGCATCCCGGCCCACCGAGAAAATCGAGCGACGACCAGCAGGCAAGGCAGAATTGGCGATCGTCGCCGACGATGACCCCGCAACCCGGGCAGCGCGGGGGCAGCGCATAATCGACGATCGCGCGCGTCGCGGCGCGCAAGCCAGCGAGCCATGCTCCCGCCGGCGCATCCGTTTTTTCGGCATCCCCCATCGCCCCCGCCATAGGCGGGTTGTGAAGCATCGCCGACGGCGGCACAAGGCGCGCATGTCGCAAGCCCCCCGCCCGCTTTTCTCGTCCGCCCGCCACCGCGCCCAGCGCGACCGCATGGCGCGCATGCCCGCGCCCGCCAATTTCCTCGCGCCGATCATCGCCGAAACCTTGCTCGACCGGTTGGCGATGGTGACGCGCGAATTTCGCCGAACGCTGCTCGTCGGCGCGCACGACGGCGCGCTGACCGACCATCTTCGCGCGACCGGCACCGACCTCATCATCATCGAGGCGGCGCCGCGGCTCGCAGCCCGGACGGCAGCGATCGCGGTCGAGGCCGGTGCGGTCGACCTGCCGTTCGGCAGCTTCGACCTCATCCTCTGGCCGGGCGGGCTCGACAGCGTCAACGACGTGCCGGGCGCGCTTGTGCGGCTCCGCGCGCTACTCGCGCCCGACGGCCTGCTGCTCGGCGCCTTCGTCGGCGACGGCAGCCTGTCGCGCCTGCGCCGCGCGGTGATGGCCGACGGCGTGCGGTCGATCGCTCGGCTGCATCCACAGATCGACCTTGCCGCGATGGGCAATCTGCTCCAACGCGTCGGCTTCACGCTTCCCGTCGTCGATGTCGAGGCGCTGACGGTGCGCTATGGCGACTGGTTCGGGCTCGTGCGCGACTTGCGCGCGACCGGCCTGTCGAGCCGCCTCGACCCCGCCCCGCCGCCGCTGACCCGCGAGGAGGCGGCACGGATCGCCGCGGCATTCGCCGCGCAGGCCGACCCCGACGGCCGTATCGCCGAGAATTTTCGCCTCGTCCATTTCAGCGGCTGGGCGCCGCATCCCGATCAACCGCAGCCCGCGCGGCGCGGCAGCGGCACCGCCTCGCTGACGGCGGCGCTCAAGCCGAAGGACTAGATCAACGCCTCAAGCAGCCCGATCAGCGGCTTGTCGGCGGGCGGCATGTCGAGGCCGTGCAATTGGGTCGGCCGCACCCAGCGAAGCGCGCTCGCATGTTGCGCGACCGGCGTTCCGCGCCATTTGCGGCATACATAAAGCAGGAGCAGCAGATGCCGGTCGCCGAGCATGTCGCTCGCAAAGCAGGCGGGCGCAAGGCAGGCATGATCGACGTCGATCGCCAGCTCCTCGGCAAGTTCGCGGATCAGCGCCTGCTCGGGCGTTTCACCGGGCTCGAGCTTGCCGCCCGGAAACTCCCACAGCCCCGCCATCGCCAGCCCTTCGGGGCGTTGCTGGACGAGCAGCCGCCCATCGCGGTCGACCAGAGCCGCGGCAACGACGAACAGCGATGTTTTTGGCGGTTTTCCGGGGGTAAGCGCGGACAAATTGTTAACCTTCCTGTGCGAATGGGGACACCCTCGGGAACTATATTTCAGTCAGGGGTGGAACAATGCGAAACTTTTACAGGCTGATGCGGTCGACCAGGGCCGCCACAGCCGTCGAATATGGGCTGATCCTGGCCCTTATCTTTCTGGCGGCCGTCGTCGCGGTCGGCGGTGTCGCCAATTCGACGAACAATATGTGGAACGAGGTTTCGACCGCCGCCGACACGAATATGTAGCCGCGACGGCTGTCCCTTTTCGGGGCGGCAATGGGCCCCATCCCGCCGCGCGACATTAAGATTTTCAAAACCTATTCGCCCTAAACCGCAGATGTTGACCCAGACCAGACCGTCAACAGGGTAAGTGAAATCAGGAGACCAGTCATGAAGTTCATCAAGAAGTTCGTCCGCGACACCAAAGCCGCCACCGCCATCGAATATGGCCTGATCGCGGC
>Ga0307414_10001309_pt1 | contig 12870 bp, 8 predicted proteins | sample DK1Ometagenome_FD_203804 | JGI IMG/M metagenome (GOLD analysis project Ga0307414, IMG submission 203804) | Maize rhizosphere microbial communities from greenhouse at UC Davis, California, United States - DK15-O-3 | ecosystem: Host-associated > Plants > Roots > Rhizosphere > Soil | place: USA... | reverse complement strand
AGATAAGGCGCCGCGCGCGGCGTCGCCGATGTTGGGAAGGGCGGACAGGAGCTGATGCACAAAGCCGGTTGAAACCGCCGGATCAGGAAAACCCACTTTGGCCGGTGCACCTCGAGTGCGAGCAAATGGTCGGGACCAGATCCGCGCGAAAGGCATCATGGCCAGCGGCGTACGACAATGCCGCATCAAAGGCCGGACACATGGCCGCACCAACCAGCAGGCGCATCGCACCTAGAAACTGCTTGCCAACGGAGGGCCGTCCACACACGGCCAATGTAACCCTATCTAGATGTTCAGCGCTTCAAGCCCCATCGCGATTGCCCCCATCGGCCCAGCCAGCGTTCCTAGTCCGGGCGGTCCGAGCCGTTTGTCGAGTTGATCGACATAGTCCGAGAGTGTCCCGTAGCCGGCGATGCTGGCTGCCAGCTTGTCACGGAGCAAGGGGAAGAGATAGTCGCGCGCCGCGATGACACCGCCGCCGATGGAAAAGCGTTCGGGCGCGGCGACGACGACAAGATTGTGGAGCAAGCCCGCCAGATCGTGGACGAACACGTCCCATTCGGGTCCGTCGTCGGAAAGCTCATCGCCCGGCTGGCCAAAGCGCAGGGCGAGCGCCGGGCCCGAGATCAGCCCCTCGATACAATCGCCATGATATGGGCAGCAGCCGGCGAAGCGGTCGCCCGCGGCGCGGGTTGCGCGCATATGGCCCGCTTCGCCATGCGCGGCGCCCTGCACCGGTCGCCCGGCGGACAGCAGCCCGACACCCACACCTGTGCCGATCGTGATATAACAATGGCTTGGCAGGCCCTGTGCCGCGCCCCAGCGCCCTTCGGCAAAGGCGGCGCCGACGACATCGGTCTGGATCGCCAGCGGCTTGGCATAGCGATCGGCGAGCCGTCTGGTCAAATCGGCCCCCGTCCAGCCGGCCTTGGGGGTGTTGGCGACTGACCCGAAAGTGGGGCTGGCCGGGTTCAGATCGAGCGGACCGAAGGCCGCGATCCCGACGGCGTCGAAGCTCCAGCTATCCAGAATGGATTCCAGGGCCCCCAGCGTGGTCGCGGGATCGGTCGTGGGCACGGTCCGGCGAGCGCGGATGTCGTCAGGGCCCGTGGCAAGGATGGCCACGCATTTGGTGCCACCCAGTTCAAGACCGGCGATCAGTGGAGAAGAGGTCATTCCGTTACCTGTTTCGCATGACGGGCGCCGGGCACAAGGCATTGCCCCCGCCGCTGGTCAGCGCCCAATATATTGCAACATCGCGGATTCTGCGCCTTGGCTCCAAACCAGATCGAGCGCTTCCGCGAAGGCGGCGACGAAGGCAGGATTGTCACGCAGCTCGCCGTAAATCGTGCGCATTTCGATCCAGCGAGCAGGGCGCTCCCTCGCTTCGCGGGCGATCTGCGTGAGTTTGTCCCAATCGGGGTCGTTGGGCGCAATATCATGCCCTTGTTCGTCGATACCGTAGCAATAGCGGCACCATATGGCGCTTTCGAGAATCAATCCGAGCGGCATGACACCCCTCGACAAGTTATCGCGGATCGAGGGCAGGATGAATTTAGGTTGCCGGTTCGAGCCATCGAAGCACAGGCGGCGTGCCGTGTCGGCGATTTCGGGATTGGAGAGGCGTTCGATCACCAGCCGTTTATAGTCGAACAGATCCTGGCCCGGTACCGGCGGCACGATGGGCAGGATTTCGTCGGTCGCGATCCTGTCGAGGAAGGCGGCTATGGTCGGGTTCGCTATCGCCGCATGGACATATTCGATGCCCTTCATCGCGGCCGCATAGGCGATGATTGCATGGCCGCCGTTGAGGATGCGGATCTTCATCGTCTCGAACGCGTCGACATGCTCGGTAAAGACCACGCCGACTTTCTCGAAAGCCGGACGGCCCGACGGGAACCGGTCTTCCATGACCCACTGGCGGAATGGCTCGCAGGTCACGGGCACAGGATCGTTCGCGAGTCCGAAGGCCGCCGCCAACCTACGCTCGTGCGAACCCGTCGCCGGCGCGATCCGGTCGACCATGCTGTTCGGAAAGAAAACCCGGGCCTCGATCCAGTCGGCAAGGTCGGGATCGGACAGGCGTGCGAGGCCGACCGTCGCGGCCTTCGTGACATGACCGTTTCCGGGCAGATTGTCGCAGGACAGAATCGTGAAGGGCGGCACGCCGGCGTTGCGGCGCCTCCGCAGCGCAGCGATGATCGCACCAAACGCCGTGCCCGGGCGATCGGGATTCCGGCTGTCCGCGGCAATCTCCGCCGTCGTCGGATCGAAACGACCCGTCGCGGGATCGATAAAATAGCCGCCTTCGGTGACCGTCAGCGAAACGATGCGGATCTCTGGCCGGCTCATCGCCGCGATTAGCGGGGCGTTCGATGTATCGACTTCGATGAAATCGATCATCGCGCCGACGCGCCGTGCATGTTTTTCCGTCGGGGCCAGTTGGATCACCGTCGACAGGCAATCCTGCGCCCGGAGTGCTTCGCGCATAGCGGCATCGGCTGGCCGGACGCCCGCGCCGAGAATGGCCCAGTCATGGGCTTCTCCCAGCGCGAAAAGATCGTCCAGATAGACCGCCATATGGGCTCGGTGGAAATTGCCTACGCCAATGTGGATAATCCCCGGCGTCAGGCGGCCGCGATCATATTGGGGCTGAAGAAGCTGCATCTCATGCCATCCAGTTGCCGCCATCGACGCCATAGGTCTGGGCGACGATATAGTCGGCTTCCGCGCTGGCGAGAAAGATCGCCATACCCGTCAGGTCGGCTGCCTTCGCCATACGGCAGATCGGCACCGATGCGGCGACCATGCGCTTCTTTTCACCCAGCGGGCGGTTCTCGAAGCGCGCGAAATGCGCATCGACGCCGTCCCAATGTTCGCCATCGACCACCCCCGGCGCGATTCCATTGACGTTGATGCCGTGACGGATCAGGCCGAGTCCGGCGGACTGGGTCAGGCTGATCACGGCCGCCTTGCTCGCGCAATAGGTGGCGACAAGAGGTTCACCGCGACGGCCCGCCTGACTGGCCATGTTGATAATCTTGCCACCCTTGCCGCGCGCAATCATGTGCCGCGCTGCGGCTTGCAGGCAAAAGAAGGTGCCGGCCACATTCACGGCAAAGACGCGATCATAGTCAGCCCGCGCGATATCGACGATCGGTGCCGCCGTGAACAACGCAGCATTGTTGACCAGAATGTCGAGCGATCCGAGTGCGCCGATCGCGCGGGCGAAGCCTGCGTCGATCGACTCCTGCCGTGTGATGTCCATCTCGATCGCGAAGGCCCCGGGGCCAAGGGTTTCGGCGCTTCTGCGAACGCCCTCGCTGTCGATGTCCGCGAGGACTACCGCCGCGCCCTCGGCCATATAGGCGCGGGCGAATTCCAGGCCGATGCCGCGCGCCGCGCCGGTGATCAGCGCGGTCTTGCCTTCCAGTCTCATGCCATGGGCCCCTCAGGCCGCACTCACGGCCGGGTAGGTCGTGAGTTCGATCGGGGCCCCCGGATTGACGGCATTGTCGAAGTCGACGACGGCGCCCTGTGCGATCAGCGTCTCGCGCAGCAGTTCGAAATTCATGTCGGACATGCTGTAGCCATGTTCGCTGGCGAGGGCAGCAGCGGTTCCCGCGCCCTGACCCATCGCCATGCAGGTTGCCATCACCCGAACCGAACCGAAGCCGGGACCGTCGGCGCTGAGGCAGCGCCCCGCCGTGACGAGGTTGGTGCTGCCTTGAGGGACCAGGCAACGGAAGGGAACATTATATTCCTGCCGCGGAATGACGAGATCATTCTGTTCATTGCTGTCGCTGGCGTGGATGTCGATGACATGCGCGCCCTTGGCGATCGTGTCGGGGAACGCCTTCGGGACCAGAATGTCGTCCTTCTGCAATTCGTAAAGCCCGACGATGTGATAGGATTCGCGCACACCCGTCTGAATGCCCGATTTGGCCAGCCAGCAGTCGCGAAACTCCGGGAACTCGCGGCGCAGGATGTCGATGACCAACTGCAAATTCTCGCGCAGGCTGCACTCGGTTCGCGTGAACCATTCGGGGTCACTGGCGTCGGTGGCCTCGCGGAGCAGGTTGATGCTGACCATGCCGTCGCGGAAGAAACGGTTGATCCACGGTCCGCCGAAAATCGGGATCTCGCCCTCTTCGTTGAGTTCGAGCAGGCGACCGCGGATATGGTCGGACACCGGCAGCATGCCGTCCACCGCGTCGCCGAACAGATAGTCGAGCGCTTCCGTGTCGACGCCGCCGAGTTGGAACCAGAGGGTCGCGGGCTGCAAAACGTCGCTCTTGGTGGTGGGGAAGCCCGCCGCGCGGACGAGGTCGGCGTCGCCGGTGCAATCGATGAAGACCTTGGCTGCATAGGCGATGCGGCCCGCCTTGTTCTGCACAATCACATGGGTGACGCGGTCGCCGTCCATCACGCAGTCGGAAAACCAGCTATGATAGAGGAGCGTCACGCCGCTTTCGAGCAACAGCCGTTGCGCCGCGAGCTTCATGATCTCGTCATTGACCGGATAATTGCCGCTTTCCAGCGCGATATTCGCGCCGCCCATCTCAGCCGCCTTCTGCATAAGCTCGAACGGAATGCCACCGATATGCTGCTTGCCGAAATGGCGAAACTCGCTGATCGGCGTCACCAGCGCGCTCGTCGACATGCCGCCGACAAAGCCATAGCGCTCGATAAGCAGGGTTCTAGCGCCGTTGCGCGCTGCCGCCACGGCCGCGATGAGGCCCGCAGGTCCGCCGCCGCAGACGACAACATCAAAAATGCCGGCGACTGGTGTCGTCCTGCTGCGTTCGCTGACCGACTTTTTCTCTCCAAATATCACCGACACACTTCTTCCTATCTGCTGGTCGCCCGCTGGCGGCGTTCCGGTCATTGTCGTAACCTAAATGTACGAATTACGATAGCGTTAATGTAATCTGCCATAGCTTGGAGTGCGGGTCAATGGGCCTATAATCCTATGATATACAGCAATTTATTATCATATGAGTTAAATCGGAGCGAAGGCTTTTTCCCGAGATCGATTCCAAAGAGATAGCGATAATGTATAATGCTCGCGCGTCCGGCTTGGCACGTCGCCGGCTCTTCGCTAGGCTTGGATCTTTGGAGACGAATTGCATGGCGGATGGAAGCAACGGACGTCGTCCGCCAACGCTTCAGGACTTGGCGGATGTGGTCGGTCTTACCGCCAACACAGTCTCGCGCGCGCTCAATGACCGGCCGGGCGTGAGCGCGGCTACCCGGGCGCTGATCAAGGCCGAGGCGGAGCGTCTTGGCTATGTTCCGAATATCCACGCGCGGTCGCTCGTGCTCGGCTCGCGCAAGACGATTGGCGTTATCGTCTCCAACATCTCCAATCCCTTCTTTGCCGACCTTGTCAGCGAGGTCGAGCTGCAGGCGCAGCAGGCCGGCTACACGGTCATGTTGCTGCTCTCCTCTGAATCGGCGGACCGCGAGCGGGACGCGATCGGCCGGGCGTTGAGGGCAGGACTCGATGGCCTCATCGCGGCCCCGGTGCAGGAGCGCTCTGATGCGTGGACGCCGGTGATCAAGGCTGGCATCCCGCTCGTTCTTGTCAGCCGCGAGTTGCCCGAGCTGGGCGCCGACTTTTTTTCGACCGACAACGAGGCCGGCATCGGACTCACCACCAACGCGGTTCTGGCTCAGGGGGCGAAGGATGTCGTCCTGCTCGACGAGGACATGCCCTTTTCCACTATCCGGCTGCGGATCGAGGGATTCCGGCGCGCGCTCGAGCGGCACGGCTTGTCCTTTGATCCCCGAAACCAATTGGCGCTGGTTCCGCCGGCCCGTTCCTTTCGCGTCTCTCAGTCCTGGCATGCCGACGACGCCTATCGAGTGGCGAGCGATCTGCTCGACCGCGGGCGCCGGCCCGACGCCTTTGTGGTCGGGGAGGATTATTATGCGCTCGGCCTTTACCGTGCCCTGCGCGAACGCGGCATGGCGGTCCCGGACGACGTACTCGTGATGGGGTGGGGTAATCATCCCTTTACGCGCTTCATGGAGCCCCCTCTGTCCACACTGTTGTTGCCTTCGCAGGAGGTCGCAACCCGCGCCACGCGCCGGCTGCTCGATCGCATCGAGGGGCGGGCCGGCAAGCAGGTCGTGACCGAGCGCATCGTTCCGGAACTTGTGTTGCGCGCCTCGACGCAGCGCTGATTCCGCTGCCGGCGTGACATTGCGCCGGCAGCGGGGGCGGGGCAGGGATCAGCGACCGATCGTCGCCGCGTGTTTCGGGCGGTTCCGTCCGATCACTGCGATCATGACGACCGCGGAAATGGGATGCAGTAGCGCGAGACCGGCAAAAAGCGCGACATAGTCGAACTGCGCGAGGATCGGTCCGGCCAGCAGGTTGAGAAGCAGCGACGTGCTCGCGCCGACCGCACCCAATATGCCGACCGCCGATGCGTTGACCTTGACCGGAAACAGGCCCGCAAGAAGCACGTTGAAGCCGACGAACCATCCCTGGCAGACGCATACCACGATCGTGATGATCACCATTGCCATCGTGACGCTGGAAGCCGATGTGATGAAACCGCCAAGGGGCATCAGCGCGGCGGTGATCGCGAAAAGCCAAAGCTGGACGCGGATGGGGTCGTGGCCGCGTGCGGCGTAGCGATCGACCGTACGCCCCAACAACACGCAGACCAACATCGCGGCGAGATAGGGGAGGCCGCCAACTAGGCCGAGTTCAGACAGCGACAGGCCGGCCCGTTCCTGGAGATAGCCTGGAATCCAGAACAGATAGAAATACCAGACCGGATCGCTGATCATGCGCGCTGCAATGATGGCCCAATAGCGCCGGTCCTTCAGCAGGGCGGAAACGGATGCCGATTCCTCGCTGGTGTCGGCTTCGGGTTCAGCCCCGGCCACGGTCGCTTCCGGTTTCGTGCTTGGTGCGTGGTTGGTGTCGGTGAACCACCACAGGACGGCGATGCCAACGCCGATCACGCCCGGGATGATGAAGGCGGCGCGCCAGCCGATGCTGGTCGCCATCACCGCGACCAGCGGGGGCGCGAGGATGGCACCCATATTGCCTGCGGGCAGCACGATACTGATCGCGAGGCTGCGACGTTCGACTGGGACCCAGTTGAGGATGGCGCGCTGTATGATCGGGAAGACCCCCGGTTCGGTCGCCCCCAGCAGCGCGCGCGATGCGGCAAGCTGGCTGAAGCTGTGTGACATTCCCGACGCGATGTTCGCGATCGACCAGCCAGCGGCGAACACCGCCATGCAGATCCGCGTACCGAAGCGCTCGATGAGCCGCCCGCTGGCCACATACATGATGATATATGGAAGCATGAAGGCGAAGGTCAGCAGCGAATAGGCCGTATCGTCGAACGCCAGTTCGGCTTTGACGATTGGCTTGAGGATCGAAAGCGTCTGCCGGTCGAAATAGTTGAGCACGACCAGGCTCATCAAGAGTCCGAGGACGAGCCAGGCTTTGACGGGCACTTTCCTGGTCGGTGACGGGTCGGCACTTGCGCTTGAGGTGGCTGTCATCGGCTTTATCCACTCCATCTATATGGCGTTGCCGCCACATGGTCGACGCCCGCATTTTGGTCGCGGTGTCAACGCGCGGCATTGGGCAAAATTCTTGTGATGCCGGCAGAGGCTAGTCGGCCTGACGCGAAATTGCAACATTAGCGCTATCTTTATAGAGCAAAGATTCATCCCGATTCGTATTGGCCGTTTCCATAGGATTGTAAAAAAATTGCTATAAAACATATATATAGGAGAAATTTGACGTACCGTCTCGCTTGTGGCATTTAGCATTAACGATAAAGATATCGCAGAATCTCAGGAGGATGAAAATGAAGGCAAAGCTATTCATCGCGGCCTCGATAGTCCCGATGCTGGCGGCGGCCGTCGTGCCCGCTTATGCTCAGGAAGAAGGGGGCGCGCAGGCTGGCGATGGCGAAGCGATCGTCGTCACTGGTTCGCGCATCGCACGGCCGGAACTCGAATCGGCGATGCCGGTCAGCGTGACCAGCATGGATCAGGCGCTCGGCCTTGGTCGGATCAGCGCTATCGACGCGCTGGCCCGCGAGCCTGCGTTGGGCATCAGCCAAAATCTCGCCAGTGATGTTCGCGGCTGGGACGCCGGTATCTCCGCGGTGAACCTGCGGAATCTCGGCACCAATCGCAGCCTGACGCTCATCGATGGGCAGCGGCGCGTATCCAGTTCGGCGCGCTCCTCTGCCGTGGACATTGGAATGATTCCGGTAGGCATGGTCGACCGTATCGAGGTGGTGACCGGGGGCGCTGCGGCGATCTATGGGGCAGACGCGGTCACGGGCGCCGTGAATGTTATCACCAAGCGCGGCATGGACGGTCTCAGCATAACAGCCACCAATGGCATCTCCCAGCACGGCGATGCCAATGAATTCCTGGTATCGGCCGCCACCGGGGGCAAATTTGCCGACGGCCGCGGCTCATTCTCGCTCGGGGCGACCTATTCGCAAGCCGCCCCGTTGATCTACACCGACCGTTTCGATTGGCGCGACTGGGTGACCTATCGTGCCAATCCCGCCAACACCGGCATCGATGACGGCATTCCCGACAGGGTCGTGATCTATAATACCCGCCAGCTCTATTATGATTACGTCCCGACCTATTGGCTGAACAACAAGCGCTATATGGTCGAAGGCAATGGGAATATTCGCGAATCGCGTTGCCAGGCCAGTTTCGAGTCACCGCAATATGCGGTTTGCGATGGCGGCGATGGCCGGAACCTCAGCGATCGGGATCAGTTCCGCGGTGGCCTGAAGTCTCTGGCCCTCATGGGCCGGGTCGACTATGATCTGACCGATACGATTTCGGTGGACGGATATTTTTCATACGCCCGTCAGAAATATCATGGCAGCTTCAACTATTGGCGCGATGACAGCCGAACGACCTATTTTTCGGGTCCGGTGGCCGGGTCGCGTGGGGCGAGCGCGCGGCTGGACAATCCGTTCCTCCCCGATGCGCTTCGGCAGGTGATGGTCGATAGCGGCCTGACATCGCTTTATATCGACCGCACTTACGGCAATTTCCCGGAACGTGAAGAAATCCATGACCGGGAAAGTTATACGATCGGTTCGTCGCTGAACGGAAAGCTCGGCGGCGCCCTCAATTGGCAGGCGTTCTGGCAATATGGCCGGGTGACCGACGACGCCACTTCGACCAACAATCCATGGAAGTCGCACTGGATCGCGGCGCGCGACGCGATTGCGGACCCGGTGACGGGCGACCCTGTCTGCCGCGACCCCGCGGCACGCGCGGCGGGCTGTGTGCCGTTCAATATCTTCAGCACCGAGCCTGCCACCCAGGCGCAGGTCAAATGGGCCTTGGCCGACCGGCGGGAAAAGCGGGTCAACACGCAACAGGTCTATGGCGCGAACATCAGTGGAGGCGTGTTTTCGCTCCCTTATGGGGATGTCTCCATCGCCGTGGGGGTCGAGCACCGCAAGGAAGCGCTCGAAACGCGGGACGATCCGCTCGCCCTCGCCGGAGAGCTGGTTTATGGCGGCGGTGCCGCCGAGCATCCCGAACTCGATGTTTCGTTCAACGTCACCGAAGTTTTCGGTGAAGTCGTCGTGCCGATTTTGAGCGACCTGCCTTTCGCGGACCGGCTGGAGGTCGAGGGGGCCTATCGCTATTCGGATTACAGCACCGTCGGCAGCACCGACGCGTGGAAACTGGGCGCCACCTGGTCGCCGATCCCGGGCGTCAGCTTCCGCGGCGTTCGCTCGCGCAGTGTGCGTACGCCCAATTTCGGCGAACTCTATGAGGCGCAGGTCCGGACCCTGACGGGCTCCATCGACGATCCGTGTGAAGCGGTGTCCTATTATGCCAGCGAGCGGCGGGCGGCCAACTGTCGCGCGCTCGGCATCCTCACGCCGCTGCCGGATGCCAAGATCGGCCCGGTCGTCATCACCGGTGGCAACCCGAACCTCCAGCCCGAAACTTCGAACAGCCTGACGCTAGGTGTCGTCCTGCAGCCGCGGTTCCTTCCCGGCTTCGATCTGACGGTCGACTATTGGGACATCGACATCAAAAATGTCATCACCCAGTTCGGCTATGCGACGCTGCTGCGGCTTTGTGTCGATGCGCCGACCATCGACAACCCCTATTGCGCGCGGGTCGTCCGCGACCCCGTCGCGCATAATCCGCTCTCGGTGGAATCGAACCAGTTGAACGCCGCGCGTCTCTATGCCCGCGGCATCGATATCGGTGCGAACTACCGGCGGCGGCTGGGCAACGGCCAGCTGACCCTTTCGTTCAAGGGCAGCTATCTCCTCGACAAGGTGACCGAGACCACCCCGGGCATTGATAGCGGCAATGTGGTTGCGGACGGTGGATGGCAGGATCCGCGCTTCCGCGCGACTTTGCTGACGGCCTACAAAATCGACAATGTCAGCATCGCGCTCGATACGCGCTTTATCAGCGCCGCGACCTTCGACCTCAATACGGACTCGGATGAGGCCTATCCGGACAATCATATCCCGGCCAAGGTCTATAATGACATCGCGGTGCAGTTCGACGTCGGTAACCACCAGATCGGTCTTGGCGTGAAGAATATTTTCAACGTCATGCCGACCTATATGCCGACGATTTACCGGAACGATACGGTGTACGGGATTGTCGGCCGCTACTTCTTCACGACGGCCAAGCTGAAGTTCTGATATTTCAGCTTGATGCCGGTTTGAGGATTGCCGGAGCCGGACACGGATGCCGGTTCCGGCACCGCACCGGCGCGAAGGAGAGAGAATTTATGATCCGTTCAGTCATGGTTGCAGCGTGTACATTGATATTTGCCATTCCGGTTGCGGCGCAGTCGGCGCCGCGGGGAGCCAAGGCGGAGGTCGCGAACGGGGTCGAATCGCGGGCGAAGCTGTCGCAGGTCATCAACGACAAGTTGTTCAGTTTCGCCGAACTCGGTTTTCAGGAAAGGGAAACCGAGCGTTACCTGACCGCCCTGCTCGAAAAGCACGGCTTTGCGATCGAGCGCAATGTCGCTGGCCTGCCCACCGGCTGGACCGCACGCTGGACGAACGGCAGCGGGGGGCCGGTCATCGCCATCGGCAGCGATGTCGACGGTATTCCGAAGGCGAGCCAGACACCGGGCATCCCTTGGCATCAGCCGATGGTCGATGGTGCCTCGGGCCATGGCGAAGGGCATAATAGCGGGCAGGCGATGAACATCGTCGCGGCGCTGGCGGTCAAGGACTGGATGACCCGGACCGATACCCCGGGCACGCTCCTGATCTGGCCCGGCGTTGCCGAGGAACTGCTCGGCGGCAAGGCCTATTTCGTGCGTGAGGGCGTCTTCGAGGCTGTCGATGCGGCGATCTTCAGCCATGTCAGCAGCCAGCTTGCCACCAGTTGGGGGCAACCCAGCGGGACCGGCATGGTCAGCGTCGAATATATATTCAAAGGCGAGAGTGCGCATTCGGCCGGCGCGCCCTGGCGGGCCAAGTCCGCCCTCGACGGCGTAGTCGCGATGGCGAACGGATGGGAGATGCGCCGCGAGCATCTACGCCCCGAACAGCGCTCGCATTATGTCATCAGCGATGGCGGGGACCAGCCCAACGTCGTGCCGTCCGAAGCGAAGATCTGGTTCTATCTGCGCGAGCAGAGTTTCGAATCGATCGCAAAGATGCTGACCATCGCCGATGACGTCGCCGACGGTGCGGCCAAGATGAGCGGTACCAGCGTCACGCGGCGTGTTCTGGGGTCGGCGGCGATCCAGCATTTCAACCGGCCCATGGCCGAGGCGGCGCAAGCCAATATCAAAGCGGTCGGCATGCCCAAATGGGACGCCGACGATCAGGCATTCGCCCGTGCCGTTCAGGCCAACATCGGCGCCACGGTGAAGGATGGCCTTGAGACGAAGCTCAAGACCCTCGATGCTCCGCCCAAAGATCCCAAGTCGGGCGGATCCGATGACATCGGCGATGTAAGCTGGACTGTGCCGACGATCACCATTCGCTACCCTGCCAACATTCCCGGGCTGCCGGGGCATAATTGGGCGAATGCGATCGCCATGGCCACGCCCATCGCACACAAGGGTGTCCAGACAGGTGCCAAGGCGATGGCGATGACGATCGTTGACTTGCTCGCCAGTCCGCAGCTGCTCCGCGAAGCGAAGGCTTATTTCCGGGACGTCCAGACGAAGGAGCAGAAGTATGTGCCAGTGCTTGCCCAGCACGACGAGCCGGCGATCGGGATGAATGCCGACATCATGGCGCGCTACAAGCCCGAACTGGAAAAGACATATTATGACCCCGACCGCTATGGAACCTATCTGGAGCAACTGGGCGTAAAATGGCCTACGCTGGGGGCGGGGCCGGCAAAGTAACGCGACATTGTTGCGCCGCGACGGCATCGGGCCCCGCCCGGACGGTTCCGGCGCTTGATCGAAAAGAGACGCCAATGACGCAATTTGCCGTTGATCGCCGGACCTTTTTGCGCGCTGGCGGGGCGGGTGGTATCGTGGCGGCCTTCGGCAGTGCGCCTTTGCTCGCCGCTCCGCGGTTTCTCGAATATCCCTTTTCGATGGGGGTCGCATCAGGTGACCCATTTCCCGATGGTTTTGTGATCTGGACACGGCTGGCGCCCAGGCCGCTCGAACCGCATGGCGGCATGACCCCCGAGGCGGCCGCTGTGGGCTGGGAAGTGGCAGAAGATGAAAACTTCCGTCGGCTGGTCCGTTCCGGGCAGGCGCTGGCCAGGCCCGAACTCGCGCATTCGGTTCATGTCGAATTGGTGGGCCTCCAGAGCCATCGGCGCTATTGGTACCGTTTTCACGTCGATGGCATTCCCAGCGATGTCGGGACCGCCTGCACGGCGCCC
>Ga0307414_10001308_pt1 | contig 12871 bp, 10 predicted proteins | sample DK1Ometagenome_FD_203804 | JGI IMG/M metagenome (GOLD analysis project Ga0307414, IMG submission 203804) | Maize rhizosphere microbial communities from greenhouse at UC Davis, California, United States - DK15-O-3 | ecosystem: Host-associated > Plants > Roots > Rhizosphere > Soil | place: USA... | reverse complement strand
CGCCCGAAATTACCGGCGATGCCAGCGGTTCGACTGCGAAAATTTTCAGATTGGGCCAATGTGCTTTGAGAAACTGCGCCGTGCCGGTGATATGGCCGCCGGTGCCGACGCCAGTGATCAGCGCGTCGATGGGGGTATCCTTGAAATCGGCAAGAATTTCGGGGCCGGTCGTGCGGAAATGAACCTCGACATTGGCCTCATTTTCGAACTGCTGCGGCATCCATGCGCCAGCGGTCGTCTCGACCAGCTCGATCGCGCGTTCGATCGCGCCCTTCATGCCCTTTTCGCGCGGCGTCAGGTCAAAGGTCGCGCCATAGGCGAGCATCAGACGGCGACGCTCGACCGACATGCTTTCGGGCATGACGAGGACCAGCTTATATCCCTTGACCGCGGCGGCCATCGCCAAGCCGATGCCGGTGTTCCCCGACGTTGGCTCGACGATGGTCCCGCCGGGCTGGAGGCTGCCGTCTTTCTCGGCAGCCTCGATCATGGCCAGACCGATGCGATCCTTGATCGAACCACCGGGATTGCTGCGCTCCGATTTAACCCAGACTTCGGCGTCGGGGAACAATCGGGCGACGCGAATATGCGGTGTATTCCCGATGGTTTCGAGGATCGAATTGGCTTTCATGATCTGTGCGCGCTTTCTTTATATTCGAACCGGGAGTCCCGCCGGGCAAAGCGATTGGGCCAGTCTCCGGCGCGGAGCCACTGCGCTTCGTCCGCCAGGGCGGGTGTGGGGACAGGTTGTAACGATGCCAGCAGATACTGTCCATAAGGCCAGTCGCCTATGCCCGAGTCGGCATTGATATGACCGAAGGGGCCGGCATTGACGAAACGCGCGTCCCACTGCCGCGACAGGCGCCAGACGTGCGCCGTCTTGGCATAGCTGTCATTGTCGCTGGCGACGACAATCGTCGGCGTGCGCGACGTGAAGGACGGCACGTCGGCAAAGCTGGCGACCCGGGGGACGTGCCGAAGCTGTGACAAGTCGGGCGGTGCGACAAGCAGGGCGCCGGCGATGCGCGATCGGGCAAAACCGCCGGCGGCGGAAAACCAGTGCGCAAAAGCGTGGCAGCCAAGGCTATGCGCCGCGATCAGGACGGGCTCGTCCTCGGCATCGACTGCTGCGGAAATCTGGCGGACCCATTCTTCCTTGTCGGGTTCGTCCCAATGGCCGAGTTCGACTCGCTCGCAGGCGAAGAATTTATGCTCCCACAGGCTTTGCCAATGGGCCGGGCCGCTGTTGTTCAGGCCAGGGATTGTCAGGATTTTATGGCGTATGGTGGCATCATGCATGGCGGTCGCTCCATCGTGAGAGGGAAGGGGGGAGCCGTGGTGACGGGTGCCACCTGCATAATTCAACTAAATTAATTGACAATAACTATGTGGCGAATGGACGAGGCTTTGCGACGAGTTGATTGGGCGGGGTCGTCTCTCGGCGAAAACCCGTCATCCGGTCTGCTTGAACTGCGGTTCGAAGGTCTTTGCACGCCGTAGTTCGGGGAACAACCATGCCCATAGCGCGGTGACTCCGATCGCAGCAGCGCCGCCGAATACGACCGCGCCGACAGGTCCCATCACTGCGGCCATCGAACCCGCGCGCATCTCGCCCAGCTCGTTCGACGCCGAAATGGCAAGCCCCGACACGGCGCTGACCCGTCCGCGCATATGGTCGGGGGTGTTGAGCTGGATCAGAGTTCCCCGCACGAAGACCGAGAACATGTCGGCCGCGCCCATGATCGCGAGGAGCCCCAGCGACAGCGCAAAGTTGGTGGAAAGCCCGAAGCCGACCGTAACGGCCCCGAACACCGCGACCGCCCACAGCATCTTCACCCCGACGTTGCGCTCGATCGGGCGAAAGGCAAGGCCCAGCGCGACGACTGCGGCGCCGAGCGCGGGCGCCGCGCGCAGGAAGCCCAGGCCTTCGGGGCCGGTCTGCAGAATGTCGCGGGCATAGACGGGTAGCATCGCGGTCGCGCCGGACAGGATCACCGCAAAAAGATCGAGCGTGATCGTGCCGAGCAGGAAGCGTTCGCGCCAGGTGAACTGGAGCCCGTCGAGCATCTCGCGCAGCGGGTGACGACGCACTTCGGCGGGCGGCGGTTGCACAGGGCGTACCCGGCTGATGGTGAGCGCCGAAATGGCGAGCATCGCCGCAGAGAAGATATAGACCGAGGTCGGATGGACGGCATAGATCAGCCCGCCGGCGGCAGGGCCGATGACCGACGCCGATTGCCATGCGATGCTGCTCATCGCGATCGCACGCGGCAAGACGGCCGGCGGCACGATATTGGGCGCGATCGCACTCATCGCCGGTCCCGAAAACACGCGAGCGACGCCGTGCAGTGCGGCGAGGCCGAACAGCAACGGCAGCGTCAACCCGTCGATCCAGGTGAACCACCCCAGCATCGCCGCAATGACGATGTCGATGCTGTTGGAGAATATCGCAACGCTGCGACGCTCGAACCGGTCGGCGACCCAGCCCGCAACGGGGGTCAGGATGGCGAGCGGAACGAACTGGAACAGGCCGAGCAGGCCGAGCTGAAACGATGCCTCGCGGATCGACATGCCATAGTCGCTGCGCGCCGTGTCATACAGTTGATATCCGATGACCACGACCATCGCCATCGTCGCCATCACCGCAGTGAAACGCGCGAGCCAGAAATAGCGATAATCGACAAAGCTGAGCGGGGAGGGGGGCTTGGCGGAGGCCGCGGGTGTCGCGGGCTCGGCGGGAGGAGGGATCGTCGCCATTGCGCCTTGCCCTATACGGCTTTTCGGCCCTGTCCAGAGGCGGCGCGACCGCCGTTCGTCGATTTGCGGATGTCATCGATGCATTCGGGTGGCAGAAGGTGGGGCAAAGATGACAGGGAGATCGCCGGATGAAACGTAAATTTGCCCGCTTCGGTGGCGCCGCAATGGCTGCGACGCTGCTTGTTCTGACCGCCTGCAACGCCTCCGACAACAAATCCCCATCGGCGGCTGGCGCGGAAAACTGGACCCAGTTTCGCGACGATTTCCTCAAAGGCTATTTCCCGCTCAACCCCAATTTCGCGGTCTATCAGGGCAAGCATGAATTTGACGGGCAACTCCCCGACTGGTCGCCCGAAGGGCTCGAGAAGCAGGCAGCGTTTCTGGAAAAGACCATCGCCGACGCCAAGGCCTTCGATGGCAAGATGACCGACGCCGAAAAGTTTGAGCGCGATTATCTGGTCCATGTTGCGCAGGGGCAGCTGTTCTTTCTCCGCGACACCGACTTCGCCCAAAAGAACCCGGCCTTTTACGTCGGCGCGCTCGACCCCAACGTCTATATCGCGCGGCCCTACGCCGATGCGACGATCCGGATGAAGGCCTTCATCTCCTATGCCGAGAAAGTCCCGGCGGCGGCGGCGCAGATCAAGGCGAATCTGAAGCTGCCGCTCCCTGCGACCTTCGTCAAATTCGGCACGGCGGGCTTCGGGGGTTTTGCCGACTATTATACCGGCGATGCCAAGGCGGCCTTTGCCGAGGTCAAGGATCCGGCCCTGCAAAAGCAGTTCGACGAAGCCGCCGCCAAGGCTGGCGCCGCGATGACCGACCTTGCGAAATATGTCGGTTCGCAGCCCGGAACCCCCGACGGCTATGCACTGGGCGCCGACAAATTCGCCAGGATGATCCTGACCAACGAAGGCGTCGATACGCCGCTCGACGAACTCGAGCGGATCGGCCAGGCCGACCTCAAGCGCAATCAGGACGCGCTAAAGGCCGCATGCGCCACCTTTGCGGCAGGCATGGCGCTTGGCGACTGCATGAAAAAGATGAATGGCGACAAGCCCGCCGATGGCCCGGTAGCCGAGGCACGGCGCCAGTTGCCCACGCTGCGCGCGTTTCTGGTCGAAAAGGATCTGGTCTCGATCCCCGGCACCGAAGAGGCTAAGGTCGAGGAATCGCCGCCGTACAACCGCCAGAACAGCGCCTATATCGACATTCCGGGGCCATATGAGAAAGGCCTGCCGTCGGTCTATTATATCTCGCCCCCGGACCCGAGCTGGGACGCAAAGACCCAGGCCGACTTTGTGCCCGGCAAGAAAGACCTGCTTTTCACCTCGGCGCATGAGGTGTGGCCGGGGCACTTCCTGAACTTCCTGCATTCGAACCGCGCGACGAGCATCTTCGGCAAGCTGTTCGTCGGCTATGCCTTTGCCGAGGGCTGGGCGCATTATACCGAGGAAATGATGTGGGAAGCGGGGCTGAACGACGGCGACGCCGAAACCCATATCGGCCAGCTGTCGAACGCGCTGCTCCGCAATTGCCGCTATCTCTCGGCGATCGGCCTGCACACCCGCGGCATGACCGTCGCGGACTCGGAAAAGCTGTTCAAGGAGCAATGCTATCAGGACGAAGGCAATGCCCGGCAACAGGCGGCGCGCGGCACTTATGATCCGCTCTACCTCAACTATACGATGGGCAAGCTGATGATCCGCAAGCTGCGGGAGGATTGGACGAAGGGCGACCGCACGAAGTGGAAGGCCTTCCACGACGAATTCCTCTCCTATGGCGGCCCGCCGATCCCGATGGTCCGCGCCGCAATGATGAAGGAGGATGCGCCGAAGGCGGTCTTCTGATCCGATGATCGTGCGACCGGGCTAGCGGCGGCCGCGGGCCCGGTCGCGCGGATCAGGCTGCCGGCGCGCGCAACCGCGCGACGAAGAAACCATCGAGCCCGCCTGCCTCGGCGAGCGTTCCGGGCAGGGTTCGGACGAAACCGTCTGCGTTAGGGGTGACGTTGCCGGGCAGTTCGTCGACCCGCGCGGGATCAATCGCCCAATCGCTGTGCCGGCCAAGAAAGGCCGTTATCTGGTCTTCGCCTTCGGCCCGCTCCAGCGAACAGGTTGCATAGACGAGTGTCCCGCCCGGTTTGACCCACTGCGCCGCCCGGTCGAGCAGTTCGGATTGCAAAAGCGCCATTTCGGCGATCTGCGCGGGCTCGATCCGGTGCAGGACATCGGGATGGCGGCGAAAAATGCCTGTCGCCGTGCAAGGTGCGTCGAGCAGGACGGCATCTGCCTTCTCTTCCGGCGCCCATGACCGGATGTCACCCTGTTCGATGACGGCAGACAAGCCGGTGCGGTCGAGATTTTCTTGCAGCCGACCGAGGCGCTTGGCGCTCGAATCGACCGCAGTGACCCGCCAGCCTGCCGCCGCAAGTTGCATGGTCTTGCCGCCGGGGGCAGCGCAGAGGTCAAGTACATGATGGCCTTCGCCCGCACCAAGCAGGCGCGCGGGAAGGCTGGCCGCCAGATCCTGAACCCACCAGCCGCCTTCGCTAAATCCGGGCATCGCTTCGACGGCCAGGCCGCGCGGCAGGCGGCGATGCAGCGGCGCGAGCGTGACCGCGTCGGCCCATTCGTCTGCGCCTGGTTCGGCAGCAAAGCTGAGATCGATGGGAGGCGCCGCGCTCCATGCGATGGCGGCCGCGTCGGCCATTTCCGGACTCCATTCCTCGGCCCAGCGCTCGGCGGTGGACAGCGGCAGGCTGGCCGTTTCCGGAAGCTGCCAGCCATCCTGTTGCGCCCGCGACAATATGGCATGAACCAGCCGTCGTGGTCCGTTTGCGAGGAGCGGGAGGGCGGTCGCGACGACGGCATGCGGCGGGCTTTTCAGCACGAGCAGCTGGGCGAGCGCGATGCGCAGAACCGCACGCGATTTTACGTCGTCGGGCAGGATTTGCGCCGTCGCACTGTCGATCAATATGTCGATGTCGGCCATCCAGCGCAGCGTTTCCGATACGATCGCGACGGCAAAAGCCCGATCGTTGGGTTGAAGACCTTGCGTCGCGGCATGCATGGCGACGTCGAGCGGATCGCCGCGACGGAGAATCGCGTCGATCAGGCGCAGCGCAGCGCGGCGGGTCGCCGTCCCCGGCGGGTCCATTTCGGTCGCAGGGCGCCTTTTGTTCGGACGACGATCGGTCATGGGTGATGTTCCAATGGTTGGCGTGAGGCGCGCAGGAGTCTATGGTTATCCCATGACCCGAACAAGCGAAGAAGAGAGCATCGGCGGCACCCCGCGAGCTGCGAAGCGCCCGGCGCATGTGAAGCCGCCTGCGGGATGGGTCAACGACCCTCTGCCGGTGCCTGAGCCGATACAAGAGGACAAGGCCGAGGATCAACCGGGTGGCCGCAATCCTGTGCGTTATGGCGATTGGGAACTCAAGGGGCTGGCGATCGACTTCTGATGCACCATGCCCAAAGGGCACCGCGGCCAAACAGGTTCAACGTCAGGCCGGTTCGTAACGAGCCACGTGTTCCGCCGCCCGATCATCAATTGAACGCGGGACAAATATTGCCCGATCATATCGTCAAATGGCGACCGCCCGAACCGGAATCCGCCGGATTTTCCAGCGGGCCCGGTTCGGGCGGTCACGATGACGGATCCGCTTTTTAGACGGTCGGTGCTTCCGTGATCAGCGGCATTTTGCCACTCTTCACCTGTTCGGCAAAAATTTCGCGCATCAGCTGCAACGAGAAGAGGTGCGCAAAGATCAGCGGCAGCATGCCGTTCTGCATCATCTTGCGCAGCACGTCGCCGCGCAGTTCGCGCAGCTTGTTCTCGTCGACCATCTGGAAACCGCGATAGACATAGGGCTTGTCGGCGCCCTCGGGCTGGATCGCGACTTCGCCGTCCATCAACAGGTCGGCCTTTTTCAGTTCTTCGACGAACATGCTGGTGCGCTGACCGGCTTCTTCGAAATTCTGGCAGAACTGCAGGACGGCATTGGTCGCTTCCGACGGCTTTCCGTCAGCGAACAATTCATCGCCTTCGTCGAACTTGCCGACCGCGTTCGCCGTCGGGTCGAAGCAAAGCGACAATTCGTCCGAATCGGGACGCAGGCGTGCGAGAAGGAAGGGATAGCGGCGGATATAGGACGGGACATAAACCGGATTGACCAGCTTGCCTTCCGCATCGACGAACGTGTTGATGCCTTCGTTGAGGCCCATCAGTGCCAGCGGAACCGGATTGTCGCCTGCCGAGAATACGATCGGATAAAAGCGCGACGCGGCGACGAGTTCGTCGCTGGTCAGCGGCACGGCATGCTGATCGACCAGGAAATCGGCGCGATCAAGGGCGCGCGCACGGAAATCGGCATGGTCAACGCTCGAAAGCGGGACGAGGTCCTTATAGAAAAGCGGCAGATTGGCATTGGCGGGCGCAGTGGCCATGATCGAACTCCAAACAGGAATCCCCGGACGGGGCGGGACGAAAAGACAATGGGGCGCCTTATTGGGCTAAGCGTCACGGCGCAAGTGGCCGATCGCTATGGGGCCGCGCGGTCAGGCGATTAATTTGCCGGGATTGAACAGGCATTTGGGATCGAGCCCGGCTTTGACGCCGCGCAGCGCCGCCAATCGTGCCGGACTGTCGAGTTCAGCCAATATGTCGCGCTTCATCTGGCCAATACCATGTTCGGCGGACAGGGAGCCGCCAAGCTCGATGACATGGGCATAGACCAGCCGGCTGGCTGCCGCGCCATGTTCGGCAAGCCACGCCGCGCCATTGCTATCGATGGGGGGCTGGACATGATGGTGGACGTTGCCGTCGCCCAGATGCCCGAAGGACAGTGCGCGGACGCCCGGAAACGCATCGGCGAGCCGCCGTGCATTGTCGGCGATGAAGCGCGGCATCAGGTCCACGGGGACGCTGATGTCGTGCTGGATCGCCGGACCTTCGGCGCGTTCCGCTTCCGATATGGAATCGCGCAGTCGCCAGAAATCTTCGCTTTCACGGTCGCTTTTGGCGATGGCGGCGTCGCGGATCCATTCCGCTTCCAGCGCGGTCGCAAGCTCTGCCTGCAAGGCCGCGTCCAGCGAATCGCCATCGTCGCCAGCCAGCTCGACAAGCGCGTACCAGGGGTGATGGTCCGCCAGCGGGGCGCGTGTTTGCGGAATGTGGCGCAGCACTGCATCGAGGCAGCTATGCGGAATAATCTCGAATCCCTCGAGCTCGCGGCCGATGGCGCGATCGAGCTGGCGCAGCAGCAACAGGGCATCTTCGGGCGACTTGAGGCCGATCCATGCGGTTCGCCGGGCCGTCGTGGCGGGAACGAGGCGAAGGCACGCCGCCGTTACGATGCCCAGTGTCCCCTCCGCGCCGCAAAGAAGGTGCCGCAGGTCATAGCCGCGATTGTCCTTCTTGAGCGGGGCCAGCCCGTCGAAGATGCGGCCGTCGGGCAATACCGCCTCGACGCCTGCGACCAGCATACGCATGGTGCCGTGGCGCAGCACTTGGGTGCCCCCGGCGTTGGTTGAGACGAGCCCGCCGATCGTCGCCGAACCCTTGCCGCCCAGCGTCAGGGGGAAGCGCAGGCCGTGGGTCAGCGCCGCTTCGTGGAAATGTTCCAGAATGACTCCCGCTTCGGCCACCGCGAACCCGGCGTCGCGGTCGATGCTCAGAACCCGGTTCATCCGCCGCAGGCTCAGCAACAGCTGGGTCCCCGATGCGTCGGGGGTCGCGCCGCCGACCATGCCGCTGTTGCCGCCCTGCGGTACGATTGCCACCTCGGCCTCGGCGCAAAGGCGAACGACGGCCGACACGTCTTCGGTCGAGGCCGGCGACAGCATGGCTGCGGCGACGCCGTGATATTTCCCGCGCCAATCGGTCAGCCAGGGGGCCATCGCATCGGCATCATCGGTAAAGCCTTTCGGCCCCAGCAATGCCTTTAACGCGTCGAGCAACGCGGGCGACGGAGCGTGCGTCATGCCGATCGGCGCCGAAAAAAACCGGAGGGATTTGCGGGCAGGGGTCGACAGCAATTCATTTGGTGTTCAATCATGCTCCTTAAAGGGAGCGATGGACGAATAGAATCTGTTCGTCCAGCCGGCATGATGCGGGAGCGACGGGTGAACTGGATATTGCATCGATATAGCGAAGGCGCGGCCGCATCGCCGTGTTGACCGCTACCGCCTTGTTGATCGCGGCGGCCGCGCCGACCGCCGACGTTGACGTGCCGGTCGCCCCGCCGGAGTCGCTCGTCGGGCTGGTTCCGCCGATGCCGGTGGCGCCTGCTTCGCCCTATTGGCAAGTGGTGATCGAGCAACAACTCATCATTCGTGTGCCTGCGCAGCGTTCCCCGCTCAACAATTTCGCCGCGGGGCCGACGCCGCAACTGCGGCTGCGCGAACAGCCGGTCGTATGGAAAGAGAAAAAGGCTCCCAAATGCGTGGCGATGCGCAATATCATGGGAATGCAGGCGGCGCAGGGCGACAGTATCGACCTGATTACGCGGCAGAAGCAGCGACTGCGCGCTCAGCTAAATCGCGGTTGCCGGGCGCTCGATTTCTATGCCGGCTTTTATATGCAGGGCAATAAGGATGGCCGGCTTTGCGAAGGGCGCGACCAGATTCACGCCCGCACCGGCGCGAAGTGCGAGGTCAATAAATTTCGCCTGATGGTGCCGGTCCCGCGCGACGAGGATTAGGTCTCGCGATTAATCGCGGCATTTCGTCGCCTTTTCTTGACTTTTCATCGCACTTTCCCCATTGGCCGCCCCAGCACGCGCTGGCGTGGGACGCGGTGCTAACCCCTTTTTCCGGACATGATGACCCTATGAAATTTGCCGACATCGGCCTTTCCGACGAACTTCTGCGCGCCGTTACCGAGGCGGGCTATGATGAACCGACCCCGATCCAGGCGGGGGCAATCCCCTCTGTCCTGATGATGCGCGACATGATCGGCATCGCTCAGACGGGAACGGGCAAGACCGCATCTTTCGTGCTGCCAATGATCGACATTCTGGCGCATGGCCGTGCCCGTGCCCGTATGCCGCGTTCGCTGATCCTCGAACCGACGCGTGAACTCGCGGCGCAAGTCGCGGAAAATTTTGAAAAATACGGCAAGTATCACAAGCTGTCGATGGCGCTGCTGATCGGCGGAGTTCAGATGGGCGATCAGGTCAAGGCGCTGGAAAAGGGCGTCGACGTCCTGATCGCGACTCCGGGCCGCCTGATGGACCTGTTCGAACGCGGCAAGATCCTGCTGACCGGTTGCAACCTGCTCGTCATCGACGAGGCGGACCGGATGCTCGACATGGGCTTCATTCCCGACATCGAAAATATCTGCACCAAGCTGCCCGCGAATCGGCAGACTTTGCTGTTCTCGGCGACCATGCCGCCGCCGATCAAGAAGCTAGCGGACAAATTTCTGTCGAATCCCAAGACGATCGAAGTGGCCCGTCCGGCAAGCCGGAACGAGAATATCGCCCAATATCTCGTCAAGACTTCGGAACGCAGCAAGCGCGACACGCTGCGCGGTCTGATCGAGGCTGAGGATGTTGGCACCGCGATCATCTTTTGCAACCGCAAGACGACGGTACGCGAACTGGCGAAGTCGTTGCAGCGCTCGGGCTATCAGGCGGGCGAGATCCATGGTGACATGGACCAGTCGAGCCGGATCGCCGAACTCGATCGCTTCAAAAACGGCTCGATCAACATCTTGGTGGCGTCCGACGTCGCGGCGCGCGGTCTCGACGTCAAAGGCGTCAGCCACGTGTTCAATTTCGACGCGCCTTGGCACCCTGATGATTATGTCCACCGCATCGGCCGCACTGGCCGTGCCGGAGCGAAAGGCCGCGCCTTCACGCTGGTGACGCCCTCCGATGACGAGGCGGTCGACAACATCCAGAAGCTGACGGGCTACACGATCCCGGTTCACGACACGGGCGCGCCAAAAGCCGAAGCGGCCCGGCCAGAATCCTCTGAAGAAGAGCGGGCGCCGCGCCGTGGCGCGCGTTCGGAGCGTGGCGGCCGTGGTCGCGGCGCCGCGAAGCCGGCGCGCGAAACTGTCGCCGAAGCGCCGCCGCCGGCGAAGCCAAGAAAGGCCGACGATAGCCGCCGGTCGCCTGCTCCGTCGCGTCGCGACGATCAGGATGGTCCCGACGACGGCTGGAACGGCCCGATGCCGGGCTTCCTTTCGGTCGGGTTCAACAACTGATCAGGCGGATGCCGGTCAGAGCCTGACCAGCATCTTCCCGATATTGTCGCCGGAAAACAGGCCGAGAAAGGCGCGGGGCGTGGCCTCCAGTCCGTCGTGCACGGTTTCGCGGATCGTGACGGCACCGCTGGCGATCAACGCGCCCATATCGGCGTAGAATTCCTCCATGCAATCGATGAACTGGTCGGTGTAGATAAAGCCTTCCATGCGGATTCGTGCCGGGATGGTGCGAACCAGATATTTCATGTCCTGCGCCTTGGCGTCGTTATAGACGTCGATCATCCCGCAAATGGCAAAGCGCCCGAAGTCATTGGCAACGGCAAAGGCGGCGTCGAGATGCTCGCCGCCGACATTGTCGAAATAGACGTCGATCCCGGGCTTGCCCAGCGACTGCAGCGCATCCTTAAGACCGGGCAATATCGGCCCGGCTTTGTAATCGACCACAGCGTCGGCGCCCAATTCCTTGACCCAAGCGCATTTTTCCGCGCCGCCGGCGGAGCCGATGACGGTCATTTCGCGCGCTTTGGCGATCTGGACCACAGCCGATCCAACCGCGCCTGCGGCGGCCGAAACAAATATCGTGTCGCCCGGCCTCGCTGCGGCGACGCGCAAGAGCCCGATCCACGCGGTGCCGCCGGTGAGCCCCATATTGTGAAGAAAGGTCTGCGGCTTCATTCCCGCACTCAGCAACTCGGCGGGAATCTTGTTGGGCATCATGTCGAGCCCGATGATCCCACCGTCGCGCCATCCGCCCATATGGACGATCAGGTCGCCGGGGGCAAAGCCGTCGATCCGGCTCTCCATCACTTCGCCGATGGCACCGCCGGTCATCGGCTGATCGAGCTGGAAGCAGGCCGCGTAGCTGCCCGCGTCGTTCATCCGGCCACGCATATAGGGGTCGACCGAGAGCCACAGATTGCGGACGCGAAGCTGGTTGGTTTCGAGCCCCTGATCGGGAAGATCGCGCAATGCGAAATCGTCAACCGACGGCAGCCCCCGTGGACGCCGGACCAGATGCCATGCCTTGGCCATAGAACCCCCCGTTCCCTGTTTCTCGACCAGTGGATTTCAGCTCTGGTCAGAAAAGCCGTTGCCACTGTCAAGCCGCGTCGATAAACCGACCTCCGGTCGCGGGGCCGTAGCTCAGATGGGAGAGCGCTGCAATCGCACTGCAGAGGTCAGGGGTTCGATTCCCCTCGGCTCCACCACGACCTTCCCCCTGACATGATATTATTTTGCCCTTAAAGGCGTGTCGACCGGGGACAGACAGCCCGCCCCCGGCCGTCGCGTTCAGGCAGGGGGCGTGGTCGGGGCGGCCTTTTTCCGTCCCGCGAACCAGCCGCGCACTCCGACCATCGCTCTGGTCCGCCACAACAACAGAAAAAGCGCAAAGAGCGCCGCCCAGGGCAACACCGCCGCACCGGCGACCAGGATGAAGGACAGCATCAGGCCGCCACTGCGGATCAGCATGTTGAGCGCATCGCTGAACGGGTTGCCATAGCCGATGCCGGGGAGACCGCCGGTACCTTGATAGTCAAAGGTCATCGGCGTGGTTGCAAGCAAAGCTTCCCCCGCGCGGCGGGTGTCGCTTTCAGCATTTTGTTGCTGGCGTAGCGTGGCAATCTGCTGCTGAAGCTCGGTGCGCTCGCGGTCGCCGAGGCCAGCCTGCTTCAGTCGCGTTTCGAGCCGGACGATTTCCGCGCCGGTCCCGGCGCTGCGCCGCTGCGACTCGCTGATCGTCGATCCGACATCGTCGCCGGTGATATTGGCGAGGGCGAGCACGCCTTCTGCCTTTTCGACGGTCGCGATGGCGTCTTTGCCGAAACGGCGGGCGATAGCGGGGTCGAGCTTGAACTGGAGCTGGCCTGCGATCTCGTTTTCGCGGACGAGGCGATAGGAC
>Ga0307414_10001307_pt1 | contig 12873 bp, 11 predicted proteins | sample DK1Ometagenome_FD_203804 | JGI IMG/M metagenome (GOLD analysis project Ga0307414, IMG submission 203804) | Maize rhizosphere microbial communities from greenhouse at UC Davis, California, United States - DK15-O-3 | ecosystem: Host-associated > Plants > Roots > Rhizosphere > Soil | place: USA... | reverse complement strand
AATCCCAGCTCCAGCTCTCCACCTCATCTGAGGCATCATGAAAAGTCAGCTGTGTTACCGTTCCTCCGGCAAGTGGCATGAGGTATACATCGTTGTTTCCAAACTGGTTAGCCGAAAAAGCCAGCCATTTTCCGTCCGGAGAAACTTTGGGGCTGATCTCATTACCAGGCATCGCCGTAAGGCGGGTCGCTGCGCCTCCGGCGGAGGGAACCTTCCAAAGGTCTCCTTCGTAACTAAACACCACAGTCTGACCATCCGGGGTCAATGCAGGATGTGCTGTAAAATAGGGCTCGTTTTGAGCCGTGGCTACCATATTTGAAAGCAGTAAGGCAGCGGTAAGGGCGTAAAAAACTTTTTTCATTGGAATATAATTGTTTTTTTTATCGGTTATGAAGCTATCATGCGCCTATTCATTGCTTTTTGTAAGCGGTATAATTATGATGGTTTCATTGTATATATTTGGTTCTGTTAGGGGTATGGCTTAGGATTCTTTCGATTTTTAAATTATTTTTATCGGCATACAAACAATGTTTTTTCTATTATACTGTTTTAAAAGAATATGTTCGTGGTACTTTAGCTATTTTTATCCCATGTATAGGGCTGTTAACGGCAAGTGACACTGAAAAAAATTCAGTGTCGCAAAAAACAACATCTTTTTATTAAATTTTGGTAGAAACCAACGAAAATACATAAGAATTTAACAATGGTTCACAATAATAGATAATTTTGATAAATTGAAAGTAGTACACTTAAATACATATGAAGGAAACGGGGGTGCCGGAAGGGCCTGTCTGCGGTTAAGTGATGCGCTGAAAGCACAGGACGTCGATTCGAATGTGGTGGTCTATTTTCAGTTTAAGGAAAGTAAGCTCACCGATACTTTTAGTAAGGGCCCTTTCCGGAGAGCCCTGGCAGTTTTCAACATTCTTGCCGAGCGTTATTTGTCTAAAGCATTTGCTAAAGCCGTAAAAACACCCTTTTCATTGCAATGGTTTGGCCGTTCTGTGATCAAACATCCCAAGGTAAAGGAAGCCGACATTATCCATTTACATTGGATTAACCATGGTTTTTTATCCCCAAAGTTTCTGGCACAAATCGATGAACTGGAAAAACCGGTGGTCTGGACTTTTCACGACAGCAATGCTTTTACCGGTGGTTGCCATGTCCGCTATTCCTGTGAAAACTACCATAAAGAATGTGGCTGCTGCCCATTGCTAAAGTTTAGCGGGAAGGATGATTTTTCTCATAAAACCTGGCTGCGCAAGAAAAAAGCCTATTCGGAGCTGAACTGTCATATCATAGCCCCCAGTAACTGGATGGCAGAATCGGTGAAACTGAGCAGTTTATTGGGCACCCGTGGTATAACTGTTATTCCAAATACGATTGAGACCAATGTTTTCAAGCCTTATGTAAAATCAGAAGCGAAAAAGATGTTAAAGATCAACCCCGGTAAGTTTGTCATGATGAGTGGTTTTATGCCCTCCAAGAACGATAAGCATAAGGGAACTTCTTATCTCATCGATGCTTTGAACGATCTGGCTTCGAGACCGGGGATTGTTAAAGAAAACATAGAACTGGTCATCTTCGGGAATAAAGACAATGCCGATATGCCGGAATTCCCTTTTAAAACCACTTTTCTGGGTACGATCAGCAATGATGAACACCTGGCCAAATGCTATTCCGCCGCAGACGTATTTATCACGCCCTCACTGGAAGATAACCTACCCAATACAGTCATGGAAAGCCTGGCCTGTGCAACTCCCGTAGTGGCCTTTAAAACAGGTGGCATTCCGGATATGGTGAAGCATCTGGAAAATGGCTATCTCGCAGAATATAAATCTTCCGAAGACCTTGCGACGGGAATAGAATGGCTATATCATGACGAAAATGCGCCTGATATTCAGAAAGAAGCAAGAAGAACGATTTTAACTCAATTCTCTGAAGACGTTATTGCAGAAAAACACTTATTATTGTATCAATCCCTTATTAATTTACAGCCGCGTTAATTTTAGATTTAGATTTTACCTCCATGCAACCAAAGCTAAGTGTCATCACCATCGTTTATAATAATGTAAAGGATATTGAGCGGACGATGCTTTCGGTATTGAATCAGACCTATCCGAATATAGAATACATTCTGATTGACGGGGCTTCCACTGACGGAACAAAAGACATCATTTATAAATATAAATCAAGACTTACCCAGTTCATTTCAGAGCCGGATAAGGGAATTTATGATGCGATGAACAAAGGTTTGTCCCTCGCAACAGGTGATTATGTTTTATTCATGAATTCCGGTGATGAGATTTATGCGCCGGTAACGGTGGCAGAAGTGTTTGATACCGCAGCCTCGGCAGACATCTATTATGGCGAAACAGAGATGTTTAACGAGCAATGGGAAAGTCTGGGACAGAGGCGGCACCATTCGCCGGAAAACTTCGACTGGCAGAGTTTTAAATATGGGATGAGTATCAGTCACCAGGCAATTTATGTGAAACGCAGCTTGGCAGAGCCTTTCAACCTGGAATATAAATACAGTTCTGATATCGACTGGATCATCAGGGCAGCAAAGAATGCTTCGAGTATTGTGAATACCCATAGCTACGTGGCAAAATACCTCGTTGGCGGTGTATCTAAGAAAAAGCACCTTGCCAGCTTAAAAGAACGTTTTAAGATATTTACCAAGTATTACGGATTAGTTCCAAACCTGATCAATCATATTTTCATTGCCATCAACCTGGCGCAATATTACATTCGCCACCGCAGAACCAATGATTAATCATGCCTTTTCTATCCCATATTACTTTACCCAAAACCGAGATCGCAGATTATCCGTTTTCTATCCCCGCGTTTAAGGAGGGATTAACACTCCGGTTACACGACAATGTGACTTTCTTTGTAGGGGAAAATGGTTCTGGTAAATCTACGCTGTTAGAGGCTATCGCTGATCAATGCGGGTTTAACCTGCGCGGTGGAAACCGCAATCACAATGTAGGCAGCAGCGAAGAATATAACGGTTACAGTACGCCACTTAGTGGATCCATTACCCTTGGCTGGACACCAAAGCGCATCAGTAATGGTTTTTTCATGCGGGCGGAGAGCTTTTTCAACTTCGCAGATTATATTGATGAAATTGCTGAGGAAGACCCGGATATATTGGATGCCTATGGAGGAAAATCTCTTCATGAGCAGAGCCATGGCGAATCGTTTTTATCCTTGTTTCAAAATCAATTCAGCAGGGGCATTTATATTCTGGATGAGCCTGAAGCAGCCCTTTCTCCCAACAGGCTGATGACGTTTATGTCGATCATTAACAAACTGGAACAATCCGGTAGGGCCCAATTCATCATCGCCACCCACTCTCCCATGCTCCTTTGTTATCCTGAGGCTACGATTTTTAATTTCGGAACATCCGGACTGGAAAGACACGGAGCATTACCAGCTGACGAAAAGCTTTCTGGACAACCCGGAGTCCTATTTTCGTTTTCTATTTGAATAAAACACAAGGATCCGCCTTGACAAAACCATCCTAATCTCTTAACGCCAAAACCCGGCTTCCTTCGTATCGGTATAGGACAGCTTCGGCGTTCCAACACTTATCGTCCCAGGACCAGGGTATTTAAAAAATATATTCTTAATAAATATGATCCCCCGAGATCCTTAGAGATTCAGGGGATTTTTATAGGATTCACCCTATTTCAAGACGTGATAGATTTTAGTATTGAATTAAGGATTTGTAGACCACAATGCCCCTTCTTTCAGGAATACCCTTCGGTTAAGCTTGAGTTGTGCAACTACAAGTTCTGCAAAATCTTCTGGTTGCATCACGCGGTCAGGATTTCCATCTGTTAATTTAAGGTCTTTTGCCATATCTGTAGAGACCGTACTTGGCACTAATGTGCTTACACGGATGTTGTGTTTGCGGGCTTCCTGCATTAAAGATTCCGACATTCCGATCAGTCCGAATTTAGAAGCACTATAGGCACTCGTTACCGCAGCACCATTTTTACCGGCAGTAGAAGAAACATTAATGATATCTCCTGTTTTTCTTTCTATCATTTCCGGAAGTACCGCACGGGTTACGTAATATGGGCCAAATAAGTTGACTTTTACGATCTCTTCCCATTTTGCAGGCTCCAATTCCATAAATGATCCAAAAGCAGCAATTCCTGCATTGTTAATAAGGATATCTACTGCACCCAATGTTGATTTTAGTGTAGCAACGGCAGCATTAACAGCATTGATATCGGTTACATCTGCGGTAGCGATCTCCGTTTTAACGCCGTATTGTACCAATTCTGCAGCTACCTTTTGTAAGTCAGCTTCCGTCCTTGCTACTAAACCTATGTTCACGCCTTCCTCTGCCAGCGCAATCGCGATTGCGCGTCCAATTCCTTTTCCGGCACCGGTGATGATGGCATTTTTGCCCTTCAATGATTCCATATTATCTTGTATTAAGGGGGCAAAATTAAGAAAAAACAGGGCTGAGAAAGAGAAAATGAGGAATATTACTTATAAATAGAAAAAGCCCGCAGGTGTTGACCTGCGGGCTCATATTTTCTGATCCGAAAGGACTAGAAGTTTTTACCTTTTATTTTACGTTCACCTTCAGTTAAGTAGATTTTACGTAAACGCATGCTTAATGGAGTGATCTCGATGTACTCATCAGCCTGGATGTATTCCATAGCTTCTTCCAGAGAGAACTTAATTGCCGGAGCAATACGGTTGCTATCATCAGTACCAGATGCACGCATGTTGGTTAAAGCTTTACCTTTAACGATGTTTACTACTAAATCATTATCACGGATGTGCTCACCCATAATCTGACCTTCATAAACCTCAACACCCGGATCAACGAAGAAACGACCACGATCCTGTAGTTTATCAATTGAATAAGCAGTTGTGCTTCCTTTTTCCATAGAAACCAATACTCCGTTCAACCTTCCAGGAATTACACCTTTCCAAGGCTCATAAGCTTTGAAACGATGCGCCATAATCGCTTCACCACCTGTAGCGGTTAATACGTTATTTCTTAATCCAATGATACCACGTGCAGGGATGTCAAACTCTAAGTGTTGTAAATCTCCTTTAGGCTCCATGATCAACAATTCACCTTTACGTTGTGTTACCAGCTCGATTACTTTACCAGCAACTTCACCCGGTACATCTACGATCAAAGTTTCAATAGGCTCACATTTTTTACCGTCAATTTCTTTAACGATTACCTGTGGCTGTCCTACCTGAATCTCATAACCTTCGCGACGCATGGTCTCGATCAATACTGATAAATGGAGAATACCCCTTCCATATACTAAGTAAGCATCAGGAGATGGAGTTTCAACCACTTTAAGTGCTAAGTTTTTCTCCATTTCTTTGTAAAGACGTTCTTTGATACGTTGAGACGTTACAAATTTACCTTCTTTACCGAAGAATGGGGAGTTATTGATGGTGAACAACATGTTCATTGTAGGCTCATCAATTTTGATTACCGGTAATTGTTCCGGAGCATCAAAATCAGCGATAGTATCACCGATATCGAAACCTTCGATACCTACGACAGCGCAGATATCACCAGATTTTACTTCAGTAGCACGAATCTTTCCTAAACCTTCGAAAGTATATAATTCTTTAACTCTTGTTTTTACAATCTTACCATCACGTTTGATCAAAGTAACCGGTTGGTTTTCTTTAATCACACCACGGTGAACACGTCCAACTGCGATACGACCTACGAAAGATGAATAATCTAATGAGGTGATCTGCATTTGTAAAGTACCATCGTTTGTAGGTGCAGGAGGGATATTAGCAACAACTGCGTCTAAAAGCGCGAAAATGTCTGTAGTAGGCACTTTCCAGTCAGTACTCATCCAACCTTGTTTTGATGAACCATAAATTACAGGGAAATCCAATTGATCTTCTGTAGCTTCAAGGTTAAAGAACAATTCGAAAATCTGTTCGTAAACCTCTTCAGGGCGACAGTTTTCTTTATCAACTTTATTTACGACTACGATTGGTTTTAAACCCAGGGCCAAAGCTTTTTGTGTAACGAAACGAGTTTGAGGCATCGCACCTTCAAATGCATCACACAATAACAATACTCCATCAGCCATTTTCAATACACGTTCTACTTCACCACCAAAATCGGCGTGACCAGGGGTATCAATAATGTTGATTTTTACATCTTTATACTGAACAGATACGTTTTTTGAAACGATGGTAATTCCCCGTTCACGCTCCAAATCATTATTGTCAAGTATTAAATCTCCCGTTTGTTCGTTATCACGGAAGATGGAACAAGAGTGTAAGATCTTATCAACCAGTGTAGTTTTACCGTGGTCAACGTGGGCTATGATAGCTATATTTCTTATTTTTTGCATAAAATGCGTGTAATTTTTGCGCAAAGATACGATTTATTATCGACATATCAATCAATTAGTTAAGAGCAAATACTGAAAAATAAGTGTCTTTTATAATGTAATCGTAATGACCATTTTATTTAAAGGAGTTATTGGTGTTCCCCTCGTTAATGCTTACTTTGTTGACAGTAAAAAATCATCCGGAAAAAGGAATTGATCAATACCTCAACAATTATAATAGATGGAAAAGAAAGCAGTTCTACTTGGTGCGAGTGGATTAATAGGAGAAAGTTTGCTGGAACAGCTGCTGAGCAACAGCAACTATAAAGAGGTACTCATTGTTGGCCGTAAAAAGCTGGAACGGCAACACCCGAAGCTAAAGCAGCTCGTCGTGGATTTTGATCACCTGAATGATTATGCACCGCAAATCCAGGGAGATGTTGTTTTCTGCTGCCTGGGAACTACAAAAAATAAAACTCCGGATCAGGTACAATACAAAAAGATAGATTATCAATATCCGCTGGATGCGGCAGCTATTGCCAAAAACAATGGGGCAGAACAATATCATCTGGTATCTGCTTTAGGGGCAAATCCTTCTTCCAGCATCTTTTATACGAAAACAAAAGGAGAAGTAGAAAGAGAACTCAAAGCCATTCCTTTTAAAAGCATCCATATCTATCAACCTTCCCTGTTGGTTGGTGAAAGAAAAGAAAGCCGTAACCTCGAGGGCCTGATGACGGTTGTGATGCAGATCTTAAACCCATTTTTGATTTCCGGTTTGCGAAAATACAGGAGCATTAAAATTGAGAAGGTCGCATTGGCGATGTTGAAGAAGTCTCTTGAAGATACACCCGGAACATTTGTTTATCCTTCCGATAAAATTGAAGAAATCAGCAGCAAATCTTACAAATAAGTTTTTCTACCGAATGCCCAGATTAAGAATGCCGGCATTGCTTTAGACCAGGTCGGAACATCGTGTTTCCCTCCCACCATTTCATAATAGGCGATGTCTTCGGGACGCTGGTACCCTTTTTCCAGCAAGCTCTTGATCACATCAATGGTATCATCAATAGAATCTATAATGTAATTGCGGTTCCTGTCCGCCGTTTCGTCTTCTGTCCCTGTCATCAGCCAGAATTTTAGCTCAGGCCTGTCATTTGTTTGCTTAATCATTTGATGAAGAATCCGGTCGTCATCGGTATAACCATCTTTAAGGTCTTTTTTTCTCCACCAGAAAGCTCCTGAAAACACCCCTACTGCGTCGAAATAGTTGTCGTTATTCCAGGCAATATCAAAGGCAGTCAATCCACCAAGAGAACATCCGGCGAATGCTCTTTTTCCATTGATGGGCATTTCTACCTCTCCCTGAATAAAAGGAAGCAGTTCATTGATGATAAAATCGGTGTAGGCCGGGGCTAAACTGCCTCTTCCGGCGAAATCCGGAACACTGGCAACCCCATATTCCTGAACGCGGTCTTTGGAGGCTTTAACAGCAACGACCACCAGGGGTTCTATTTTATGCGTCCGGTACAACGCGTTTAACGTATGCTCCAAATCCAGGCCTTCGGCGTCCTGCCCATCGTTTAAAATAAGCAGATTCAGTGTCTCGTTTCCCAGCAGGTTATCAGGAGTAAAGATTTCCAGCTCTACCTCTCTTTTTAAACTGTTAGACTTTATCACGTTTTTAGTTCTGATCACTTCCGGAAGTAACATGGTGGTATACATAATGCGGCAATTTCCCCTTTCTCACAAATAGTTTGCAAAGGTACTATTATTGACAAAATATATTCATAAGTGTCAATATTTTTCAGCTAATGTGCAGATTTATAGAAAGAAATGCGAATTTTTCTTTGGGTTTAAAAATAGTTTTTTATACCTTAAAGCAGCTAATTTTCGCAACATGGTTGAAGCGTATAAAAAATGGTATAGTCCTAATCTAAACGCGGATTTTGAGCTGTTGACCTTTGGACAAAGTGGTTATCCGATCCTGCTCTTTCCCACCAGTATGGGGCGGTATTTTGAGAACAAAGACTTCAAATTAATTGAGTCTGTACAACACTTTATTGAGGAAGGAAAAATCAAGATCTACTGTGTAGACAGTATCGATAAACTAAGCTGGTACAACAAGGATATCCACCCTGCAGACCGGGTAAAGAACCATATCTGGTATGACAAATTATTACTGGAAGAGGTTTCTTCTATGGCAAGGCAGGAGACCGGGCACGACAGGATTATCACTGCCGGATGCAGTTTTGGGGGCTATCATGCGGCGAACTTCGCCTTCAGACATCCCTGGCTGGTGAGTCATATGTTTAGCATGAGTGGTGCTTTTGATATCCGCGGGCAGCTGGACGGATTTTACAACGATGACGTCTATTTCAATAATCCGGTAGATTACCTGCCACATGACCAGAACCGGGAACTCTGGAATATGAAAATTATTCTGGGAACATCCGACAGAGATATGTGCAAAGGAGACAATGAAAAACTCTCCCGTATCTTAAATGAAAAGGGCATCGGGCATTGGCTGGATATCCGGCAAAATGCAGATCATGACTGGCCCATCTGGCGACAAATGTTTCCGGAGTACCTGTCGCAATTATAATTCATTAAGGGTATATTTATCAGAACATTAACACCTTTTTGTTGTTTCATCATTAACAAAACCAAGAGAATCACAGGGGATTCGAAAAACAAACCAAAACATCAGTAAAGACCAGGAACCTTGTCGGCCAAAAACCAGCAAAGGGGCCGGATAACGTAAACACCAGGAAGACCTATAAAAACTACGCTAATTATATGAAAAAAATCGGAATCTTATTTGGGCAGGAAAGATCATTTCCTGAAGCCTTTGTAAAACGTGTAAACGAAATCGCGGGACCAGACATCAGGGCAGAATTTGTGAGTATTGACAAGATATTTCAGGCCGAACCATTGGGGTATTCGGTAATTATAGATCGGATTTCACAAGATGTCCCCTTTTACCGCGCGGCACTAAAAAACGCAGCGATGACAGGAACGGCGGTGATTAATAATCCTTTTTGGTGGAGTGCAGACGAGAAATTTTTCAACAATGCACTGGCCATAAAGCTGGGAGTCCCGGTTCCTAAAACCGCATTGATCCCCTCTTATGACCAACCTGATGATACTACGGATAAATCATTCAGCAACCTCGCCTTTCCGATGGACTGGGACGGAATATTTGAATACACAGGTTTCCCGGCCTACATGAAGCCCTTTGATGGCGGTGGCTGGAAAGAAGTGTATAAGTTGCATGATAAAGAGGATTTCTTTGACAAGCACAGTCAGACTAAACAAACGGTGATGATGCTTCAGGAAGAAATCGTTTTTGATGAATATTTCCGTTGTTATTGCATTGGTGGCAAGTATGTAAAGATCATGCAATACGAGCCTAGAAACCCTTCACATTTGCGTTATGCAGTAGAAAAAGGACCTTCAAGCGAGAAATTATTACAAACGATCCATGATTATGTGCTCCTGTTGAATCAATATCTGGGTTATGATTTCAATACGGTAGAATTTGCTGTTCGTGATGGCATTCCTTATGCGATCGATTTCTGCAATCCTGCACCTGACGCGGAAGTAACGAGTGTGGGCCAGGAGAATTTCGACTGGGTAGTAGAAACATCCGCAAAATATGCGATAGAACGCGCAAAGGCACATGTAGAAGGGCAAGACAACCTGACCTGGGGCGAATACATCAGAACGTCTGCGAATGATGCTCCACTGATTGGAAAAGCAAAACCGACGGCAAAGGCCAAAGAAGCTACAAAAACAACTGCAGCACCAAAAGCAGCGGCGAAAAAAGCTCCGGCAAAAGCAAAGAAAGCAAGTACAACAAAAAAATAACAAGGCATCAATTCAACAGCTAATATGATGAACGATTTTACGCTTGGTGTAGAGGAAGAGTACATGGTGGTCGATCCCGTAACACGCGAACTGACTTCACACGATCAAAAGATTGTGGAAGCAGCACAGAAAATACATAAGGATCAGGTAAAGGCAGAAATGCATCAGGCCGTGGTAGAGGTAGGTACGGGAATCTGTAAGAATACAGAGCAGGCCCGTGCAGAGATTTCTCAATTGAGATATACCGTATCTCAACTGGCAGGAGAACAAGGTTTACGTATCGGCGCTGCCGGTACCCACCCATTTTCCCATTGGGAGAAACAGCTGATTACGGAGCATCCACGCTATAGCGAGATCGTAAATGAACTTCAGGAAGCAGCAAGATCTAACCTCATTTTTGGCCTCCATGTGCATGTCGGCTTTCAGTCCAGGGAGCTGGCCATTCATATTGCCAATCAGGTACGGTATTTTCTACCCCATGTCTTTGCCCTTTCTACCAATTCTCCATTTTGGGAGAGCAGGAACACAGGCTACAAATCCTTCCGGACAAAAATATTTGATAAATTCCCCAGAACAGGGATTCCTGACATTTTTAACAGCATCGAAGATTACGATAGCTATGTGAAGCTGTTGATCAAAACCAACAGTATTGACAACGCGAAAAAGATCTGGTGGGACATCAGGGTCCATCCATTTTTTGAAACTATTGAGTTTAGAATTTGCGATTGCCCGATGCTGATCGACGAAACGATGGCATTTGTTGCCTTATTTCAGGCCCTCTGTGCAAAACTATACAAACTGCGTTTGCAAAACATGAAGTTCATCAGCTATTCCAGAGCATTGATCAATGAGAACAAATGGCGTGCGGCAAGGTATGGCATCGATGGAAATCTGATAGATTTTGGAAAAGAAATGGAGGTAAATTGTAGAAATCTTGTTCTGGAACTATTGGACTTCGTAGATGATGTGGTGGACGAGCTGGGTTGCAGGGATGACATCAATTATGTACACAAAATTCTGGAGCATGGCACTGGCGCAGACAGGCAATTGGCTGTTTACGAACAAAATGGTAACTTTGAGGCGGTGGTAGATTATATCACTTCACAAACGTTAATTGGTGCGAGATAGAATATGACAAGGGATAGAAATAAGATTAAGGTTGCCGTAATTGATATGAACAATGGGGTAACCAACCAGGGGATGCGTGGGATACAGGAAGTCTTGTTGCGTTATCAGAAAGAAATGTCAGTTGAATTGTCTTATGATGTGTTTGACCTGAGACAAAAAGGCGAAATTCCAGGCATTGGTTACGACATCTATATTTCAAGCGGAGGTCCGGGAAGTCCTTTTGATGGAGAAGGACAACAATGGGAAAATGATTTTTTCGCATTGCTGGATGATATTGATGCGTTTAATACCACAAATGAACATCAAAAGAAACATGCCTTTTTAATTTGCCATTCCTTCCAGATGGCTTGCCGGAAATTTAGCGTAGGAAAGGTCATTAGAAGACGTTCTACCGCCTTTGGGATCTTTCCTATTTACCTGACAGAAGAAGGTGAAGATGAGATGGTATTTAACGGCCTTCCCAATCCTTTTTATACCGTAGACAGCAGAGACTGGCAGGTAATCAACCCCGAAGATGTCTTCTTCCCGAATACAGAAGCACAGGTACTTGCACTGGAAAAAGAACGTCCGCATGTGGATCTGGAACGCTGTGTAATGGCGGTCAGGTTTACCAAAGAAATTATAGGAACTCAGTTTCATCCGGAAGCAGATCCGGTAGGAATGAAACAATACCTTTTGCAGGAAGACAAGAAAAAAGCAATTATTGAAAACCATGGAGAGGAAAAATACCTGGATATGTTGGACAGCGTAGACGATCCGAACCGGATTACCCTCACCAGAAGTGTGATTTTACCCAACTTTTTAAATGAGGCATTAAATGCCTTACAGGAAGCATAACTATGATTGGCAGCTACAGAGCATCATTTAATGAGCATTTTTCGGAGGAGAAGTATGGTGAATTTTTGGAAAAACTTGAAAAAGGGTTTACTAAAATCCCCTTTCGCGTTGCGGAAACACCGATATTTCTTCCTGCTTCATTAAAAGAAAAACTGATTGCTGCCGGTGCTGAAATTGTAGCGCTGATTCAACAACCAAACTTTAAGGAACTCACTGAAAAGTCGATTCCGGAGAACTGGAAGGTTCCTGCAGAAAATGCCCAACCTCACTTTTTAACGTTCGACTTTGGCATCTGTAAAGATGAGCATGGCGAGTTAACGCCTAAGTTGATAGAAATGCAGGGCTTTCCCTCACTGTATGGATTTCAAGCACTGTTAGGGGAAACTTATAAAGCAGTTTATTCTCTTCCGGAACAGCTTACACCCTATTTTAATGGAATAGATGAAGCTGGATACATTGCTTTGCTTAAAGAAGTCGTTCTTGGAGATCATGAGGCCCATGAGGTTGCATTGATGGACATTGATGCGCCCAACCAAAAGACCGCAATCGATTTTATCGTTACCGCTCAATACCTGGGCATCAAAATCCTCAGCCTTAGCGACATAAAAAAAGAGGGCAAAAGACTGTACTACGAACAGAATGGGGAGCGGATAAGGTTGAAAAGAATTTATAACCGCCTGAT
>Ga0307414_10001305_pt1 | contig 12881 bp, 10 predicted proteins | sample DK1Ometagenome_FD_203804 | JGI IMG/M metagenome (GOLD analysis project Ga0307414, IMG submission 203804) | Maize rhizosphere microbial communities from greenhouse at UC Davis, California, United States - DK15-O-3 | ecosystem: Host-associated > Plants > Roots > Rhizosphere > Soil | place: USA... | reverse complement strand
GCTGTTGCCGCGCCCGATCGAGGTAATCGAGGGGCCGCTGATGGACGGCATGAACGTCGTCGGCGACCTGTTCGGATCGGGCAAGATGTTCCTGCCGCAGGTCGTCAAATCGGCGCGCGTGATGAAAAAGGCGGTGGCGCACCTGCTGCCCTTCATCGAGGCGGCGAAGGAGCCGGGCGCGAAGGGCAAGGGCAAGGTCGTGATGGCGACCGTGAAGGGCGACGTCCACGATATCGGCAAGAATATCGTCGGGGTCGTCCTCCAGTGCAACGGCTTCGAAATCGTCGACCTTGGCGTGATGGTGCCCTGGTCGAAGATTCTCGAGGCTGCGAACGAGAATGACGCCGACATGATCGGCCTTTCAGGCCTGATCACCCCCTCGCTCGACGAGATGGTGACGGTAGCCGAGGAAATGCAGCGCGCGGGCATGACGATGCCGCTGCTCATCGGCGGCGCGACGACGTCGAAAGTCCATACCGCATTGCGTATCGACCCTGCTTACAAGGGGCCGGTCCTCCACGTCCTCGACGCCAGCCGCGCGGTCGGCGTCGCGACCGCGCTGGTCAGCGACACCGGGCGCGATGCCTATGTAAAGGGCTTCAAGGATGATTATGAGCATGTGCGCGACGTGCGCGCGAACAAGGGGCAGAGCGCGCTGATCCCCATCAACGACGCGCGCGCCAACGGCTTTGCCATCGACGAGCATATCCGGCCCTTTCCGCCCGAAAAGCCCGGCGTGCATGCCTTTGACAATTGGGATCTGGCCGAACTGGTCGAATGGATCGACTGGACGCCCTTCTTCCGCGCATGGGAACTCGCGGGCAATTATCCCGCGATCCTGACCGATGAGGTCGTCGGCGAGAGCGCGTCGAGCCTTTACGCTGACGCGCGCGCGATGCTGGAGACGATCATCGCCGAAGGCTGGCTGACCGCACGCGGGGTCGCTGCGCTATGGCCGTGCCGCCGCGACGGCGACGATGTGATCATCCATCTCGAAGAGACGGAAGAGCATGTCCGCATCCCCTTCCTGCGCCAGCAGATCGCGAAGCGCGAAGGACGTCCCAATATGTGCCTTGCCGATTTCGTCAGCCCCGACGGCGACTGGATCGGCGGCTTTTCGGTCGCGATCCACGGCATCGAGCCGCATCTGGCGCGCTTCAAGGCGGCGCATGACGATTATAACGACATCCTGCTGAAGGCGCTCGCCGACCGCTTCGCCGAAGCCTTTGCCGAGCGGCTCCATGCCCATGTCCGCACCGATCTGTGGGGCTATGCGCCGGGCGAGCAACTGACGCCCGAGGCGATCGTCAAGGAAGAATATCGGGGTATTCGCCCGGCACCGGGCTATCCCGCCTGTCCCGATCACAGCCTGAAACCGATCCTGTTCGACCTGCTCGACGCGGGGAATAATTCGGGCGCGATCCTGACCGAGAGCTTCGCCATGCTGCCGACCGCAGCGGTGTCGGGTTTCTATTTCGGGCACCCCGACGCGAGCTATTTTGGCGTCGCGCGCGTCGGGCCGGATCAGCTGGCCGACTATGCGACACGCCGCGGGGTCGATATCGAAACAGCGACGCGCTGGCTGCGCCCGAACCTCGATTAACCTGCCGCGCTGCGGCTGTCCGATAAAGGGACGGGTCTGCGGTCGATCCGCTTCGCCCGCGACGCGGTGGCGGAAGGCGGCTATACGCCTCGCATGGCAAAGTCTCTTTTTGGTCGGCCGCTGCTGCCGTTGCTCGCTCTCCCGCTGCTTCTCGCGCCCATATCCGCGCCCGCACAGTCGGATGCGGCGTCTTATGTCGTCGCCGAATCGGGCCGCGGCTTCGGGCGGCTCCAGGACGCCGTCGACGCGATCGGGGAGGGCTCCGGGACGATCCGCATCGCTTCCGGCTATCATCGCGACTGCGCCGTACAGACGGCGGGGCGGATCGCCTTTGTCGCCGCCGAGCCCGGCCGCGCCATTTTCGACGGAGTGACCTGCGAGGGGAAAGCGGCGCTCGTGCTGCGCGGAGCCGGCGCGCGCGTCGATGGTCTCGTATTCCAGAATATGCGCGTGTCCGACGGCAATGGCGCGGGTATCCGGCTCGAAAAAAGCAATCTAGATATCGCCAACAGCCTGTTTCGCAACAGTGAGGAAGGTATATTGACCGCCGACGATCCGGCCGCGACGCTGACCATCGACCGTTCGACTTTCTCGCGCCTTGGACGCTGCGACCGCGGGCTTAGCTGCGCGCACAGCGTTTATACCGGCTTTTACGGGCGCGTCGTCGTCACCCGCACCCGCTTCGAAAAGGGCAGTGGCGGCCATTATCTGAAAACCCGCGCGAAACAGGTCGATGTCAGGGACAACGGCTTCGACGACAGTCAGGGAAGCGCGACCAACTATATGATCGATCTGTCATCGGGCGCGACCGGACAGATTGCGAATAATCTGTTCGTTCAGGGCCGCGACAAGGAAAATTACTCGGCGTTCATCACCGTTGCACCCGAAGGCCGCGACAATCCGTCGCGCGGACTGGCGATTTCGGGCAATCGCGCAAGCCTGCCGGGCGACATCGGGCGCAAGTCGGCATTCGTCGCCGACTGGAGCGGCGAGCCGCTGGCGATCGGGACGAATGAACTGGGACCGGGGCTGACGCGCTTCGAAAAGCGCTAGCGGTTCAAGCTTCGCCGCGCGTGTCGATCAGCGACGCGGCGAGTGCTTCGGCAGGCGATTTCCCGCCCCACAATACGAACTGGAACACCGGGTAAAAGCGCTCGCATTCGTCGATCGCGCTTTCGATCAGCGTTTCGGCAAGATCGAGCGGCAGCGAGGCGTCGCCGCCCAGCAGCATGCCGTGGCGGAACAAAATGGTCCCGCTGTTCGACCAGAGTTCGAAATGGCCCAGCCACAATTGTTCGTTGATCAGCGCCAGCGCCTCGTGCGCGACGGTGCGCTTGTCCTCGACGACGCGAATGTCGGGAAAGGCGAGCAACTGGATGACGCCATCGTCGGCGCGCCATACCGCGCGCAGTTCATAGGTCGTCCAGCTGCCCTGCGCGGTCGCGACAATCTCGTCCTCGCCGACCATTTCGTGCGGCCAGTCGTGCGCGGCGAAATAGGACGCAAGCATTTCCATCGGCGCCGCGTCCTGGCCGTCGTCATCGTCGTACATATCGTCGCTCATAAGGCGCCCTTAGCGGCTCTCGCCCGAAGTGGCGAGTCTGCGAGTCACTCGTCCTCCCCGCGCCAGCAGGACCGTTGACAGATTTGCGCTACGCCGATGGCGGCCCCGGCTGACCCGGGGCCGAACGTTTATTTCTTCGGCGCGGCCTTGGGCTTCGCGGCCGCCTTGGGTGCCGCGGCCTTCGGAGCAGCGGCAGGCTTCGGGGCAGCAGCTGGCTTCGCCACGCCTTCCAGCTTGTCGAGCCGCGCTTTCAACGCTTCGGCTTCGGCGCGCGCCGTCGCGGCCATTTTCTTCACCGCCTCGAATTCCTCGCGGCTGACGAAATCCATGCGGCCGATCCATTCCTTGGCGCGCTCGCGCATCGCGGATTCGGCTTCGCGGCCGGCGCCTGCCACGGTTCCGGCGACGCCGTTCACCATCTTGGCCAGATCGTCGAAAAAGCGGTTCTCGCTCTGCATTTCATATTCCTTCGTCGGGAGTGTTCCCTTGCCACTAGCCTATTTGGGTGCTCGCGGCGGAGGGGACAAGGGTTTCGGCGTCGGGATTGCGCTGGTCGATCTGGAAATTCAAGACCGCGGCAAAGCACAGCCACGCGATATAGGGAACGAGCAGCCACGCCGCCGCCTTGCGGATCGAGGCGAAAGCGAAAGTCGCGGCGACGGTCAGCATCAGGATGAAGATGATCAGGTACAGCGCCGTCGTAACCTGATGCGCGCCAAAAAACAGCGGCGACCAGGCGAAATTGGCGATGAGCTGGACGAAGAAGAGCAGCAGCGCAAAGCCGCGCCCCTGCGCGCCCCGCGCATGAAGGATCATCGCCAGCGACAACCCCAGGCAGACATAGAGGATCGGCCAAGCCGTTGCGAATACCCAGCCCGGCGGCGTGATCGCCGGCAGGTCGAGCGCGGCGAACCAGCGATTGGAATAGCCGCTGTTCGACAACAGTCCCGACAGACTGCCGATCATGACGATCGCGGGCACCGTCACCAGCGCCCAGCGCAGATAGGACATGCGCAACTGACCCGACGTAGCGATTTCACTCATAGATACGACCCCCAACTGTCGATACCGAGGGCGACACGTGTTGCGGCTCGCGCGGCCAGCGTCAAGCGGCTCGCTTCACCGCTGCGATCAGAAATTCAATATTTCCTTCCGGACCCGTGATCGGACTTTCGACCAGATCGAGCACCGACCACCCCGCGCCTTCCAGCCAGTCGCGCGTTTCGGCGCACACGCGGGCATGGACTTCGGCGTCGCGCACGACGCCCTTTTTGCCCACTTCGTGCCGCTCAGCCTCAAACTGCGGCTTGATCAGCGCGACGATGCGGGCGCCATCGCGGGCAAAGCCCATCGGCACAGGCAGCACCTTCGACAGCGCGATAAAGCTCGCGTCGCAGACGATCAGGTCGACGGGCTCGGGAATATGCGTCGGCGTTAAAATTCGTGCGCTCGTCTGTTCGTGGACGATGACGCGCTCGTCCTGCCGCAACTTCCACGCGAGCTGGTTGGTTCCCGAATCGACGGCATAGACGCGGACCACCCCGCGGCTCAGCAGCACGTCGGTAAAGCCGCCGGTCGACGACCCGACATCGATCGCGACTGCGCCCGCGACGTTCCAGCCGAGATGCGTCAGGGCATGATCGAGCTTGATCCCCCCGCGCGAGACCCATGGATGGTCGCGGCCCTTGACGCTGATCTCAGCGTCATCGGGCACCTGCTGCCCCGCCTTGTCGATCTTGCGGTCGCCGATGAAGGCGAGCCCGGCGAGGATCAGCGCCTGCGCGCGCGTCCGGCTTTCGGCAAGCCCGCGGTCGACGAGCAGCTGGTCGGCGCGCTGCTTTGCCATCAGCGTTTCGCCGCCTTGTCGGTCAGCATCCCCGGCGTCAGGATCTGCGGCAAGAGTTCGGGCTGCGCGGCGCCGGGCGCGTACCAGAGATAGAGCGGCACGCTGTTGCGCCCCAAGTCGGCGAGAGTGCGGGTGATCGCCGGGTCGCCATTGGTCCAGTCGCCGACGAGCGTGACCACGCCCGCCTTGTCGAACGCCTTTTGCACCGCCTCGCGATTGATCGCACCCGCCTCGTTCGCCTTGCACGACAGGCACCAGTCGGCAGTGAAATAGACGAACACCGGCTTGCTTGTCGCGCGCGCTTTGGCGAGGGCGGCGGGGGAGAAGCTTTCGGGCGCTGCGATGCTGGCAATTGGAGTGGGCTTTGTGAAAGAGTCCCACGCATTGAAGGCCATGATAGTTAGAATTACGGCATAGGGCATGAGCTTGTTTTTTGGCAGTGTTTGACCTTTTCGCCAATCGTATACGATCACGCCGACCGCCACGAAGATCATGGCGACGGTCATCCAGCCGTGAACCACTGGAGCCGTCTGCTGGCGCAGTAGCCAATACAGGCCGAGCGCCGTGAGTCCCATCGGCAGCGCCATCCACTTGCGGAACGTCGCCATCCACGGTCCCGGCTTGGGAAGCCGGTTGCGCAATGCCGGCACAAAACCGATCGCAAGGAAGGGCAGGGCCAGACCCAGTCCCAGCCCGCCGAAAATCGGCAGAGCCGCCCACGCCGGCAGCACCAGCGTCGCGCCGAGTGCCGCGCCCAGCAAAGGTCCGCTGCACGGCGTCGCGACAAAGGCAGCGAGCGCGCCGGTCCAGAATCCACCTGCGGCGCCGCTCTTCGCGGTCAGAGCCTGACCTTTGCCGAAGCTTGGCAATTCATAAGTGCCAAGCAGGTTGAGCGTGATCGCGATGGCAAGCAGCAGCAGGATCAGCACGCTCACCGGATGCTGGAGCTGGAAAGCCCAGCCCACTTGTTCGCCCACCGCGCGCAGCGCCAGCAATATGCCGCCGAGCAGCAACGCGGTCACGACCGCGCCCGCCGTATAGGCCAGCGCCTCGACCTTCGCGCCGCGAGCGTCGCCGCCTGACCGCGCAAGGCTCAGCGCCTTCAGGCTCAGGATCGGAAAGACGCACGGCATCAGGTTCAGGATCAAGCCGCCGAGGATCGCGCCGCCGAGCGCGGTCCAGAACAGCCCCATGTCGACCCCGCTCGCGCGCGTCGCAATCGCTTCGCCTAAGGCCGGAACCGCCCCGGGCTCGAACCGCACCGTCAGCCCGCGCCCGTCGCCGAGCTTCAGCAGCGCCGCGACCGTGCCCGACGCGTCGCCCTTGGCCCGGGTTTCGACGATGATCTGGTCGCCGTTGCGGCTGAACGTCTGCGGCGCGGCATAGTCGGCGACCTCGCGCGTTTCGAGGAACAGGTGCGGTGCGTCGAGTGTCGTCGCGGCGGGAAGGGGGATTGCGAAGCGCAGCGTCTCGCCGCGTCGTTCCCATTTCCCCGCGCGGTCGAGCGGCTGCGGCAGCAGCACGCGCCAGCCGTCGAACTGCGTGCGTGACGCTGCCGAAATCGCGCCGTTACCGGCTTTCAGCGCGACCGAGATCACGGCCTTTTCGGGGACGCATACCTTGTCGGTGCACGCCAGCCAGTTGGCGACCCCCGACAGCGTCAGGTCGGTGCCCGGTGCGACGCTCTTGTCGATGCGGACGTCGGCGAGCAGCGCATAGGGATGCTCGTAGACATGGTTCATCATGCCAAACAGGATCAAGGCATCAGGGACGGGATAGTGAAAGGCGCCGACGGTCACGCCTTCGGGCGCATTCCATTCGACCGCCATGCCAAATCCCGCGTCGCCGCCATTCGCCCAATAGCCATGCCAGGGTTTGTCGGGGGTCATGGTCAGGGCGAGGGTTGTTGCACCGCCGGGGGCGGGGGCCACGGATTCTGCGACAAGCTTCGCCTGGATATGCGTGGGGGCGGCCGTCGCCGGGCTCGTCGCGACAAAGGCGAGTGCCAGCATCGCCAGTATCGCGCGCCATCCGCTTGCCACAAATCCGTTCTTCACGCGCGCCATGCCGTCCCGCCATATCCATCGTTCGAGGCTTGCCATATAGGCGGGTTTCGTCGAGAGGACAGCCCGCGCTGACGGACCCAGAAACGGAGACAGCTTGTGAAGATCAAAAGCCTGACCACCGCCCTTGCTGCCGCTCTTTGCGTTGCCGGCGCCGGGGCCAGCCTCGCGCAGGATGCTCCCGCTCCGGTCCAGAACGCGCCCGCCGCGAAAGTAACCGCTGCGACCCCGCCGCCCAAGCTCTTGATCATGATCGCGGTCGATCAATTCTCTGCCGATTTGTTCGCCCAATATCGCGGCCACTTCACCGGCGGTCTTGCGCGGCTTGCTTCGGGCGTCGTCTTTCCGTCCGGCTATCAGGCGCATGGCGCCACCGAAACCTGCCCCGGCCATTCGACGATCCTGACCGGAAGCCACCCGGCGCGCACCGGGATCATCGCGAACAATTATTTCGACCTGTCGACGCCGCGTGCCGACAAACGGCTTTATTGCGCCGAAGATGAAAGCGTCGAAGGAACGACATCGAGCAGCGGCAAATATGCGCCGTCGGCGAAGCATCTTCTCGTCCCGACGCTCGGCGACCTGATGAAGGCGCGCGATCCGAAGGCGCAGGTCGTCTCGGTCGCGGGCAAGGACCGCGCCGCGATCATGATGGGCGGACATCAGGCCGACGAATTGATGTGGCTGTTTCCGGGCGGTCTCACCAGCTACCGCGGCACCACCCTGTCACCAACCGCAACGCAGGCGGGAGCCGCGATTGCTGCGGCGATTGCGCAGCCGCGCACCGGGCTGACATTGCCCGCCAATTGCGCCGCACAGGATATCGCCATTGCGATCGACAAGGGCGGCACCGTCGGCACCGGCCGCCTCGCACGCGAGGGCGGCGATTTCCGCCGCTTCATGGCTTCGCCCGAGGCCGACGGCGCAGTACTCGCCGCCGGCGCGGCGCTGCGTCAGGCACGCAAGCTCGGCGAAGGCGACGCGACCGACCTGCTGATCCTCGGTCTGTCGGCGACCGACTATGTCGGCCATGGCGTCGGCACCGAGGGCGCCGAAATGTGCCTGCAAATGGCGGGGCTCGACCGCGAACTCGGCGATTTCTTCGCGCGGATGGACGCGACCGGGATCGATTATGCCGTCGCGCTGACCGCCGACCATGGCGGGCACGACCTGCCCGAACGCAACCGTCAGAACGCGTGGCCCGCCGCCGAGCGCGTCGACCCCGCACTGGCGCCCGATGCGCTGGGCAAGGCGGTCGCCGAAAAGCTCGGCTTGCCGCAACCCTTGCTCTACGGCGACGGCCCGTTCGGCGATTTCTATCTGTCGAAGGCGCTGACCCCGGCGCAGCGCAAGGCCGCCATGGCGGAAATCACCACCCGGCTGCGCGCCCACCGTCAGGTCGAAGCGGTTGTGACCGGCGAGGAGCTGGCAGCGCATCCGGTCTCGAAGCGCGCACCGGACGTCTGGAACCTGATGGACAAGCTCCGCGCCTCCTATAATCCGGCGCGGTCGGGCGACTTCATCGTCGTGTTGAAGCCGCGCGTCACACCGATTCCCGAATCGGGTCTCGGCTATGTCGCGACACACGGGTCGGTGTGGGACTATGACCGCCGCGTCCCCATGCTCTTCTGGCGCAAGGGGCTCGCCGGCTTCGAACAGCCCAATGCGGTGATGACGGTCGACATATTGCCGACTCTCGCGTCGCTGATCGGCCTGCCTGTCGATGCGACCAAGATCGACGGCCGCTGCCTCGACCTGATCTCGGGTCCCGAAAGCAGCTGCCGCTAAGGACAAGAAAAGAAGATTTATGACGAAGATTTTGCGGGACTTCTCCGGCCGGCTGCTGTTGGTCGGCTGTGGCAACATGGCCGGTGCGATGCTCGATCGCTGGCTTGCGGACGGGCTCGATCCGGCCCAAGTCGCGGTCGTTGATCCCTATGCAACTGCCCGCGACGGCGTCGCGCTGTACGCATCGCTCGCCGAGTGGCAGGCTGCGGGCGGCTCGGCCGACTGGATGATGCTGGGGATGAAGCCGCAGCAATTTGGCGATGTCGCCGCAGATCTTGCGCCGCTCGCGACCGGCGAGGTCCATCTCCTGTCGATCCTCGCCGGGGTGTCGTTGTCCGATCTCGCCGCGCGCTTCCCCGATGCGCGGGCACAGGTTCGCATCCTGCCCAATCTCGCGGCGCGAATCGGCGCGGGTGTGTCGGCGGTCGCTTCGCTTGGCGATGTCGATACCTCGGCGGTGACCGCCTTGCTCGATCCGCTGGGTCAGACCGTGACGCTCGACGATGACTCGACGATGGACCTCGTCACCGCTTTCACCGGCAGCGGTCCCGCTTTTGTCCTGCGCCTGATCGAATCCTATGCTGCGGCGGGCGAACGGCTAGGCCTGTCGGCGGAAGATGCACTGGCGCTCGCCACCGCGACTTTCGGCGGGGCGACCGCGCTCCTTGTCGACAGCGGTGAACGGCCCGGCACGCTGATCGCGCAGGTCGCGAGCAAGGGCGGCACGACGCAGGCAGGCCTCGATGTCCTCGACAGCGACGGCCAGCTGGCGGCGTTGCTCACCAACGTTCTGCGCGCGGCGCGCGACCGGGGCCGCGAACTCGCCGATCTCGCGCGCGGCGACGGCTGAGACAAAGCGTCGCCCCCGCGAAGGCGGGGGCCGCTATCGTTCCTGGATTTCGCTCTCCTCTCCGTTCGTGTCGAGCGAAGTCGAGACACCCATCGTCGAAACACCTAACCGAGGGGCATCTCGACTTCGCTCGATGCGAACGGGAAAGGGAATGGCTTAACCCGGTTCGCGCCCCAGCGACGCCACCCGCGCGCGGTCGCGCGCCGGGACCAGCGCTTCGCTGACCTGCCAGAATCCGGTCACGGCCTGTTGCCCCGCATGGGTATAGGCCCGGCTCATCGCGTCGCGCAGCACAGTGAAGATCGACTTTTCCAGCGCTCGCCCGGCGTCGGTCAGCCGCAGTTCCTTCTGTCGGCGGTCGCGATTGCCCGGGCGCGTCGTCAGCATGTCGCGCGCCTCCAATTCCTTGACAACGCGGCCCAGCGACTGCTTTGTGATCCCCAGCAAAGCGAGCAGGTCGGTGATCGTCAGCCCCGGCTGGCGCGCTATGAAATAAAGAGCGCGATAATGCGCCCGGCCCAGTTCATTCTCGGCGAGCCGCACGTCGATCGTCCTCCACAGCGCGGCATGCGCGAAAAACAGAAATTCGATCCCCCGGCGAACTTCGTCCTCGCGTAAGAAAAGTGCGGACGCAGCGGGTACTTGTGAAAGAAAATTTTCCTCGTTCATGGTGACTAGCGTTGCGCGCGGCGCACTCTTTTGGCAAGAGGCGCGCATCGATCAACCCTCAAATCATAGGTTTCCGCAATGTCATCTCCCGCCTTTGCCAAATTGCCGCACCCCAATCCGGTCACGGACGATGTACGCGCGGCGGCGATTGCCGATCCGATGTTCGGGCGCGTTTTCACCGACCATATGGTGTCGATCCGCTATAGCGACGACAAGGGCTGGCACGATGCGCAGGTGATGCCGCGCGGGCCGCTTTCGCTCGATCCCGCGACTGCAGTGCTCCATTATGCGCAGGAAATCTTCGAAGGGCTCAAGGCTTATCGACTCGACGACGGCTCGATGGCGCTGTTCCGCCCCGAAGCCAACGCCGCGCGCTTCAACGAGAGCGCGCGTCGCATGGCGATGGCCGAACTGCCCGAAGACATGTTCATCGCCGCGGTGAAGGAAGCCGTTGCGGCCGACGCCCACTGGTTCCCCCCGGTTGACGGCGGCGCGCTCTATCTGCGTCCCTTCATGTTCGCGAGCGAAGTGTTCCTCGGCGTGAAGCCCGCGGCCGAATATCAGTTTCTTGTCATCACCTCGCCGGTCGGGAATTATTTCAAGTCGGGCGCCCCGGCGATCTCGCTCTGGGTGGCGGAGGATTATACCCGCGCCGCACCCGGCGGCACCGGCGCCGCCAAATGCGGCGGCAACTATGCCTCCAGCCTCGTCGCGCAGCGCGAGGCGATCGCCAAGGGCCACGACCAGGTCGTGTTCCTCGACGCCGCCGAACGCCGCTGGATCGAGGAATTGGGCGGCATGAACATGTTCTTCGTCTTCGACGACGGCAGCATCGTCACGCCGCCGCTGAGCGGTACGATTCTTCCCGGCATCACCCGCGACGCGATCATCACGCTGGCGCGCGACGCCGGGCTGACGGTGCGCGAGGAACTCTATGCGATCGACCAGTGGCAGGCCGATGCGGAAAGCGGCCGCCTGACCGAAAGCTTCGCCTGCGGTACCGCCGCCGTGGTGACGCCGGTGGGCAAGGTGACGCGCGGCGAAACCAGCTTCACCATCGGCGCCGGCGGTCCGGGGCAGGTCACCGGCATGCTCAAGGACAAGCTGGTCAATATCCAGCGCGGCCGCGCCGCCGATCCGCATGGCTGGGTCACGCGGCTCTGATTTTGATCGCGGCAAGGCGTTCAGCCAGCTTGCCATTCATGCGCTCCACGTTATAGAGCGCGCTCGCACCGGCCCGATGGGGCGTCGCCAAGCGGTAAGGCAGCGGCTTTTGATGCCGCCATGCGCAGGTTCGAATCCTGCCGCCCCAGCCAGCCGGTCGAGATTCCTCCCGCCCATGTCGGGACCAGTCACCCGATATTTCCGACTGACGCATCCTGGCCCATCGCCGGGACATGCCTGATTGTGCATCAGAGCATGGCGAGATGCCCCCCAGAAAAAGCGCCGCAATCGAGTTGCGCCGCGCCTGTCGCCGGGACGCAGGATGATCCTTCGACGCGTTGCGCGATGGCGAGACATTTCTGAACCAGCCGACGCGGCGGAGCCAATCGCTTCTGACAGCCGCGTTGCGGCTGCCATTGACAATTTTCACACCCAGCACTTATGTCTCCGATTGAAAATATTTCTAATTTAGAAATTTATGTTTCGTGGCCCTGATTTGCTGCGAAGCCGGGAGAGAGGGCGCATATGGTGATCGCTGCGGTGCGTGAGGTGGTCGATATGGTGCGTGCCGATCCTCCGGCGGCCGCAAAACAGCGGCCATAGCATCCCCCTCCTCATGGGGCGCCGCCGATGGCCCGCGCCGGCAATGGAACGAAAACATGACCTTTCCTGTGCGAATGAAGCATATCATTCTGTCTTCCGCGAGCCTGGCTCTGCTCGCCAGCCCGGCGTTGGCCCGGACCACCGTCGAGACGCCTGCGGAGCTATCCGTGACACCGCCTGCGACCGAAGCGGCGCTCGAAGGGCTCGATGCCTATATCGAGGGCGCCCGCCAGGCGTGGCAGGTGCCGGGCCTGTCCATCGCCATCGTCAAGGACGACCGGGTCGTCTATTCCAAGGGCTTCGGTGTTCGCGAGAAGGGCAAAGCGGACAAGGTCGACGCCGACACGGTCTTTGCGATCGGATCGGCGACCAAGGCCTTTGCGGCGGCGGCGCTCGGCATGCTGGTCGACGAAAAGAAGATCGGCTGGGATGGCGCGGTCCACGATTATATGCCGTCGTTCGAGCTCTATGACCCCTATGTCACCCGCCATGTGACGGTGCGCGACCTGCTGTTGCACCGCACCGGCGTCGTCACGAATGGCGGGCTCTGGTACGGATCGGGGTTCGATCGCAAGGAAATCATCCGGCGGCTGCGCTTCCAGACTGCAACGCTCGGTTTCCGCAACCAGTATCAATATCAGAACGAGATGTTCATCGTCGCGGGTGAAATCGTCCCCGCGGTGACCGGTATCGGCTTTGACCGCTTCATCGCCGGTCGCATCTTCGAACCG
>Ga0307414_10001303_pt1 | contig 12885 bp, 15 predicted proteins | sample DK1Ometagenome_FD_203804 | JGI IMG/M metagenome (GOLD analysis project Ga0307414, IMG submission 203804) | Maize rhizosphere microbial communities from greenhouse at UC Davis, California, United States - DK15-O-3 | ecosystem: Host-associated > Plants > Roots > Rhizosphere > Soil | place: USA... | reverse complement strand
TAAATTTAAAGAAACTGTAGATCTCTTTAAGTCTCTGGAATTTTTGTGAATTTTTTTCTTCCTGATTCACAATACGTTATAGTTTTAATGTCCCTTTTTACGAATACTTATTTGTAATAGTTCGTAAATACGAACTATATTTGTTCTGTATAGTTCAGCAAATATATATTTTAAGAATCATATTCCAAATTAATACTAAATATTTAATAATTGGAACACACCTGATTAAATGAGCTGAGTTGAATTGTATAAGAGTTGATTGGCTCTTTTTGTATTGATTATTAGTTGATTATAATTTTATGAGTATGGAGGAAAGGAAAACAGTAAAGGCATTACGTCAAAGAATTAAGGTTCTGGAGAAAATGCTTCTGGAAGAAGTTCTTAAAAATGACCTTATGAACGAAAAGTTAGGTTTAACGAATATTAAGGTTAAACCATGTCCGGTTATCTAATCAGAAAAGATCAAATGAAAGAGAAAAGCAATCATATTGATATTCCGATTGTGCAGTTGCTGGATTGTACCGATGCCGCCTTAACCTCCATATTTGGAGGAGTGGTTTCTGAAGTACGCGATCGGCTCCGGTTGCGGAAAGAAAGAGGAGAATTGTGGTTGGGCGCTTTGGGTTGCCAGGGATTTTGTCCCTTCAAAGGTTGCCCCGGGCATGAGCTTCCATAAGCTATATTTTAAAAATTTTACGCTATAAATTAATCACCTTGGCAAGAATAAGAACTGTTAAACCCGCTTTTTTAAGACATGAGAAATTACAGGATCTGGAGCATGAAAACCCCGGACAGTACATTATGATCGTGTTTATGGGCTTGTGGATGCTGTCAGACAGCAAGGGCCGGTTTGAATATAAGCCCCGGTCTATGAAACTGGATATCTTACCCTTTCTGGATTATGACATGCAGAAAAGTCTGGAAGTCCTTGAAAAGAATGGTTTCATCAGATCTTACGAGGTGAATGGGTGCCGGTATGGAATTGTTCCTACTTTCAGAGATCATCAGCGAATTACCGGAAAAGAATTGACTGAAGGGGAGAAGTTTCCCGCTGAACCTGATTTGAATGCACTGTTGCAGGATGGGGAAACTTTTGTGAAACATCCGGTTGTTCAGGAGAGGAAAGGAAGGGAACGGGAAGAAGAACAGGAACAGGAAGGGAGTATAGCAGAAAAAGCGGCTCCTGTCGCCGTGAATTTTGAGTTACGGGATAAGGTGATGAAATATTTTGGCTTTAATGAAGTCGCTAATTTCGACAAGTTAAGGCAGATTACGGCTTTCCTGAGAAGTTTGCAGGATGCTGGTCGTTCTGCTTATTTCGAACAGCAATTTGAGGCTTATGCAGCATTCAAAGAACGAAGCGATAGCTTTCGGCATTCCTTTAAGAATTTTCTTGGTACAGCCGATCAGCTTTTTCAGAATGGCGCCTGGAATGCAGAAAACTGGATAGAAAAGCTGGAACAAGAGCATCAGTTCTCGAGCAAAACAAAAGAACAAAACCGATCCGGGAGAGGAGTGGAGGCTGCAATGGAGTGGAAACATGTAGAAAGAAGAACGAGACAATTATGAAAACGATGTTAGCCATTATCAACGAAACTGCGGATCAGGAAGTTACTGATGTAATGCAAGGAAAGCAGATCTTAGCGATGCCGTCAATAAAAAAGCATAAAGATCAGGAGATATTTCAGGTGATCGTGATGTCTCTCGCAAAGTCTTATACTGATCTTGGGATCACACAACCTCCACAGCACGATAAAGATTATTTAGCCAATGAGCTGGCAGATCTGATTCCCAGAAAATTCCCTTCTATCAGACTGGCGGAAATTCCCCTGGCATTTGCTAGAGGAATCAGAGGAAAGTTTGGAACTTATTACGGACTAAATGTAGTCTCTTTTGAGAAATTCATTGAGGCTCATTTGAGTAGTGAAAGTCGGGAACAGTTGGCCAGGGATGCGTTAATTAAAAAGGAAAAGCGGATTCCGGATGTCGGGAGCCGATTCTGTGTCGCAATGGACAATGCAATTAAGGCGATGCAAATGATGAATTCAGGAAAAGAAATACTATCGGGAGCAATTGTTTATGACTTTCTGGACCGTCTGCAGCTGATTTCATTTAGCAATCAGGAGAAGTGGGCGTTTGTGGCTGAAGCCAGGCGTTATTTAACGGAATCTCTTGGAAGAGAACAAATGAGGACTACCTCCAGTATAAGACAAACGGAAATTCAGAGAAAACTGAATTCGGTGAAGGATGGATCAGCAATGGAGATGATCAAAAGTATGTCTAAGAGATTTGCGCTCCATTCCTTTTTCAGATCCTGCATGGTAGAGGAGCGGGATCTTAAACAAATGATCGAACAACAAAGACACTTTTTTACTTAGCACCAACCATTGAACCGAAATTTTAAAACATTGAATCAGAACTATGAAAAATAACGCTACAGCTTCCCGGGAAGAAAGTGATGACCTTCAAACTTTCATTTTATTATTTGAACCGAGTAAATACAAAGAACTAAAGAACGGCATCGAGGTAAGAGGACAACCTAACCTGGAATCGAATGTCGCGGCAGCGAAAGCCTTGATCCTTCAGCTCAAATTAAACCTGATGGTGATCTCAAATGCGGTCATGGCGACTTACCGGGCATTTGAAGTAAATAGACTATAAATAAAATACATTTTCCAATAGGTGTTGTGCTAAATAATACTATTGAACACAAAATATAAATATCATTATTAACGATTATGGAATACAGCTCAAACTTAATGGTCGCCGTGTTGCGAAAAGAGTATCCGGAGATTGCAGATATCATTACGGAAAAAATAAAGGAAGCCTTACCTGACGAGCGGCTGACTGACTTATCCAATGTTGAAAAGATTGTTTCCGCCTTTAAAAAGATTAAAGGAATTCAGGTAGACAACTGGACGAACGGGAAAGGGAAAACGAACATTACCTACGAAAGGGAATTGCTGATCGCGGTATTATTGCTGTTCTATGATCCGGAAAAGATTATGCAATTGGTTCGGAGGAATACGGTACCTGGTGTACTTAAGCAGGCTTCGGCGCTGATCGGTACTTCTCAAGAGGTTTTAAGTATGTCGACCCCTGGGGTAATTGTTGCTTTTAAGGCCTATGAGGGCTTCCGGGAAGAGGTTTACCGCATGTACGATCTGATCAGGATTGAAAATCATTTTTTTGAATAAAAAGACCTTATTATTCTGAAATTATAAGGCTTGAAATGCTAATAATATTAGTATTTTTCGTATCTTTATATTACTACTCAGGAACACTAGAAAAGAAATAAAATTCAATGAATAAAGCTTGTCTGAATGTCTAAACGGACATTTTGGAGGGCATAGGGTATGCACAATTATTTAATCCAATTATATAAAAATTATGACTACAAACACAGTAATCAATTACACAACAGCGCTTGAAATTTCTGCAATTCTTGGTAGATGTACCATCAAATCTGTAGGTACCGAACTCTTATTTCCGGTGATCAAACTGAAATCAAACTTATCCTCAGCCGTGAAGCGGTTTCATGAGCTCAGAGAAGCGATTTGTACGGAAAGTGGCCTGACTTTTAATGTGGACGGCTCGGTTACTGGTGCAAACAGTATTGAGGAGGTGAATGAAGTGAGCACTGCGCTTAAAAAATTAACTGAAGATCAAACAGATATTGATGTGGAGTCTTTGAAAATTCTTGGTCAGAAACAACTGGAGGACCTCTATACAGAAAATCCGGCACTGACGACCAATGAGATGGAAGTGCTGCTATTAATGCTGGGGTAAATTCTGCTGATTTTGCAAGATTGAAATTCGTATTGATGCTGGGTTTTTTATTGACCTCGTCTTATAAAGTGTTAAAAAATGAGTGTTATAAAAATGAAAAATTATGATAAATACAGAACAATTAAACGCGAAATACGGAATCCCAAATGCAACGGGCACAGGTTATCTGACTACCATTACACTGCCATTTAAAATGCGGATTGCATGGCAAAGAAGCTCTTACGTAAGCCGGATTCAATGCCACAAACTGATCAGTGATCAGCTTGTGGCAATACTTCAGGATATCCTTGCCCATTACGGTTATGAAAGGATTGTCGAACTCGGAATTGACCTTTATGGCGGCTGTTTCAATTACCGCTTTATGCGGGGAAGTACCGAAACGCTTTCGCGACATTCCTGGGGAACGGCAATTGACCTGGACCCGGATAGGAATTTATTAAGGGAGACGGCTAAAACTGCAAGATTCGCGAGGCCGGAGTATAAGGCCATGATCGATATCTTTTATAAACATGGCTTTCTTTCCCTTGGCAGAGAGAAAAATTACGATTGGATGCATTTTGAAATTGCAAAGTAGATGGAAGATTTAGAAACCCATGGCCCCGATGCTACCCAGGATATTATCGATAGAAAGGCAGCATGGTTAGAGAGAATGTTTGACCGGTTATTTTCCGCGGTGCAACAGAACCCATTCGCTACCATGCTGATCCTTTCTGTAGGGCTTAATTTTTGGCAATACAACATCAATAATGAAATGAACCGCTTGAGGATTCAGGACATTACGATGCTCAATGAAAAGATCAATGTTGCCGTTGCTACCGGTGTTCAAAGAGAACTTCCGAGGCAGTTGGCACCTTATAAGGAACAACAGGACAGCAACAGCAGGAAACTGGATACCTCACTCCTCAATTTAAACGGAACTGTAGAGTCAGTTAAAAAATATTTCAAAGAAAATAAGAAGAGATGAAAATGCTAATTATCACGATGGTATTCCTGCTGTTTGTTTCCGGAGCATCCTCAAACAGACCAGGGATTCATAAAATCTTTATAGAATCTTATCATAGTCCGATACGACAGAAACTGGACAGTATCAACCTTAAAGCAGCAGAATTGGAACTTTTAATCAAAAAATTATGAAGCACTTTCTTTTAAACTCCCTGGTCATCGGACTGATTTTCCTGCTCTCTGGATGCGGTTTGTTTCAGCGGGTAACTAAGACCTCTGAAAGCGATCTTTTGAAGATGACGGCCGAACGGTCAAAAGATGCGTTCAAGACGCTTACAGACCGGTCTGTGGTCCTGATAAAGGAAAAGACCGATACCATTGTCGTGGTACCGGAACAAATCATCCGGCAAGCGCAGGATTTTGGGATGGACAGCCTGGTAAACGGCATTACGGCGATTAAAAATGACCTGGTAGATGTTCGGCTGGTCTTGAATCCAATCACACAGCGATTGTTTGCTGAAGCGATCTTAAAACCCAGAAAGATTCCGGTCAGGATGGAAAAAGAGATCCTGATTCATAAAGACATTAAGGAGCTATCTGCCAAAATTGAAAACTCGAAAATACAATTGGAGGAAGAAAAGATAAAAACCGTTAAGGAGCGGGAACCGTTCAGGATTTCCTATTTGCTGGGTGCCTTGCTGGTCGCGATTGCTGCTGTTTTTTTTGCCCTCAGACTGGGAGATATTAAATTTCTTTAACGCCTCTTCTGTACTTCTTCTACTACCAAAGAACCTGTTTTTTTATTAAAAATAATACAAATGCCTTTAACCCCCTGCCTCTCCGGCCCCGCTTTTTCCATCACGGGTGATGCTTATTTTGGCGATAATAACGTCAATTTTCAAGTCACTTTTGATCTACCGGCTGATCACGAAAATGTGCTCGCTTACCAATGGTATCTGGATGAATGTCTGTTAACCGACCAGCAATCTGCTACGCTAAATGATAAAATAAGCTGCGGAGAACACCGTCTTGGTCTAAGAATTTTAAGCAGCGAAGGATGGTCCGGAATTAAAACCATTCAATTTGTGACTTGTAAAGTTCCGACTTCGGTGATACTGTCTGGTGTTGAATCTGTTAATGAAGGCAGTACTGCGAAGTATGCTGTGCTTCAGTTATTCTCTGATGGCTCAAATAATGACATTACCTCACAATATACGCTGGTAAGTAGTGCCGGCGGAAGTTTTGATGGCCCCGTTTTTACAGCCTTAGATAATGCCAGCGCATACGATGATATTGAAGTCACCATCTCTGCTTCAAAAAGTGGGGCTGAAACTTTAACCAAACAAGTTAAGGTGGTCAACACCACACCAATTGCCATTGTTTCCCTGGAAATATCGGGACCAGCAGATATAGACAATGGAAATGCTGCGGTTTATGGCGTTACAGGCCATTACTCTGATGGCTCTCAACGTGATATTTCTGATGAATTTGTTTTCGCTTCTACGGAGGGGTATTTCACAGGACGAACTTATACCGCTTCCATTAATGGAATCATTGATGAAGTGAGGACTGTAACGATTAGTGCTTTGCAAAATGGCTTTGTAAAGGTGTCTAAACAAATTAATGTGCACATCGATATCCTCAAGGCTGGTATTTTGGTGGTAGATTTCTATCAGGATACTACACTGAATGCTATTGGCTTAATTGATAATGCCACTGTTGTTGATCATCATGTGGCAGCTTACGCAGGAAGCAATATTGTTCCGGCAGGATCAACACCAGAACAGGCCTTAATATTGGCTTCTGACCTGAATGTTCCTTCTTCGACAAACTGGAGGTTCGAATTTAATATCGATAAACTGATCCGGGAAAATCCGGGAACTTCAGACTTTGTGTTTTATGTTAAAGGAAGATCTGCAATTAAAGGGACGGTATCAGGCGCATTTGGACTGAAAACCCGTGGCTCTAAAATGGCCTTTAACGGAAATCCGGGATCGTATATGCCAACCGTAATCGGTGGTGCCAATATCGGACCAATTGTGAACTTTAACAATCAGGTTGCCGGCGGTGCTAATGGTAATTTCGATGAGAATGGCTTATCCACCATCATCAGGTTTAATTACCATGTGCCTACAGCCACTTTAACGTATACGCTTCCTCCTCCACAGATAGAAGTAGAAGAGTTTGATTTCATGGCGGTCAGGTACCATTGGGAACAGGGGGCAGGATCAGATCTGGATATTCTTGTTGGTTTTGAAAATACAGGAACTGTTCATGATCAGGTTTATGTGGGCTTTGGACAAGGGAATCTGACTGTTCCAAAGGATACAGAGCCAGAAAGTGATGCTTATTTATGGTGGGCTACTGACAATACGGGGGGGAGTGGGTATGAGGGTGTGCTGTTAGGGATGAAAGCCTTTGTTGAGGCCTTCCCCAACTCGGCAAATATTGTAGAAGTCAGCTTATATGCTTCCTGGTTTGGCAGTCCGACTACGGGTGATTTCAGTGTGGAGCTGGTGACCTATAAAGGTGGTGCCATGAGTAAGGTTGGAACTGACTTTGTCAATACCGGAGGAGTACAGGTCTCTTCGAATGTGTTATCTGTAAATACCAGGATAAAAGCACAAGTTCCGGAAAATGTAGCTGGTTATTACAAGGTGGGAACCTTGCGCTACAATAAAGCCACAGCATCCGCTGTGATAGAAATTAATTCATCCGAAAATTCACCTACATAACCCAATATACATGGCAAGTTCAGACAACTATATGTCCAGATTTTCGCCTGAATCACATTTCTTTACGACTCCTGCGTCTATGACGCAGGATGAATCGCAGGCTTTCGGGCCGGTGTCCGAAGATCAATTCAGGCTAACCAGTAAGTTTAGTACCCCGGGATCAAAAGCTTTTTCGATTTGCAAAGGCGTGGTCCTGGTGCAACCTCAGACTGGTGACAATAACAAAGTGAATGTGATTTTACGACCATTTACTCAACCTATAACAGGTCTTAATATTAAATATTTTATTTACCGGGGGCTTGATAAGGACAACTTCTTCGATGGTGACAATGTAATCGTTCCAGGTAGCGCTTCTTCTGATTTTGTAAAGAAGATCAATGCGAGTTTTGAAGCTTTTCATAAGAGAATCAGTCCTGAAAAACCTGTTCCAATCTTTCTTTCCAAATACATTGGTTTTGATCCTGTAAAACAGGACGAAAGCCTGATGTTGTCCAATTTCTTTTTCAAAGAAAGCGAATATGTGGACAGCAACGGAGAATTCATCGAGAAAGAAGATACGGCTTTTGAATTGCCGGTCATAGAAATGGGGGCAAGTCTGGGGAATTTTTCTTCCGGAGAATGTGGCATCGATATCGTCTTAAATTATGGTGATTATAAGTTGCCTGCACCTAACGACGAATTTGTATTTGACTTGAAATATGCCAGGGCTAATGAAGCTGTAATTACACTTCTCCCGGAAATGAACGACTTCCAAAAGAAACAGAGGCGGGAGCATATTTTTCAGTTCCTTGATGCTGCGGCTTATTTCGGTTTTCATACGGATAATGGGGTTGTAAAAATCGATAATGCCGGTGTTAAGGTGTCTAAAAAAGGATTGAGCATTTATAATGAGGTGATCCATAATTTTTACACGAAAAACAAGCTTTATCTGTATATCCAAAGCGACAGAACCAGGTCTTATAATTTCTACGGTAATTATGCCATTGCTGAGAGTAATGGCAAGTCATTAAAGCTGGGTGTTACAGAAGCCTCAGTAGTGGAAAGTGCTTATGAAAATAAGAAATGGCCATTGATTATTAATGATGCCGTTCAGGCACATAGTGAGACCAGGAATAAATTGTTTTTGCAGTTGGTTACGGATAACAATGTGAATACGATGTTGTATGGACAAGTGGCAAAGATTGACAATGCGCAACATAACAATTTTTGTAATGCGGATGATTTGAAATTGCCGGATGCTCCAGGCCATGTTCCGGTAGGGTTCACGAAAATTATTCAACTTTCTAATCCTTCCGTAGGCCCGGCAGGGGCTAAATTAAATGTGGCAGCTTTTAATGTGCTGGTGTATGAAGGAAAGACGTATAAATATATTGCCGGAAGAGAAAAGGATGATCAGAATGTGATGGTGGATGTTATCGCTGAGCCCAACTTCTTTGATGATGTATTTGACCTGGTGAATGCTTCTTCCTTACTAAAATCCGTTAACAGCAGTTATTCTTCTGTTTCAGGTCAGCGGGTGAAATTATTTAACCACTATTACAATAAAATCCAACGAGGAGTTTCGGCAGTTCAGACTACAATTATTACGGATACTATCGAAACAGAGAAAGGTGTATCTCCGGATTTAAACCGGGTTACTTATATTACGGAATCTATTGATCAGCTCAGTACGGCAACCTCACCAATGGGAACCATTTCAAATGACACCAGGGCTCTTCCGCCTTCGTCCAAATCAGTTACAGCAAATCATACCTATCGTCTGCCGGAACCCTTTAGCTATTCGATTGATGTCTTTACCGATAGTACTTTGAAAATAAATGGCTTGTTGCTAAAAACCTCTGATCGTAGTATTCCCGGTAAGATTATTCTTGGTCTTACAAAAGCAGAAAATGACCGCTTAAAAGATTTGATTACCGCAAATAGTCTCAATAATCCAAGACTGTTCCTGGTTGACCTCTTTAAAGATGGAAATGAGCTGGTCTCTACTGAGTATATATTTTATCAGAAATATAAGGTGGGAATAGTGGGAGAGGAAAATGGCCTGCCCAAGCTTTATTTGCCAGAGCTGGAAGTCGTCGTTTATTCATTGGATAGGAAGTGCCATTTTTCTGGGGAATACAGCAAGTATGTAAAGGAAGAGCTTAACCTTGAACTGATTTTAGATTTAGATATATATATATAATTATGGAAACAGTAGTGATTTTAACCGAGGGAATCCTCAAAAAATGTGTGGAGAGTGGTCCTGAGCAAATGCGAAAGATTTGCAATCCTAAATTTAATCATAGCTCCGGGTTTTTGTCTAGATTTAGGTTGAATGGGGTAGATTATGTTCATGTTAAATTTTTAGATTTTAAAGAGGGAGACAGAACTTCTACAAAAATTGCAGATCCTGGGTACTACCAGGCAGATAAGTTTTTAGAATATCGTAAAGGAATACACAAAGCTACACAAATGGCCAAATTTAAGCTTAAGTCAGCGGAGGCCGACGATGGTGTTTTGGGAGATAGAATCTGGATTCGTAAATTGAGTACCGTTGATCTTGGTGAGCGCTTTTGTCAGGTAGTTGATATCTATTGGGAATATGTCGGAGATAAAATCCTGGATGAGAAATCCGATATTAATATAGGTCCCGACAAAGACATAAATAAAAATTATTTGGAAGTTGATCCAGTTGCGGAAGGTTTTCATAAACGTAATATTGAGTTGGTTAAAAGTAATAATTTTCCAATCGATGACCGGGAAACAGGCGCTTATCTGATCGCAAAGATTGCATTGCAAATTGATCGTGTTATAAAAGATATTTTTCCTAAATTCCAAAAAGATACAGTATTCGATTTGTATATAGAATCTCAGAAATATGAATGGAAATGGGCTGATATCTTTGATGATCCCTCTATTGAGGATTTTGGCTTATATCTTAGAGATATTACCGCCTTTTATGAGACTGTTAATAGTAATATGAGTTTTATAGAAGGGACTACAACTAAAAATAAATTATATTGGCTGGCACATTCTATTTCCGAAATTGGCTTAAGAGTTGTCCCGGTAGCGGAAAAAATTGAAATATTAAGGCTTATTGTAGAGGGAGTAGTCCTTGGAGGAACAAGTCTCGTTGTGCCAAAAACAGTAAATGAAGAGGACTTTGCAAATAAAATACTGAGATCTGTAGCACCTGATCAGGAAGATAGTTTTTTAACTGCGCTCCAGGAAGAGGAATACATAGATGCGCAAGGAAAAAGACAACTCCATCAGGATGCTTTAGGCGAAAACATAACCCTTTTTACTTCCTTATACAATAAAATCAATGACGCTGCAGGTACAGATAATTTAAGGACGTTTGTTGAAACTCTTTATGTAATTTGGTTGAGAAGCTCTTTTTATCCGCTTAATTTTGATGGGACGGGAAAAGATGACCGGATAAACCCAACGATTTATGGTAATAATCCTATTGTTATTAGTTATGAGTCTGATACTATTCTTGGTCTTTTTGATACTACCAACTATGACTTTTGGTTCAACGGTACAAGAATCGAAATAGTGGAGCCAAAAATTGAAGGAAGTCGTAATTATTTTAAAAGAATTGGTAGCTATGGCTGTTACCAGGCGGTTACGGTTAAGTCGGTTGATTTAAATTCAAATGACACAAGGTTTATTTCAGTGATGGCAAATAATGCTCCGCATTATGTTTTGCCGATTTTTTATTTAAAGTATATTGATGATAACAAAGAAACAACTAATTTAGAAAATGCCTTGCAATTAGGTACTGATCTGGCTTTGCTGCTTGCCGGGGGAGGACTAGGTAATTTGAAATATTTGATGCATTTGAAAAATATAAATCGATTAGGTCTGGCAGTTATTAGATCTGAGGAATTGGCCGCTGAATTCATCGTAATGCGATACCAACTTGCTCAGGGGATTACTACAGCTATTCAGCTTACCGGAAAAGTCGCTACAATTTTTAATAACTATGTAAGTCAGTACAAAGATGTCTACTGTCATGGGCCACAATTAAATTTAGAAAAATGTAGATTTCATACAAAATTAGGTAATATATTTACGATGTTACAATTGTTTGGTGAAGTTTTGGATCCTGTTTTCTCCAGGAATTTAATAAAAACTTCAAAGGATTTATTAAACGGAGAATTGCCCGGTGATTTTCCAGATGAATTATTTGAATTATTGTCGAAGTTTGCTGTTAATGCAGATGATGTAACAGAAGATTTTCTGCGCAAACTTGAACTATTATTTGGACCCAATTCACATATTTCGCAGAGAATAGATAATGCTGGTAAGCCAGGAGAAATATCTATCGTGGAAAGAGACGAGCTAGTAGTCGATTTTCACAGGGCAACTGACAGTGACTTATCCCTACTCAACGCAAACTCTGGCGATCTGATTAATTATTGGAGAATGGTTAAATCTCCAAGTTTTATGAGGCATAGGAAGAGTGTCGAATATTTGAGAAATTTAAAAATCATAAAGCGTGCTTCAGAATTGCATATTGAAGTTTTTATTGGGAGTTTTAAAAAGATAGTGAATCCAAATAATCCAAACGATACGCCCTCATGGTATGCAAAAGGTGTTCATCATAAGAATGCTTTAGATTCGCATAAAGGTGGAATAGCTCGTATAGTAAAAGGTACACAGAGTGTTCCGGACGCTTTGGGATACTATACTGCCATAGTGGAAATGTATCATCCTGAATTTCCAAACGGCGCTCCTAATAACGCTGGTTGGAAACGTAAAAATAAAAACGGTGGTGTTTCCTCGTTTTACAGAGATGACTGGGAGGTTCCAAGAGTGCAGGAAGAATTGGCTTTTGCATATATGAGTAAAACCTATCAAGTAGGTGATCGCCATTATGTAGGCCGGACTTCAGATGCAACCAAGAATATAATTTATATAGAAAATGGCGTAATAACTTCAATGTATCCAGAGATTTAAAAGAAAATAAAAAAATGAATGTAGAGATAGTAAAAAAATATAAAATTAATTTTCAAAACAAGCTGATCTTTGGTCGTGAAGTAGATAAAACACCTTATACAGGTCTGGATCTCTTATCTATGTTTTTATACGAATGTAAACCAATTCGAATAGAAGAAAGCCTATTGCCAAAGATCAATGAGGCCCTAAATGGGATCAATAGTGACATCGAAGACGGAACCGAACTTGTCGATTTAATCATCAATAAAGATACTGTCGTCCTTTCTATGGACAATGGTGAAGAAAATACTATTCCTACTCTGGAGTTCAAAGAGATTGTAGAAGGTTGGAGAGCTTTTCTTTTGTTGCCACCTTCGATAGGAACAATACTATAAACAAGTCTTTATAAAACCTCTGATAGGAATGTCCCAAAACATGCCTATCAAGAGATAACTATGCCCTGTTGTTGCCTCCCGGCATCAGCACAGGGAATCTA
>Ga0307414_10001302_pt1 | contig 12886 bp, 4 predicted proteins | sample DK1Ometagenome_FD_203804 | JGI IMG/M metagenome (GOLD analysis project Ga0307414, IMG submission 203804) | Maize rhizosphere microbial communities from greenhouse at UC Davis, California, United States - DK15-O-3 | ecosystem: Host-associated > Plants > Roots > Rhizosphere > Soil | place: USA... | reverse complement strand
CGCTGATCGTACTCGTCGTATACGTACATATAAGTCCTGTTCTCAGGCTTGGGCTACTCGGAAAACGCTGCGTTTTCGCTTGCTGGAGTCCGATGTTGCCTCTGCAATTCTGCGCGCACGGCCGCGCACTCCGTCACGGAGCCGGGGCAATATACCCGTTTGCAGTTATGCGCAAAAGTGATGTTTGAGTATATGTAAAGAACCAAATCGCCTAACGCGAACGCCTGTCATCTATTCCACATTTGTCGTGCGGACAATCATCGTCTTAACTGTGATCGAGTCTTTGTGCAATCACCGATAAAACCGACAAGAGGCGATGCAATGAGCAACCCGACCAAAGCCAGAAAAAGCGACAGCAGCGTCGATGCGTGGGCAATTTTGTTCCTGATCATTCTCGTTGTAGGGACAGCGGTCTTCTGGGTAAGCCATCAGTAGACGACATTCCGGGCCCGCTTTCCGGCCCGGATTACTGGCTCGCCATACCATGCCCGGTTATCTGACGGAAGCCTTCAGACGCCCGCGAAATGCAGCACCAGTTTGACGATGGCAAACAACGTCAGGCCAAACACTGCCGTGAACAAAACGCCCAGAATCACGAAGTGGCTGGGTTTACCGTGGGTGAAGTCCCGTTCCCGGTTCTTGCCGCTTTGCACGCCGAACGCTGCAGCCATGACGCTGTGCAGCATTTGCCAGAAGCTCGGCGGTTTGTTGTCGACTGGATCGTCCATAAATCCCTCTGCTCGATGTCGTGCCCCACAAGCATAGTCAAACAGTGCGCAGATGCCTGAACACGCTGCGCCAGATACGCCGTTACAACAATTGCCAGCCGCTATAACTATGTACCGCTGCCCGGTCGGGCACAGGTGATGTGCTGTCGCTCCATTTACAGGAGCGATGTATGTCCCCAGATTCCCTCGATTCGCGAACTGCTGACCGACCGATCCAGCCTTCGGCGACGGATAGTATCCACGGGCCTTTCCTGGAAACCGCAGTGCCGCAGTGGCTGATTGGCGCTTCGGCGCAACGCAAGGCTGAATTCAAGCAGGCGCGTCCGCTCATGCCTGCCTGGTACGCCAGAGCCACAGCCCGGCAACGTCAGGTGCTGCATGCCAGTTTCCGAAGCAGCTTCAGGGCTCAGATGCGGTTGGACAAAACGATGTCCGGCTTCAAGGACATCGATGCGTTTGCCCGACCGATACTGTTGCAGGCCTTGAAGTCCCGTTTTCAGGTTGAGGTTGATGTCGACAAGACCCTGCTATCCCTCAGGCGTGCGGTACGCGCGGGAATCATTTCTGTGGAATTTGGCACGGTCGAAGCCCTGACGCTGCCTATGCTGCAGGCGGCGCTGCACAATTTTGAAAGTGACGAATGCGTGTTCGGCGCGTTTCACGGCAGCTCCGGTTTTGTCATCGAAACCGCAACAGCCGGCACTTACAAGTCGGTGCCGGTAAACGTGTCGGTGAGAAACTTTCTCAGCCTGTGTCGTGACCTGGACATCGGTACGAAATATCAGGCTTACCTCAAGACTTTTTTCCATCCTGCCGAACCGAAGGCGCAAGAAACCTTGCGCCGCGACTTTATTGCCAGTCAGAAAGCTGCCATGCGCGCAGCGGCCGAGCGGGCTTTATTGACCAAGGAAATCCACCCGCAGGATCACGCAATGATTGTTTCCGTGCTCAACGGCGAAAGACGTCCCCGGGTGGACAACAAACCGGTGTGGTTCCACGACATGGGCCTGATGCAGCACCGACTGGTCGGCTGCGTGGCATTCACCATCGCGGAAAAATATCAGTCGGTCGAAGCGGTCATTCTCTATGTGCCCAATGATCCCGAACATCCGCTCAAACGCTATACCGGTACGCAGATGAGTGACACTCTCAAACGGTTGCTCAGTGCCCGCCCTGCGCATCAGGCAAAAACCGCTGAGCCTACCGCCTATCAGCGGTTCTTCAGCCAGTTCATGCCTTATGAGAAGCGTGCTTATTACTTCAGCCAATTCGTAAAATCAGCCGACCCCTGGTCCGATTGGCTGTCATCGGTCTGGCGGACGGTGCTGCAGACGTCGCCGATTTTTTCCGACATCTGGAAAGTCTCTGCCAAGCCTCCAAAAATGCAGCCGGAGCCAGACCCCTACGTTGCCGCTTCGTTGATGCCGCACCGGCAAGTGTATCCCTGGCAACCCAACAACGACCTGTGGCAATACCTCTACGAGAAGCACCGGGACAAGGTGATCGCTGACGCCCGCGCGCATGCGGTGCCGACTCGTGACATCGATGCCAAGGCGCGTGATGCCAAACTCGCCGGCCTGGAGCAGCTCGGACTGCTGGCCTTGAATGTGGCCTCGATGTTCGTGCCGGTAATCGGTGAGATCATGATGGTGGTGATGGTCGGGCAACTGCTTTATGAAACCATCGAAGGCGTCGTCGAATGGAGCGAGGGCGACAGGCACGCGGCCAAGGAGCATCTGCTGGATGTCGCCGAAAACCTGGCCCAGATTGCCGTTATGGCCGGCGGTGGCGTGGTGTTCAATAAAATCAATGCCGTCAGACCGGAACCGGTCATCGAGCAACTGCAGCCAGTAACGTTACCCAACGGCCGGACACGCCTGTGGAAGCCTGACTTCACCGGTTATGAGCACGACATCGCACTCGCCCAGGCCGCGGTGCCCAATCACTTGGGGCAGTACCGGATTGACGGCAAGACCTGCATTCGTCTGGGCGGTGAAATCTACGTGCAGGTCTTCGATCGCTCGACCGGGCAATGGCGTCTGAAACACCCCACCGAGCGCAACGCCTACAGGCCGGCGCTCGCCCATAACGGCCACGGCGCCTGGCGACTGGTATCGGAGCAGCCGATGACATGGCAGCGACTGGAGCTGCTACGGCGCATGGGCCATAGCACTGACGGCTTCTCCGATGACAGATTGCTGATGCTGGGTGATATCAGCGGCGTCAGTGACAGCACGTTGCGCCAGATGCACATGGATCATCTACCGCCGCCGCCCGAATTGCGCGATGCCATGCAGCTGTTCGAAGCCGATGCCGCGGCCCGACAGATGATCGAGCAATTGCGTGGTGCCCGAGCGATTGACGAGCGTTATCTGCATGCGCTGCCGCTGGTGACGGAACTGCCACGCTGGCCGCATGGCCGAGTACTGGAGATTTTCGCCGGGGCGCAGGAGACTGAGCAGTCGATTCAATATGGCCTGGAAAATGTGTTGCCGGGGATTGAACGCAAACCCGTGATCCGCATCAGCCGCGCTCAGGTATTGAACGGCGAAATGCCGGCGCGGATTGTGGCAGCGCTGGAGGAAAACGAAGTCATTCGGCTTCTGGGCAGCAGGGCCGCGCAGTTCCGGCCGGCAAGGCCGGATGAGTTCATGCGCTTGCTTGCCGAGTTTGCATACACCCGTCAGTCGGCGATTTTCGACAGCCTCTACCGCGGCACCGAGCCGCTGAGTCTGCGCGCGCGGATCCTGCAACGTGAGTGCCCCGGGCTGAGCAACGCCGCCGCACAGGACGTGCTCGGTCATGCCACGGCAGCGGAGCTGGCCCGCATGGATCACACCGGGCGTTCGCCGTTGAAACTGCTCGAAGAGGCGCGCTGGCATGTTCGCCGGGGGCGCCAGACGCGCGCCTTTGCCGGCCTGCACAGCGAAAACCTTGCCTCGGCCGACAGTCGACGGCTGGCGTTGTTTGCCTTGGAGCGATTGCCTGAATGGTCGCCAACGTTGCGTCTGGAGATTCGTGAAGGCAGTACGACCGGCGCACTGCTTGACAGTGTCGGTGAGCCTTCGGCGCCGGTAAAACGCTATCTGGTCAAGAACGGACCTTTCTACCAGGCATTCAATGCTCAGGCGCAGGTGCTCAACAGAATTTCCAGGGTGGAAGACAGTTTCTATCGTTCGCTCATGTATGCGTTGCCTGATGACATGCGTGCGGCACTGGGCCTGTACGAGGGCAGCAAAGGCGGTGAGCTGCAGCACCAGATTATCCTGTCGGCCCGCGTGCATTGGCGCGAAGCTCTGCACATGCTGGCACCGCGAGCCAAATGGTTCAAACCGCCAGTACGGGTTCGGGCCAGGATGACGGGCTATTACGCGAGTGGGCGAGGTGGAGGCTGGAGCACTTCGCTCGAAATGCGCGTGGCGCAGTTGTATCCGTTGCCGCGACAGGCAGCTGCCTTTCTTGCTCGACAGCGAGGCCGCAGCGATGCGCAGATTTATCAGGAGCTGGAGTTGCGCCGTCGGGAATGGGAGTCGCTCAATGTCACACTCGAGCGATGGCAGGCGGTCCCAGGCAGCAGCCAGACTGCCGAGCACAGGGCGCGATTGGCGCGGACTTTGAGAGAGGCGTGGCGCAATGGCCCGTTGGCCGGCCGGGTTGCCGATGTGGCCCGCCTGTCACTGGTCTGTGATGCGTCTGTCCCCGCGTTGAGTACTCGTTTTCCCCATGTGCGTGAACTGGCAGTGAGCGGCATTGGCCTCACGGATGCCAATGTCGATGGTTTGCTGGCGGCGTTTCCGAACGTCACTGACCTGCAGATTGGCGAGGTGAGGGATCCACGTGTCTTTACCGTTGCTGGCCGATCACTCACGACCGTGCCGCAAGCACTTGGCCAGCTGACCGGATTGACTCAACTGCGCTTCGTTACCGACGCGCCGTTTCTCGCGCCCACCTTTGCACAGAGGCTGCGGGCACTGACCTCACTGGAAACGCTGCATATCAACTATTCGGGAGCCGATGCAAGCACTCTGAATGATCTTGAACTGAGCACGCTGACGCATTTGCGCAGTTTGCGCATTGACGCCCCGAATGCCTTGTGGCGGTGGCCGGCGTATGTCGAACGGCTGCCGCGGCTTGGACGCCTGGACCTGACCCACACCTTGATTGAAACCTTGCCCGACTCGCTGTACCACGGACACGAGCAACTCTGGGCCGGCCTGTCGTTGAATTGGGCGAGGGTCACCCCGACCACGTTTCGGCGTGCTTACGACTACGTCAGCCAGTATTCCGGCCCGTTCGGCCATTTGCTCGACCTGCATCAAATGGTCCGTGGATTTTGCCGTGCCGAACTGGACACCATGGCCCCGGCGTCGGGTTTCGTCGATCTTTTGCCCGAAGCTTTTTATACCGCTCTGGCAACGCCGCAAGCGCGGGTGACAGCGATCGAGAGTATCAGGGCCGAGCATGAGGCAATCTTTGCGCAGTTCTACACACCGACACTCAGGCATGGCACACGCTACTCGACAGTCAGAAGCCGCTGGGCAACCGGACCTGATGCCGAAGTCCTCCGGGCGCTGAAAACCAATTGGTATGGCACGCTGCGCCAGCGTTACGGGCTGACTGCGAACGTGGACAGGTTCGAGCTGCCTGGCCCACGATCGAGCAGCGAAGCGCTGCCGGCGGCAGAGCGCTTTCGCGAATTGCCGCAACTGCCAGCCGGCAGCTTTGCCCATGTCCGTACTGTCCGTTTGCGGCAGCTGGATGTCCCCATCGACCAGGCACGCGGGTTTCTCCGTGCATTCAGTCACGTCGAAAGCCTTGAAATCAGCGGCAACCGCTTTACCGAACTGCCCTTTGCGGCGGACGATCTGCGTGCGCTGAAGAACCTTGATGCATCAGACAATGCCATCGTCGTAACGCCTGGGGTACAGAGGCAACTGAGCGGCTTGCAGCAAGTCCGATGGTTGAATCTGCGTGATAACCCGCTGCATGCCGTCGACGTCAGCGCGTTGAGCCGATTGCGGGCGTTGAACCTGAGATCGACTTCGTTGCAAACCTGGCCCCTCGGCGCCGAACGCCTCGCGCGTTTGTCCTGGCTCGATCTGCGCGACAACCGGATCGCCTCCCTGCCAGAGCCAGTCTTGTCCCACCCCGATGTGCTGATGAGGAGCAACCTGACGGGCAACCGTTTCAGTCCCGAGGGGCAAGCGAGCCTGGACGCGGCATTTCAGCGAATCGAGCAGCAAAAGGCTTTGGAACAGGGCACGTTGGCGCAGTTCGCAGCGCAACGTGTGCCGGACACTTTCCCGCCGGCCGAAAGCGGTTGGTCGTTCATCGAACTGCTGTTGCCGCTGCCTGAAGAGGCGCTGGTCAATCCGGCTCAGAGCGGAACTTCGCTGCATGTGCAACGATTGAATCAGCTCATGCCGCGGCAGCAGGCTGAACTGAATGTGCAGCATCTGCAGGCTTCGGGATTGAGCGATGCGCAAATCGAAGCCCGGATTACCGAATGGCATCGCAGCTGTGAGGCGTTGATTCGACGACTCAATGGCTGGTTGTACAACCGCGAGATTCCAACGGCCGATGGCCCGATCACGGCTGGTAGACGATCCTCTGCGGGGCGGCTGATCAGGGACGCGTGGCTTGGCGGACTGACTGAAGCCAGTGGCAGCGTGGTACGGGAACTTGAGCTTGCAGATCTGCGAATCGGCGACTTGCCTGAACTGCCCGTGCAGTTTCCAGCGGTGACAACGCTGGACCTGAGCCGCGTGGGCCTGTCCACGCGGGGCTCCGACGGCTTTCTCAACGCCTTTCAGGACCTTCGTACCTTGCTGCTCAGTGGCAATGAGCTGGGTGCATTGCCCGGCCCGGTGTTGCGGATGCGGCATCTGCAGCATCTGCGAATGCAGCATTGCAATCTCCAGAGTGCGACCAGCTTCTACCCGTTGCTGGGGCGCGGGCGTCTACACATGCTTGACGTCGGGTATAACCAGCTTCGTGTATTCAACCCACCGGACTTCAGTGCCTTGCAGCTTCTGGATCTACGCACCAACCACCTGAGCGAATGGCCGGCCGGAGCTCAACAGGCCGCTCATTTACGCGGTTTGAATCTGCACAACAACCGGATCGTGGACCTTCCTGGTGAGCTGTTCAACGGCAATCACGAGCGTCTGCTGCAAGGGACTGACTTGTCCGCGAATGCACGCCTGTCCCTGACTGCCTTGCTGGATCTGCGGCGCTACGCCCGCGAGCGCGCAGCCCCTTATGTGATGCAGCTTTCACAAGAATCCATCGACGAATTGATCGATAGACATGTTATCGGGCCCGATCAACCGCAGCCGCCAGGCGCAGTGGAGGGGGCAGGTAACAATGCCGTCGCCCCCGATCCATATGCAGGCGTGCAGCCGTCTGAAGCGATTTTTGATCCGGCCAATGACATCGCGCCGGAATCTCGCGATCCCTGGCTGATGGACAGTGACTTGGCACTGGCGGCGCAACGACGCTCGATCTGGACGCAATTGGCGCTTGAGCCGAATCACCAGCGGTTTTTTCAGTTACTGCGTTTGCTGCGTGACACCGAGGAGTTCAGGCGTGTGCCGGCCGATCTCACCCACAGAGTGTGGCAAGTCATGGAGGCGGCTACCGAAAATACCGAACTGCGCGACTCGCTGTTCAACGATGCGGAAACGCATGGCACCTGTCCGGACGGGCGGATTCTTACGTTCAGTGACATGCAGGTGCGGGTTTGGGTCTATCGCACATTGCAGGGAATACCTGTCAGCCGAACGATCGCCAGGGGCCGGGCATTATGGCAAGTGTCCCGACAGTTGTTTCGTCTGGAGTGGGTCGAGATCTTTGCCGAAGTCTTGGCGAAGGGCCAGGATCGTGCCGAGGTTCGCCTGCAATCGCGCATCGATTTGACCCGTGGCTGGGGTGATGGACTGGACCTGCCGGGGCAACCCTCCCATATGTTATACGCACGTCCATTGACCGATGAGGTCCTGGCGCAAGTTCGCATTTGGGTACTGGAGGCGGAGCAGACTGATGAACTGCCGGCGAACATGGGCGAGCGCGATTACTGGATCGCTTATTTGCAAGAACGCTATCCGCAGGAAATGGAGGCGATCGATGTCGAGATCGAAGAGCTGCAACAGGTTGGCGGCGAACTGAAGGAACGACTCGAACGGGGGGAACTCACCGAGAATCAGTACGAGCTGGAATTGAAAGCACTGGCCAGAGCTGTCCACGCATTGCGTCGACAGAGACGGCTCGAGTTGACGCGCCGTGAAATCGACCTCCTGCGAGCTTTCGCTGATGACTCGCAACAGCCTGGACGCCTTGAACCGCAGCCAGGGACTTCCTCGCTCCCGTGACGGCCGCATGGTGCGGTTGCAAGGCTCGTCGAAGCAAGTTGTTACCTTTCGCCGGTGAGTAATAAGCGGATACCGCAGTCGGGGTAGCCGGAAATGGTCTGCTGCACACTTCATTGACAAAGGAGTGACCATGATCGCTATCCCATCCAATCCGCCGTCGACGGCATCTTCATCCTCGTCACGCACGACCGACGCGCCGGCCCCGAAACCGCTGAAGGCAACACAGAGCCTTCACGGTGATTTCCTCGAAAAGTCGATCCCCACCTGGCTGACTGACGTGACGGCGCAACGACGCCAGGCGTTCAAGGACGCCCCTGCGGCGCTGCCGGCGTGGTATCAGGATGCGACGCCTGCCCAGCGCGCAGCCTTGAATGACAGCTACAAGGCCAGCGTGCAGGCGCAAAACATGCTCGATAAAAGCATGTCGAGGTTTGAGCAGGCCGAAGTGTTTGCCAGACCCTTGCTGATCAAGGCATTGAAGGACGAATATCAGCTGCAAGTGGACATCGACAAAACCTTGTTGTGCCTGCGACGCCCGATAGAGGTGGGCATTCAGGCCACAGAGCTGGCGTCCTTCGAAATTCTCAAGCTGTCGCTGCTGGAGGCGGCACTGCACAACTTCGAAGCCAGCGAGTGTGAGGAGGGGGCTTATCACCACACCTCGGGATTCATGGTGGCGACCGATACTGCGGAGACTTTCGAGTCCGTTAGTGTCGCGCTGACGGTCAGCCAGTTCATGTCGCTGTGCCGTCGCCTGGATATCGGCAAGCAATACCAGGACTATCTGCAGGAATTTTTTCACCCGGCCGATGTGGTGGTGCAGGGTGTGCTTCGCGAGCGGTTCATCGCGAGTCAGAAGGCAACCATGCGCGCAGCCGCAGAGCAGGCGTTATTGCAGAAGGATATAGAACCGGCGGACTACACCATGATCCGGTCGGTCATCGATGGCGAGATGAATCCCTGGATGGGCAACCGACAGGTATGGTTCAAGGACCTGGGCCTGATGAGAAAACGTCTGACTGGCTGTGTGGTGTTCGTGATCAGCGAAAAATACCGCTACAGCGATGAATTGATCGTTTACATCCCTCACGACCCGCAGCACCCGTTCAAACGCTACAACCACCAGCAAATGCGTGAGGAGTTCAAACGCTTGCTGACTGCGCGCGATGAACCGCTCGCTGGCGGGGCTCAACCGACGCCTTATCAGCGGTTCCTCAGTCAATTTCTGCCCGTTGATCAGCGGCCCGATTATTTCAGTCAGTTCACCCGAAAGGCTGCTGACTCACCGAAGGATGCCTGGTCGACATTGCGCTCTCCATGGGTCGCGTTCATTCAGGCAATCAGCGGTACTTCAGTGTTCACCCGGATCAAGCAACTTCCTCCCGAGCGCGGGGTGAAGATGGAGCCGGAGCCCGATCCCTACATTGCGCCTTCGGCGGTCGGACGCAGAGGGCATGGCCTTTGGGCGGCCAATGAAGATCTCTGGCTCTATCTCTTTACCCAGAACCGCGCCAAGGTACTGGCCGACGCCCGCAGCCATGCGGTACCCAGCGACGACGTCGAGGTCAAGGCGCGCGACGCCAGGCTGGCGCACCTGCTGCAGATCGGTCTGCTTGGTTTGAACATGGTGTCGATGTTCGTTCCGGTGCTGGGCGAAGTGATGATGGTGGTGATGGCCGGCCAGCTGATGTACGAAACACTGGAGGGCGCGATCGAATGGAGCGAAGGCGACCGGCGTGCGGCCAGGGATCATCTGATCGACGTGGCGGAAAATCTGGCGCAGATCGCGGTGATGGCGGGGGTAGGCGCCGGGGTGCGGAAATTCTCCAGCGCCAAAGCCGTGCCAGTGATTGAACAGCTGGAACCGGTGCAGTTGCCCAGCGGCAACACCCGCCTTTGGAAACCCGACCTTGGCGCGTATGAGTCAACGATCGCTTTGCCGGACAGCCCCGGTCCGAATCCGCAGGGGCAACATGTACTGGACGGCAAGACCTACATTCGTCAGGCCGGCAAGGTTTACGAGCAGTACTACGATTCATCGCTCGGCAAGTGGCGCCTCCGCCACCCGAACGATCCCGATGCCTGGCAGCCGGTGCTCGAGAGCAATGGTAACGGTGCCTGGCGATCCACGCTTGAGCGCCCGCTGGAGTGGGACCGCCTGACCCTGTTGCGACGCATGGGGCATGCAACCGAAGTGTTTTCCGACGCAGAGCTGCTCAGGGCTGCCGATATCAGTGGCGTCAGTGACGGCGCCTTGCGCAAGATGCACCTCGACCACGCGCCGCCACCACCGGAGCTGGCGCAGGCGATGCGCCTGTTGAAAGCGGATGCAGATGCGGCATTGGTCGTGGAGCAGTTGCGTGGGGAACGCCCCATCGATGAGCTCTACCTGTATACCTTGCCGCTGATCACCGAAATGCCGTTGTGGCCGCAAAACCGGGTGCTTGAAGTCTTCGATGGCGATTCATTGTCCGGCAGTTCCGTAAGGTATGGTGCTGCGCGGCGCTTTCGTGACGTGGGTGTCAAGCCGCCAATCAGGACTTCTCGGGCCGACATCCTTGGCGGAAAACTGCCAGCGCATATTCTTGCATCGCTCGAAGAAGCGGAAATCAATCGCTTGCTCGGCAAGCTGGTCGCACGTACTCCCGAGGCAAGGCTGCAGGAATTCAACAAGCGAATTGCCAATTACGCCAACACCCGTCAAGCGGCGATATTCGAAAGCATCTACAAGGGCACCGACCCCATCGCCCCCGAGGTCGCCGGTTTGCAAAAGGAATGTCCCGGGCTGGGCGAGTCGGCAGCACAAGCCGTGCTGACGCATGCCCATGCCGGTGAGTTGCAGGCGCTGCGGTCGGGCCAGCGAGCACCGCTGCGCCTGCTGGAAGAAGCGCGCTGGTATGCGCGTCAAACCCGTCGAGTCACCGCGTATGCCGGTCTGCGCAGCGAAAATGTCGCTTCGGCGGACAGTCGGCGTCTGGCATTGCACACGCTTGAGCAGTTGCCGGGTTGGCCTGACAACCTCCGTATCGAGGTTCGCGAGGATCATGATGCTGGCACGCTGCTTGACAGCATCGGCAGTGAAACAGCCAGCGAGAAAAAATACCTGATAAAAAAAGGTGCTCAGTTTCAGGCATTCAACGAGCGCGGTGAGGCACTCAACAGCCTGCCCGAACACGGCGACAATTTTTACCCATCGATCATGCACGCCCTGCCTGACGAGGCGCGCCGCAGCCTCGGTGTGCCAGCGGTCGGGCAGTCGGTCCAGCTGCGGGAAAAGATCATCCGCCACGCCGATCTGCACCAGGCCGAGGCGCCTGCGCTGCTGGAACCCCAGGTCAAATGGATCAAGCCGCCCGTTCGCGTCAGCGATACTCTGATTGGTTATCCTGCCAGCGGACGTGGCCCTGGATTGTCACCGAACCTGATAGCACGCACGCGTGATATTTATCCGCAGCTGACAAATGAACAGGCGCGCGGCTATCTCCTTGAACAGTATCGGGCGGGAAATGACGACAGAGCCATTTTCCAGTTGCTGCTGTCGCGTCGACAGGAATGGACGCAGCTTGAAGCGACGCTGGATGAGTGGTCGGGACTAACGAGAGTACCGGCTTGGGCCCGTTCCGAGTGGAACTATAAAGTACGTACCGCACAGGCGCTCAAGGACTGTTGGCGCAACGCACCGATCGCCGCCCATCTGCCCGGCGCCGATCAGCTTCATCTTGTCCTGTACGACCCGCTGCCAGCTCTGACAGCAAATTTTGATCACGTACGAGAACTTTCCATCGCTGGGGATGGCATCACGGACACCGATGCCGACGCGTTCCTGGAGCGGTTTGGCCGTCTCGAAAAGCTCTCGCTGGGCGAGCGTGGCAGTCTGTTTGGCAGTTATATGGGGCGCGAACAGTCATTGACGACATTGCCTCTGGCCGTCACTCGCATGCCGAGCCTGAAAAACCTCAAGTTCAGAACCACAGCGGCTGCGCTGGCGGCTGATCTGCCGACAAGATTGCGCATGCTGACTGCTGTAGAAGAGCTTCATCTTGATCTTTCGAGGGGCACCGGCGTCACGGCGAATCTTGACCTCACACCGCTCAGGCGATTGAGGAAACTCAGGATCGATGCGCCGGGAATGGTCCAATGGCCCGATTTTGTACAGGAGCTGCCTGAGCTGGAGCGCCTTGATCTGACGCAGACGGCCATCTCGTCCATTCCACAAGCACTCTACACAGGGCATGAGAAGTTGTGGGCGGGGCTGTCGCTCGACTGGTCGAATTTCGCGCATGAAAATTTCAAGCCCGCCTACGAGTACGTCAAAAATTACCGGGGCGTGTGGGGACATCTGCTGGATCTGGACCTGATGGTCCGCCAGTACTGCGCCGGCGAGCTGGAATTCCTGACTGGACGGCGCGGAAATATCAATCGCTTGCCTGAGCGCATCATGAGTCTGTGGAATACACCCGAGACCCGGCTCAAGGCTGTCGAGCTGCTGCGCCTGGAGCACGCCGGGATTTTCCGGCAGCTTTACCTTCCGACGACGTCCGATGGATTGCGCACCGCTACGCTTGCTCCGGTCTGGGAAACGTTGCCGAACCTTGCAGTGGTGCGTGAACTTGAGCACAACTGGGCGGCTGCCGTGCGCGAACGTTATGGCCTGCGCAGAGAAGCGCAGGTCCCCACTCCAGGGAATCCGAACGGGGTCGCCCCGCTGGAAAGTGGCGAAGTGTTCAAGTTATTCGATGATGGACACTTTGGCGACGAGCCATCCATAAGCGAGCTTCCGTCATTGCC
>Ga0307414_10001301_pt1 | contig 12887 bp, 12 predicted proteins | sample DK1Ometagenome_FD_203804 | JGI IMG/M metagenome (GOLD analysis project Ga0307414, IMG submission 203804) | Maize rhizosphere microbial communities from greenhouse at UC Davis, California, United States - DK15-O-3 | ecosystem: Host-associated > Plants > Roots > Rhizosphere > Soil | place: USA... | reverse complement strand
GTACTGCCGGAATTACGGAGATGTTGTTACAAAGTTATGATGGGGTAATTTATGTACTTCCAGCCTTACCGGATGATTTTAAAACCGGAAAAGTTAGCGGTTTAAAAGCCAGAGGTGGTTTTGAAATGGATATCGAATGGGAAAACGGAAAGCTAAAACAGTTAACCGTAAAATCGGAATTGGGAGGAAATTGCAGATTGCGTCTGGCTTCGGATGTTGTTCTTGATGGAGAAACAAATTTGGCTGTTGCCAAAGGAGAAAATACGAACCCTTTTTACCAAATTTCCCCAATCAAAGAACCATTAATTTCAGGAAAAGCCGATTTAAAAGGATTCAAACTTCCTGAAACCAAGGAGTATGATTTTAATACCGTTGCCGGAAAAACCTATAGTTTTAAAGTAAAATAGTTAAAAAAATGAATAGGAACGGGCTAAAGCCCGTTTTAATATTAATATCGAAAAATAGGCTTTAGCCAAATGAATGGGTTTGAATTGTAGCTTATGGAATGTTTTTATAAATTTATTCAAAAGAAGTATTAAATAAAAAAGGATCAATGAAAAAAGTAGGGTTGTATGATACAAACAAAAACTTAAAAACAATATCGTTTTTGTTTTTTGTGATTTTCTTTCAAAATTTAAACGCACAATATTTAAAAGGTTTAACTCAAGTAAGAGATACTTCTTTTGCGACAGCGAGTGCTTTTAAAAAAACATTGAAATACCATCCTAATACCACGATGGTTTCAGAAATGAATTTTGAAAATGTAAAGCAAAAAAATAATATTGTGTATTGCAGTTATGGCAAACGCAAAATGAAATTGGACGCTTTTTATGATAAAAATGTCAAGCAAAAGCAAACGGCAATCATCATCATTCACGGTGGAGGTTGGCGTTCCGGAAACAGGGAACAACACCATCCGATGGCGCAAAAGTTAGCGAGTTTGGGTTATGTGTGTTTCACTCCGGAATACCGACTTTCGACCGAAGCGCTTTTTCCGGCGGCTATTTATGATGTGAAAGCGGCTATTCGTTGGGTTCGTAAAAATGCCAGTCAATACCATGTAGATCCTAATCAAATTGTGGCTTTAGGATTCTCCGCTGGTGGAGAAATGGCAGCATTTATGGGAACAACAGGCAATATGCCACTTTTTGAAGGAGAGGTAACCAATTCGGATTCTCAATCTCAGGTCAATGCCGTAGTGGATATTGATGGAACCTTGTCCTTTGCGCATCCCGAAGGAGGCGAAGGTGATGACAGCAAAAACATTTCGGCAGGAACCTATTGGTTTGGTTATTCTAAAAAAGACAATCCTAAGCTTTGGGAAGCCGCATCGCCATTGAGTTATGTAAGTGCCAGCACGCCGCCAACATTATTCATCAATAGCTCCGTAGCCCGAATGCACGCCGGACGCGACGATTACAGAAAGGTTTTGGATGCAAACGGAATTTATTCAGAAGTGCATGAATTTGAAAATTCACCACATACTTTTTGTCTTTTTAATCCTTGGTTTGAACCAACTATTCAATATATCGATAATTTTTTAATCAAAATTTTTAACAAATAATATGAAAATAAAATTTATAATTCCTGTAATTTGTGTCATAGTTAGTCTTACAATTATGGCTTTCAGTTTAAAAAAATCCACTGTAACGGTTTACTTAATTGGAGATTCTACTGTGGCTGATTATGCTAATAATTATGAACAAGGAAAAGAGTATATGAAAACCAGATATCCGGTTACGGGCTGGGGACAGGTTTTTCAGCGATTTTTAGTTTCTGATAGTCTGCAACAAGTTAAAAATATTATCAAAGCAGATAGTGCTTTTGTTGATGATCGTGCAAGAGGAGGTCGCAGTACAAGAACATTTTTCCAAGAAGGAAGATGGAGAGCAGTGTATGAAAATCTTAAAAAAGATGATTTGGTTTTGATGCAATTTGGACATAATGATGCCGCTGTAGATAAAACAGAAAGATATGTAGATGTTGAAGGCTATAAAGAATTTTTACGATTATTTGTAAGTCAAACCAGATTAAAAGGAGCTCATCCCATTATTTTAACTCCTGTGGCCAGGAATTATCCTTGGGTAGATGGAAAATTACAAAATGTTCATGGATTGTATGATCAAGCCGTAAAAGAGGTAGCGCACGAGATGAATGTGAAATTTATAGATTTGAATAAAAAATCTATGGATTATTTTACTAAAAAAGGGGAGTCTTATGTTACAGAAAACTATTTTATGAATTTCCCGGCAGGATTATATGAAGCTTATCCTAATGGACAAAAAGACAATACCCATTTTCAAACTAAAGGAGGTATAGAAGTGGCCAGACTTGTTTTTGAAGGAATGAAAGAATTAAATAAGGATTTTGATAAATAACCCGTTAGGTGTAATTAGTTTTTGATAGTAATTTTTCGTCAGTTCGAGGTATAATTTTTATTCTAAAAAGTACAATATAAAATGACGTTGCAGTTTTTCCGTCAGTTCGAGTGAATTTTCAGAAAATGCGAATAGCTTTTTCAGAAAATTTGTATCGAGAACCATTTTAGTAAAAAACGCCATTTATAGCGTTTTCGCATAATAAAAGACAAAAAAAGCCGCAGGAATTGTTTCTTGCGGCTTTGTTTTTTTGAAATTTTGTGGTAGCACGGGCGGAGGGATTCGAACCCCCATCAACGGTTTTGGAGACCGCTATTCTACCCTTGAACTACGCCCGTAGCATAAGCAGCGAACTGCCTTGAGGGCGCAAATATAGGTTTATTTAGATAAAAAACGAACAGCTACGGATAGTATAAATCAGTAAATTTTGCTGCTGTTTTCTAATGAAATGGTTAGGAGCTACTTGTGCTAAAAAACTTTTTTATTTTTGGGTGGATTTTTCTTGATTGACGTACTTTACTACAGCTGATTTAATAGTAAATTAAGCCCTTTTTTCGGATTTGTCACCCGGGCCAATAGCAAACAGGCGAAGCAAATCATCACAAATACAAAACCTACTTTAATTTTTGCATTAAAGTATCAATTGTCCGGCACCGCTGTTAACGGTTGGAAATCCTCATTTTTAGATAATTATCAGGTGTCATAACGCCTAAAGAACTGTTTTTATAATCTTTAGTATTACGTGTAATTATAATATCAATTTCTTTATTCAGTTCCGCTGAGTAGTTTTGTAAAGCATCTTCAAAATCTTTGAACTCTGAATTTAATGCTTGTAAGATGGAGTCTTTAGTAATTACCAGAATTTCTGTAATTGAAACTAACATTTTTAACTTTTCTATTACTTTTTCATGTTTTGCAGTTTGTCTTAGTAAATAATAGACATTGCTTATAATTACAGGAGTGACAAATCCTATAATTTCTTTTGATTCACAAAGGGATAAAATTTTTGCTGCGTTATCTGAAAATGGTTCCCGATCAAAAAAGAAATCAAGAATTACATCCGTATCGATTAGAATTTTTGTCATAGATTATAAATATTTTTCAGATAATCTATTTGTTAACTCTTTTTTATAATCAATATTTTTTGGAGCATTAAATGATCCCTTTAATGATTTAACGATAGGAGTCAATTCAATATCATTGTAATCATTATCTTTTGTTAATGCTTTTAAATAATTTTCAATTAAATCGGATAAGCTACGCTCTTTTTCTTTGGCATATTCTTTAGCTTTTTTAATTACAGATTGTTCGATTGTTAATGTCAGCTTAGTATTCATGATACACGACCTTTTAGGTTAAACTTATACGTGCAAAGTTAAGGAGTTTTTTCGACACGTGCAATTTTACCTTATAAGGCACGTGTTTTTTTTCGTGTTTTTAAGAATGAAGCACATCACAGGAATTTACCGATATCAGTTACATATTCAAGTTTAGAAGATACCATAAGTACTATAGCTTTGAATTGTAACAATAGGAAATCGAGAGGTTTTACTGTTTTTCGAAGGTAGGGGATTTAGCACTTCGCTTTAATAGAAGTACCAAATCTTCACTTTTGTAAAACGGCATTTAGCATTTCGGGTTTTTACCTAGTTTAAAATAGTTTGATTACTGCTATTCTGTTTCAATATCCATTCTTCGTAATAAGTTATCTTCCAATGTATAGATGTGTTTTACTTCTCCATCAAAGATTATATTCCCTTGCAAGTCTTTAACAATTTGGTGAACAGTCACTTCGAATGTTCCATTTGGTCGTTGATTAAACCGGATTGGTTCAACAGTTGGATTTATTTCAGACCATTGTCTGGTCCAATAACTTCTTATTGCTTCGTGTCCAGTCACATAACCACCTTCAAAGGCTTTTGGCCATTGAACATTTGGATGAAATGTAGTAAGTGCCATGTCAATGTCTCTTGAATTAAAAGCGGGATAAGCTTTTTTAATCAGATTTTCAAAATGAGCAATCATATATTATTCTGTTTTAAGTTTTTTTATATTTAGTGTTCATCAGTCTATGCTGTGTCTTTGTAGCTTGACTTTCCCGCGCTAGAAGCAGTTTGGGACTAAATTAAGCTAATTACCGAAATTCATTGTAGAGGCTGTTATGCCTAGTGGTTTTATTTAATCAATATAGTATCAATTACTTTTCCTTTCTCATCTAATCTAATCCATGTTCCTTTGATTTTCATAGAGTCAAGATGCTCGGTCTTTCGTATAAAATAAAAATCTTTAATCAAGGTAGTATCTACCGATGGTCGATTAGGCTTCCATTTCACATAATCCTGAACAACTACATATTGGCTAGGGTTATCTACATTTTTATATGCTATATACCTGTCAAAATGTGGTTCATATTCAAGTTTAAGGCTCATAGCCAATATGTAAAATATTGTTATTATAACAGTTGGAATTCCAACAACCAATAAAATCCATTTAGCAATTTTATTAAAGCTCTTGAGAATTAAAATAACTATTAAAAATGAAATCAAGCAAAAATAACAAATCAGAAATCCCCAAAATCTATTAAATTCAACATTTGGAAATTCAATGCGTGGCTCAATGAGATTGATAGTTAATGTCAATATCACGAGCATCATTAACCCTGATGCAAAAATCTTAAGTATTTTAATTAATTTCGGATTCTTTATCATGTTACTCGTCTTTTGTACCAGTAGGCATCAACGTTCTGGTACTACAGCGGCTTTGGGACTAAATTAAGCCCTGTTTTCAGATTTGCCAAATCTCCCAAATACAAACCAATTTTTCCATTAAGCCAAATGCCCAAATTGCTTGTAGCGTGTGTTACCAGCTGACTATTTTATTAGATTTCTTTTTTTTTCCATTTTTAAAAACTTAAGTATGAAAAAAAGAAAAATTCCTCCCAACAGTATTTTTGCTATAGCCATCCAATAATTATAAGGCTCTTCAATCTGTTTTAGGTTTTCGGAATTATTAATTTTTATTGATTTGAAAAATTTTTCCTTATTTAATTTATTGTAGGAGCCAACTTTTGAATAAATAAAAAAATAAGAAATGCCATTTAAATATAAAATTATGGTTTCTCCATTTTCTTCTTCCGAATTTTCCCCTTTAAAAATTAGTTTATATGCTATGTAATTATTGAGTTTTATTTGTGTTGAATCTTTTAAAAACATCCCTTTTTTCGACATACTTTTCAGTTGTTCAGTAGCCAATATGGTGTAGCTTTTTTGTAATGCTTTTGTATTTAGGGGAAGTTCATTATTAACAAATGTTTCCACACGCATAGCAACATAAGATTCTTCTTTTGAATTCAAATAATATGCATTAAGCTTAGCTTCTTTCGTAACATTTTCAAAAGTTTCTGGCTTATTTAGGAAGTCAACTGTAATATTTTCATCAATCTTGGTTTGACTAAAAAGAAATTCTGAAAATATTAAGGTTAAGAGAATTAAATACTTATTCATAAAATTTATTCTGTTGTTATGTTTAGTTTACAGCTAACTAGTATATAAGTCTGACTGGCGTCAGACCTATCATCCCAAAAATGGGTATATAGGTCTGACGCCAGTCAGACTTTATTATAAAATCAAATATATTATTTTTTTCTTACAAATCATCAAATGGATTCTTAATCTGTTGATTACTTTTCGTACTTCTATAAAACAAAAAAAGTACAGCTTTCACTGTACTTTTAGAGTAAAAAAATAAAATATTATTACTTCTTGTAAGCAACAATACTCAATGTTGTAGCTCCTTGTGTCAAACCTTCAACATCCGCTTTTATCGAAATGGTTCCGCTGTCTTTTGCGGCTTTGATAATTGCAATGGCTCTTCCCTGATAAGCTCTTGTTTTTTGACGTTGGTAACCATCGTGGTTGATGATGTTTCCATTGTCAACGGCAATAATTTTACCGGAATCCGTAATAGAGAATTGGATTAGATGATCAGCATTGGCACATCTTATTCCTTTTTCATCCACAATAGTTGCGGTAATAAAAGTAACATCGTCCCAGTTATTTGCAAGTGTGCCTTTGCTTTGCGTTAAAATAATTTTCGCAGGCTTTCCGGCAGAAGTGTGTTCTTCCTGAGTAACTATTTTTCCGTTGTTTTTCCCAATGGCTTTTATCGTTCCTTCTTCAAAAGTAACATTCCATTCTCTTGGCGAATCGTCAGCTGGTTTTTTCAATGAACCTAATGATTTATCGTTAAGGAAAAGTTCTACTTCTTCGCAGTTACTGTACACATTTACCTTGGCATTATCATAGGTGTCAAAGTCGCTTGGTGTCCAATCGGAAACCCAAAAACCGGCACCCGCATTATCTGATTTTCGAACAATATGAACCACAGGCTCAGCAGACCACCAACTGTCTCTTTGCAACGATTGTTGTTTCCAGTTTCCGGCTCTGTCAAACAAACCCTGATTGTTGGTCGTTTCCGGCCAGTCGGCTTCTCCCAGATAATCGTAACCTGTCCATAAAAATTGTCCTGCCATATACGGCTTGTCTCTTAAAGCCAGCCATTGATTCAATACATGGGTGTTTTCGGTACCAATGACTTTCCACTCCGGATGCGCTTCATGAGCTGCAATCAGTTCGTTTTCACGGTAATTCTGACCTACAACTTCCATTTGTGCAGCATAACCATTGTCATATACTTTAGAAACATTAGGTCTAAAAAGCGCCATGGTTACAGGACGGGTATTGTCGTATTTTTTGACCACATCTTCCTGCATCTTGTATTTTTTATAACCTTCCGGATAGCTAAGATCATCATGGATTTCATTCCCAATACTATAAATCACAATCGAAGGATGATTCCGGTCTCTTAAAATCATGTCTTTGGTATCTTGTTCCCACCAGTCTTTAAAGTATAAATTATATCCTTTTTCACCATTGTGTTTGGCAGCCGTCCAGGTATCGAAAGTTTCATCCATCACCACAAATCCCATTTGGTCACACAAATCAAGAAATTCCGGAGCTACAGGATTGTGGGAAGTACGAATTCCGTTTACACCCACTTCTTTTAATTTTTGCAAACGCTCTTTCCAAACGCCAAGCGGAACTGCCGCTCCAACGGCTCCACCATCATGATGCAGACAAACTCCTTTTATTTTGTAATTTTTATTGTTTAACCAAAAACCGGTATCAGCTCTAAATTCGGCATTTCTGATCCCAATAGTAATCGTCTGATTGTCGACAAGTGTTTTTCCCGAATACAATTTGGTATTCACGGTATATAAATGAGGCGCTTCAATATCCCATAACTTAGGATTGATAATTTCAATTTCTTTGGATAATTCGTTGGTTTTATTGGCTGCAATATTTTCCTGGCTTTCGCTCGATTTTATTACTTTTCCGGTGTTATCAACAACTTCAATTTGTAATTTATAAGTTCCGGCGGCTCCTTTATTTTCAATTTCAGTTTTGATACTTACCACTGCTTTTTTTGCAGTTGGATTAGGAGTTGTAATTTGTGTTCCCCAATGTTTAAAATGCGTTTTATTAACAGCAACCAAACGTACATGACGGTAAATTCCAGCACCGGTATAATAACGGGAAGCAGGTTGGATGGTATTGTCGGCTCTAACAGCAATGGTATTAGTTTTGTCTTTTCCAAAGTTCAGATAAGGTGTCAAATCATAAGCGAAACTGATATAACCATAAGGACGTTTTCCTAAATGCGTCCCGTTAATCCAGATATCACTATTGGCCATAACACCATCGAATTCGATAGAAAATAATTTATTAGCATCGGCAGCATCAACTTTAAAAGTCTTACGATACCAACCAATTCCTGCTGGCAAATAACCGCCGCCACGTGCTGTTGGGTTTTCTCTGTCGTAAGGACCTTCGATGCTCCAGTCGTGTGGTACATTAAGTGTTCTCCAGCTTTTGTCATTGAACTCCGGTTTTTCGGCACCGGTGATTTCTCCTTTTGTAAATTGCCAGTTCGCATCAAAATTGATGGTTTGTCTCCCCTGAGCGTAAATCGTTGTTGCAAATGCTAAAAAGAATAAGAGACTACAGACTCTTATGTTTTTTGAATTTTTCATTTTGGTTGATTTTAAGGTTGGTTATTTTAAAATTGAATTGATTTTTTCTAATTCTTCTGAGCTGAAATTCGTGTTTTCCAAAGCCTTAATAGAATCTATGATTTGCTCTGGCTTACTCGAACCAATTAATACCGAAGTAATTCTGTCATCCCGTAAAATCCAGGCCAGAGCCATTTGTGCTAATTTTTGACCTCTTTCTTGGGCAATGTTATTAAGGGCTATGATTTTCTCCAATCTTTCAGGCGTAATATGATCGGCTTTCAGGAATTGTCCGCTGGTGGCTACTCTGGAGTCAGCCGGGATTCCGTTTAGATATTTATCAGTCAATAAGCCTTGTGCCAATGGAGAAAACGGAATACAGCCTACTTTTTCTTTTCCTAATAAATCTAGAAGTCCGTCTTCTACCCAACGTTCAAACATCGAATATTTAGGCTGGTGAATCAGGCAAGGCGTTCCCATTTCTTTTAATAATTTAATCGCTTTTTCCGCTTCGGCTGGGCGGTAGTTTGAAATTCCAACATACAAGGCTTTTCCTTGTTGAACGATTAAATTCAAAGCGGCCATAGTTTCTTCTAAAGGCGTTTCCGGATCGGGTCTGTGGTGGTAAAAAATATCTACATATTCCAGATCCATTCTTTTTAAACTTTGGTCTAAACTGGAAACCAGATATTTCTTCGAACCCCAATCGCCATAAGGACCGTCCCACATCGTGTAACCCGCCTTAGACGAAATAATCATTTCGTCTCTGTAATTGTTGAAATCGGTTTTTAAAATTTTCCCAAAACATGTTTCTGCTGATCCAGGAGGTGGACCGTAGTTGTTAGCCAGGTCAAAATGGGTAATTCCATTGTCGAAAGCCGTTTTTATCAAATTACGACTGTTCTCGAAATCACTGTTTTCTCCGAAGTTGTGCCAAAGTCCTAATGAAAATGCAGATAATTTCAATCCTGAATTTCCACATCTGCGGTATTCCATCTTTTCGTATCGGTTTGTTGCTGGTTGATAAGTCATTTTTTAGTATTTTACGTAATCGTTTACGGTGATTATTAAATTTTTTTTATAGAATTATTTGTTATTAGTGTTAATGATTTTAAGCCACTAATTCACTAATCATAGTTGAATTATATGTTATGAAATTGTACTAATTTTAATCGGACTTTGTCGATGTTAGTGTAGTAATAGTAAGAAAATTATTTGTGAATTTGTGGCTTAAAACACAGTGTTTATTTGGAAGAAGGGTAGTCATTTTTTAGTTCTTTTTTGAAGATTCTCTTGTGATTAATGTGGGAGTCAATATTCTTTTTTGGTGGTTTGTTTTTTCTCCTTTTTTCGAAATTAACTCGTAAATAAGATGGAAGGCTTCTTCACCCATTTGTACTGTTTTTTGATCGATTGTAGACAGAGAAGGAGTGATGTGTTCTCCAAATAAGTCATTGCAAAAACCAATAACTCCAAATTCGTTAGGAACCTGAATGTCTCTTTCTTTTACTTCTTTTAAAACACCAAGAGCCGTAAAATCTTCAACAGCAAAAATAGCATCAGGTTTGTTTTCTAAATTTAAAAAGTAAGTTGTACCTTTTCTTCCTGCTTCAATACTGATGTCTCCGTTGTAAATGAAATTGGCTTCAAAAGGAATATTGTATTGTTCCAATGCGGCTTTATAACCACGAATTCTTTCCGAAAATGCTTTAATATGCTGGGGTCCGGAAATATGAGCAATTTTTTGATATCCTGATTCTATGAGGGATTCGGTTGCCATATACGCACCTAAATAATCATCAATACAAACGGAGGAGATTTCTAAATCGTCATTGGTTCGGTCAAAAAAAGCAATTGGAATATTTTTCTCTTTAACCGATTTGAAATGCGAAAAATCAGTAGTGTTTTTAGAAATGGAAACTAAAATTCCGTCTACTCTGGCACCAATAAAAGTATCAATTCCCTTTTTTTCAAATGCTTCTGATTCGTTCGATTGATAAATCAAAACGTCATAACCATGCTGGCTGGCTAAATTAGAGATACCATGAATTACGGATCCGAAAAATAAATGCTCCGCTGTAGGGATTAAAACTCCAATGAGTTTTGTTTTTCCGGAACGTAGCGAAGAGGCTATTTTGTTAGGCATATAATCCAAACGCTCAGCAACTGCTTTTACTTTTTTCTTCGTACTCGCACTTATTTCAGGATGATTACTCAAAGCACGCGAAACGGTGGCAGGAGCAATTCCTAATTCTTTGGCAATATCGCTAATGGTGATTTTATTCTTCATATTTCCGTAATCGTTTACGAAAATAAAAATTTATTTTTAAAAAAGTCTTTTTTTTGGAAATTTTATTTAAAATTTAAATTAAGTAGGTGGGTGTAATTATTAAAAAATGTATCGAGAACCGTTTGGGTTTTTGGATTCTCACTAATTTTTAAATCAATAGAACCTTGCAAATTTGTAGGTGTAGTTCTTTAAATTTGATAAAATATTATGTTAAAATTTTAAGATATTCGAAAATTGATTATTTATTTTTAGATTTGACCCATTAACCCTAAACTATATTTTAAATGGCATTTGTAAATAAATACAATGACCTGGACCTTGTTAAGCGCCTTCAGCAAAATGAAGAAGAAGCGTTGACCATTATTTATAAAGAATATTGGCAAATCATGTATATGGCGGCTTATAACCTTGTTAAAGACAGGTCAGTATGTGAAGATATTGTTCAGGAAGTATTTATTTCATTATGGCAGAGAAGAGAAAAGTTACAGATAAAAACCTCTTTAAAAAGTTATTTATACACCAGCACTGTTTACAAGGTTTATGACCATTTTAGTAAAAATAAAAAAATGCTGAAGGATGAGCTTTTCGATAATTTCGAAAATAAAATTGAAGCTTCTAACCCGGAAACCAAATTAATGCATGAAGAATTAATTCGTCATTTAGATGCTATTGTGGATACTTTACCGGATAAATGTAAAGAGGTTTACAAACTTAGCAGAGAAAATATGTTGTCTAATAAAGAAATTGCGGAGCAGTTAAATATTTCGCAACGCACGGTTGAAGGACATATTTCTAAAGCGCTGAAAATTTTAAAAGAATCCCTCGGAGTAGCGGTGAGTATTGAGTTTATCGTATATTTTTTTAGATAAAAATTTGATATATATAAAAAAAAGCAAAAAAAAATACAAATAGAGCAGGTGTGAAACGTTTTTTTGGAGACTTAGTTATTATAAGTATACAAAAAGCGAACAAATGAACTCAGATTCCCAAAAATATTTTTCAGAATTAGTCACGAAGCTTCAGGAGGGTTCAATAACCAAAAAGGAGTTGGAAAAACTATTGTATTTCTTTTTAAACAATCAGGAAATCAAAGATTGGCCTGCTCATTTAGGATCCAAAGAAGAGGTAGAGCAGCGAATTCATGAAAAAATCCGATTAGAATTAGATTTCGATAAAAAGAAAGTAAGCCCTGTACTTCCGTTATACAAAAAACCGTTGTTCAGATACGCGGTTGCAGCCTCCGTGATGCTCTTTATAACATTTACCACGGTTTTCAATAACAAAACTCAGGAAATTCAACCGGTAGTAGTGGCCAATACCATTGAAACCGGAACTGATAAAGCTACTTTAACTTTAGAAGATGGTTCCACTGTAGTTTTAGAAAAAGGAAAAGTCTACACTAATAAAAATGTAAACAGCTCAGGAAAAGAATTGGTTTATACTAATTCTAAGACTTCCTCTAAAAAAACAGCATACAACTATTTAACGATTCCGCGAGGAGGACAATTTGCAATCACCCTTGCTGATGGTACAAAAGTTTGGTTAAATTCTGAAACTCAGCTTAAATTTCCTGTTCATTTTGTTGCAGGTAAAACCAGAAGTGTAGAATTAGTTTATGGAGAAGCTTATTTTGAAGTATCTCCAAGTACGAATCATAATGGAGCGGGTTTTACAGTATTGCAGAAAAATCAGCAGGTTCATGTACTGGGAACCGAATTTAATATCAAAGCCTACAAAGACGACTCAAATATTGCGACAACATTAGTAGAAGGGAAAGTCGAAATGCAATTTGATGCTGTTAAGCAAAAATTAATCCCCAATCAAAAAGCCAGTTTAGATCTTAACACTAATAAAGTGAAGATTGTTAAAGTAGATGTCTATAGCGAAATATGCTGGAAAGATGGTGTTTTTAGTTTTGAAGATAAACCACTGGGCGAGATTATGAAAGTATTGTCAAGATGGTATGATATCCAGGTAGTTTTTGAAAATGAATCTATCAAAAAAGAACAGTTTAACGGTGTTTTGATAAAAGACAGAAATATTGAAGATATTTTGAAATCGATTAAAAATACAGGAATTATAAATAAGTATGAATTTAAAAATAAAACTCTGATACTCAAATAAAAGAAAAGAGAGGTAATAGTTTAGA
>Ga0307414_10001300_pt1 | contig 12902 bp, 10 predicted proteins | sample DK1Ometagenome_FD_203804 | JGI IMG/M metagenome (GOLD analysis project Ga0307414, IMG submission 203804) | Maize rhizosphere microbial communities from greenhouse at UC Davis, California, United States - DK15-O-3 | ecosystem: Host-associated > Plants > Roots > Rhizosphere > Soil | place: USA... | reverse complement strand
TGCCTCCGGCTTCAGCCAAGGCGGCGCGGATGGCGCTTGTTTCGAGCGCATGCAAATTCAATTCCCGAGAGGCGGCAAGGGTGATTTTGGTCCCGACCGGAGCCGTCACCGGCGGAACCGGAATACTCCCCTCGCCAAGAAGGGAGGAGGGCAGGTGATGCAGGTCGATCATCGGATCATTGCTCATCACCACCCCGTGCTCGATCGCGGTCCTCAGTTCCCGGACATTGCCGGGCCATGGATAGGAGCGCAGAAGCCGCAGGGCTTGGTCGCTGAGCGGTTTCACCGGCCTGCCGTTCTCCTCCGCGAATTCCTTTAGGAACTCCCCCGCCAGCAGCACGATATCCTCCGCCCTCTCCCGCAGGGGCGGCATTTCGATCCGGACGACGTTCAGACGGAAAAAGAGATCCTCCCGGAAGTCCCCCTTCCCGACCATCGCCGCGAGGTTTTTATTGGTGGCGGCGATCACACGCACGTCCACTTTCACGGGCGTATTGGAACCCACCCGCTCGATCGTGCGCTCGGAGAGCGCGCGCAGCAACTTCACTTGGATCGACGCGTCGATCTCACCGATCTCGTCGAGGAACAGCGTCCCCCCGTCCGCCTGTTCGAAGCGGCCGATGCGGCGTTGCGTGGCACCGGTGAAGGCACCCTTTTCGTGGCCGAAAAGCTCGCTTTCCAAGATCTGCGGCGCCAGCGCGGCGCAGTGCACGATCACCAGTTTCTCCGCGGGGCGCCCGCTCAAGCGGTGGATCGCGTGGGCGACCACCTCCTTGCCCGTGCCGGATTCTCCCTCGATCAAAACCGTGGCCCGGGTGGGGGCGACCTGCCGGACGACCTCGATCACCTTGCGGATCGCGGGGGACTTGCCGGCCAACCGCTCGAGCCCGGAGGCATCCGAAATCTGCTCGCGGAGCTGCCGGTTCTCCGTCTCGAGTTTGCGGCTCCGGAGCGCGCGCTTCAGCAGCATTTCCACCTCGTCGAGGTTCAGCGGCTTGGTGACGAAATGCCAGGCGCCCCGCCGCATCGCCTCCACCGCGGTATCGACCGACCCGTAGGCGGTCATCATGATGGACACCGGGGGATGAGGCAGCGCCATCGCCTGGGCCAGCAGGTCCATGCCCGAATCCCCTCCCATCCGGAGATCGGTCAGCAATAGGTCCACCGGCTCCGCCTTGAGGACCGACATCGCCTCGGCGATGTTGGCCGCGGTGAAAACCTCGAATTCCTCTTCGAGGGCGGACCGCAGCCCGTCCCGGGTGGCCTTTTCGTCATCCGCGATGAGCAGGGTCGGGGTCATGAGAATTACAGGAAATTGAAATGCCGAGGGAGATGAAACGGTGAAGGGGGCGGGAAATTGACGGGAGTTTTCACGATCATTGGCTGCTGGCCTCCACATCGATCACCCGATTCTCCGATTCCAGCAGCCTCACGGGCCTCGGACCCCTGGGAAGATGGATGAGGACGCGGGTTCCGGAGCCCGGCTCGCTCTGGATCTCGATCTCGCCGCCGTGCTCGCGGACGACGCGGCGGACGATCAGGAGACCGAGCCCGCTGCCGGATTGCTTGGTGGTGCGATAGGGCTCGAAGAGCGAACCCATGTGTTCGGGCGAGATCCCGGTGCCGTTGTCCTCGATGGAGAGGGTGGCTTCGAACTCGTTCGCCCGCGCGGTGACCCGGATCAGCCCGTCTTTTCCGCCGATAGCCTGATAAGCATTCCGGAGGAGATTGTAGAAGACCTGCTGGAATTGCCCGGCATCGGCCTCCATCGCGGGGAAGTCGTCCGCGATTTCCATTTGGACGGAGATCGAGCGCGTTTCGAGTTCCGGTTCGAGCAACCGCAGGGCATCCTGCAGGATTTTCGGCAAGTTGCAGCGCTCCCGGTTCGGGGTGGAAGGCCGGATCGCCTGGAGGAATTGCTTCAGGATCGTATCCAGCCGCTTGATCTCATTCCGCGCGGTCGAGAGATGTTCTTCCAATGGAGTGCGGTCCCCGGGCGGCAGCTTGCGGAGCTTCCGCGCCATGAGCTGCAGGTGGATATCGAGTGAATTGAGGGGATTGCCGATTTCGTGGGCGACCCCTGCGGCTAGCAGCGTGAGGACATTCAAGCGCTCCGATTCAAGGGTTTGTTCCGCTTCCTGCCGCGTCGTGGTCAGATCCCGGACGAGCATCACCCAGCCGACCGCTTGGGCCGACGGCCGCTCCGGCTTGATCGGGGACAGGTAGAAGTTGAGGAAACGGTTCTCGGGATAGAAAATCTCAAGATCCCGCGACACGGCCATGCCCGGTTTGGCCAGCGAGCCCCAGTCCAAGCCCGGAATCCGCGCCGCGAGAGGCGTGCCCGGAGCCTCCTCGGCCTGCAGGCCGAAAAAACGGCAGGCGGCACCGTTGATGAAGGTGATTTCCCCATCGTCATCGAGCACGATGACCCCCTCGTGCAAGGCTTCGAAGACCTGTTCCAGGAAGCCTTTCTCCCGCACCAGCCGGTCGAGAAGCTGCCGTGCCTCGGCCGGATCGATCCGGTCGATACGGGCGAGGAGTTTGTCGAGGAAGCCGGATTTCAAGGGATTGCCAGTTTCGGTTCAGCGGTGAGGATAGGACATGGAAAACGCGGTCGTCGTCCTCTGCACCTTCCCCGATATCGATCAGGCGCGACAGATTGGCGCAGCCTTGGTGGAAAGGCAAGTGGCGGCCTGCGTGAACCTCTTTCCGGGAGTGGAATCGATCTACCGCTGGGAGGGAAAAACCGAAAGGGCGGACGAGGTGCTGGGAATTGTCAAAACCACCCGCTACGCGGATTTGGAGGCGGCTATTTTGGAACTGCACCCTTACGAGGTACCGGAGATCCTGGCCCTGCCGGTGGCCGCGGGTTCCGCCGCTTACCTGAATTGGCTGGGAGAGGCCTGCCCGGGGCTCTAAGCAAGCGGCCACCGGTCGCGGCCCTGAGCCAACGCTTCACCGCTCGATCGTGAAGCCCTTTACGCCTTCGAGCGGAGGAATGTTCTTCACGTGCATGCCCTTGATGTGATGGCCCAGCGGGGATTCCTCGGCGATCTCCTTGAGAAAGGCTTCCACTTCCTCGCGCTCCCCCATCACCTCGAGTTCGACGGTGCCGTCGGGGAGGTTCTTCACGGTGCCGCATACCTCGAAACCCTTGGCGATGTCCTTGGTCGTGTACCGGAACCCCACGCCCTGGACGCGACCTTCGAAGATGACACGGCGGGCAATCACGGGGCGGAGGATGCGCTGTAGGTGGACACGCCATCAAGGAACATTTGGACCGCTACGAGGATGAGCAGCAGGCCCATCAGCCGCTCCAGAGCCCGGGTTCCCTTCGTCCCCATGAGCCGCAGCAGCGCGGGCGAGAGCAGCAGAATCACCGACGACAGTAGCCACGCTCCGGTGACGGCGAGGGTGATAGAGGCAAGCTCGCCGGGATATTTCGAAGCCGTTAGCAGGATGAGCGCGATGCTGGACGGTCCGGCGATCAGGGGGACGGCCAGCGGGACGATGAAAGGCTCGTCATCCCCCGTCTCCCCGAGCACGGAACGGGTGGGAAACACCATGCCCAAAGCGATGAGGAAGAGAAGGATGCCTCCCGAGATGCTCAGCGTGGCCGGTCTCAGACCCAAAAAGCCCAGCAGGTGCTTCCCCAGAAACAGGAAACCCAGGAGGATGCAGAGGGCGAACAGGAGCTCCCGCACCAGCACGGGCCGGCGCCGGCTCTCGGGAATCTTCGAGAGCACCGCATGGAAAATGGCTGCATTCCCGAAGGGATCCAGCACGAGGAACAGGGTGACGGCGAGGGCGAGAAGATTCATGATCGGGACAGCCGGCGGGAGCCAAGCAATCATGGACGAAAAGAAGGAGGAACAACGGATTTTGAAACGCCTGCTTCGGAACGCCGGGACATGGAGCAGTTATTCTGCTACATGCGCTGACGGGCGCACCCGTATATGCATTCTGGCTCCATGAATCCCGAAACGATCGACGCACAAACGCTCTCTTCCCGCCTTTCATCCGGGCACCCGCCCGTGCTGATCGATGTGAGACCCGCTGCCGCCTTCGCCCGGGGACATGTTCCAGGGGCCGTGAACCGTTGCGTGTTTGAAGTCGGGTTCCTCGAAGGAATGCCAAGCATGGCTCCCGGTCTTGCCGCTGCGGTCTGTGTGTACGGCCAGTGCGACGACAGCCAGGAAAGCCGGATGGCCGCCGAGAAACTTTGCAGGAACGGGTATTCCCAGGTGTCGGACTTTCGCGGAGGCGTCGAAGCATGGTCCGCCGGAGGGCTGCCGATCACGGGACTCTCTTCCCCACCGGCAGCGGAAACGGCGGTGCCCGATGGCAGGCTGCCGATCGATTTAGAGGAAAGCCGCATCCGGTGGACGGGTAGGAACCTCCTGAACATGCACGAGGGCTTCCTCTCGCTGAGATCCGGCCATTTGGATTTTCAGGAAGGAGCTTTGAAGGGCGGAGAGTTCGTGATCGACATGCACACCATCCGTTGTGCGGATCTGGCGGGCAATCCCCTGCACGAAGTGCTGGTCCGTCATTTGATGGATCATGATTTTTTCGACGTGGCCCTGTATCCGGAGGCCCGCTTCGTTATCACGGAGGCGGCGGCACTACCGGGAGTGGAGCCGGGCGCTCCGGGCCTTTCCGTGTGCGGAATACTGACGTTGAAGGATGTCACCGCTCCGGTCAGCTTCCTCGCCACTCACGGCATCACTGCCGACGGGAAAGCGGCCGCGCAGGCTTCTTTTTCGATCGATCGCACGAGATGGAACGTGAAATACGGCTCCGGCCGCCTTTTCAGGAATCTGGGAGCTCATCTGGTGAACGATCTCGTCGAGCTCCAGCTCCGGATCGTGACCCTGTGAAGCCGGCGCGCCGGCGGAGGAACTACTCTCCGACCAAGACACCCCGGTCCTTCGCCTCCTGGCACTCCACGCAGAGGGAGACGGAAGGCTTTGCCCGCAAACGCTCGAGCGGAATGTTGTCCCCGCAATTCGCACATTGCCCGTAAGTCCCCGCATCGAGCCGGGCGAGGGCGAAATCGATCTTCCGGAGGAGATTGCCGCGATCCTCGGTGAGCCGCGCCTCGACGAGATCGTCCGCCGCGCGGGTCGCCTGCTCCTCGATGTCCATCCCGTTGTCCCCTGCTTCCAGCGCCGGAAAGGTACCGTGTGTCTTCGCCTCCCCGGCGAGCCGCTCCCGTTCTTCCAAGAGCCGCTCGCGAAACCCGTCGATCTCCTGCTGGTTCATGACGGGTAACCTAACACGAAAACAGCGGAAATGCCGCCGGATTTTACTCCGGGCGCTGGCATTTCCGCACTCCGGCGATGGCACCGGATCTGCGAAGAGACAGGCTCTATGAGCAAGACCACCACAGATCACGATGAAATCCGCAAATGGGCCGAGGAACGCGGCGGAAAACCAAGCAAGGTGAAGGGAACCGGGTCGGGAGACGACGCTGGCATCCTACGAATCGATTTCCCCGGCTACGAGGGCGAGGGTTCGCTGGAGGAGATCTCCTGGGAGCAGTTCTTTGAAACTTTCGAGGATAGCGGACTTGCGCTCCTTTATCAGGAGACGACCGCGGATGGAGAACCCAGCAACTTCAACAAGCTGGTGAAACGGGAATGACGGGCGGGCAGGAGTTCCGTCCGCGCAGCGTGCACACGGACATTGCCGATTGCAGAGCCAAGGCGGCCTGCCGGCATTAGCCGGGCTTCCACCCGACCGTCACAGTGGCGATTCCCGATGCATCCAGGACCAAGTGGTTCTCCGCGGTTTGCTTCGGCTTTACTTTCGCCCTCCGCTTTCCCTGCTCTTCCCGGTGCACGGTCAGCCGCGGGCGCTTCTTCACATGGCGTGAGGGGATAATCCGGATCGAATAGCGGTGCAGCGGCGAACCCAGCACACGAAACTTGAGAGTGCCCCCGCGCGTTTTAGGATCGATCTCGAATTCGACCGACGAGAGCGGCGTTTCGCACCATACCATGAAAGGGACCTTCTTCCAGCGATGGTAGGAGCGGGTGGTCAAGATGAGCGCCAGAGCCGATCCATAGACCTCCTGGCCGACCTGACCGGCCTGGTCCAGACCCGGGTATAGATCCTCGACGGGGATCGGGAGCTTCGGGTCGATCTTGCCTTCCTTGGGCTCCCTGCAGACAGACTCGGGAGGAAGCTCCGCCGGCAGATAATAGCGGGCGCGCCCGAGGAGATGCTTGCCGAAGCCGGTCAGCAATTCGACCAGCGAGGGCGGAGCCTCCTCACCCAGCGTCTCCAGATAAGCGCGGAACGCGGCGAAGACCTCCGCCTCCTCGTATGCCGCGATGTAGGGAGCATCGTGCAGGGGAGGCAGACCCATGAATGTGCGCCAGCTATGGCCGGGTCTGGCGGGCTCCCACATCCAAAGGTGGCTGAGGATGCTCCCCATGCAGACCAGGCTCAGATCCTTGTAAAGGGCATTGCCCGTTTCCTTCCACAGCCAGGCGAGGGCGACCGCGGTGAAGGTGGTATTGTTCGTCTGGTAAAGGACGCCGAAGCCCAGGCCCTTCAACCGGGATGCCGCGGCCTCCGCCTCCTGCAGATAGAGGAGGTTCTTCGTGAGTCTCCACGCCTGAACCATGACGTGGGCGTACAAGCCCGCGCTGTCCTGCTCGCCTCCGGCCCCGTCTTCCGTCTCGCGGCGGAAGACCCGGAGGGTCCTCCTGTGGTAGAATACAGGCCAGTCGTAATCGAAATGCCGTGCCACGCGGATGACGTAGGGAAGGCTGTCGAAAAAGAGCTTTCTCTCCGCTTCCCCGCCCAGCTCGGCGAGACGCCCCAGATTCATCAGGGTGTGGAGGAGATACCAGGAGTCCATTTTCTCCTGATGCTCCTCGTCGCCCGGCTGGTCCTTCAGGAACTTTTCACCGGGGAGCCAGCGGGCCATGGTGCCGAGATCCGTCATGAAGAAAGGCTTCAGATTGCCTGCCAGCTTCCGTCCCAGCGGATGGGGCTTCTGCAGCCAGCATTCATATTCCGCCAAGGGGACCGCTACCGCGCCCTGAACCATGCTCTCCGGCGGCTTATCGTCCGACCCCACGTAGGCATTAAGGTAAGCATGTCCCTTGACGGTGCGCATGCATTCGCGGGAGCGTACCAACGACTTCAAGGTCTTTTCGGACATCGCCGCCCAATCGAACCAAGGGCCTGGGGGAGGCGCGACCTTCCTGTAGGCGAGGGCAAGCCCATCGATGAATTCAGCTGCCCGCGTTGCTTCGCCCTCGTCAGCGCCGGTTGTGATCCGCAGGAAAAAGTCGGAGACCAAAACCTCCTCATTTTTCGGCAGAGGGGTTTCCCCGGAGGGGAGCTTGAGGCCCACCATCGGCCAGTCGATCCCCACGCTCGAGATCAACGACGCGCCGGTCAGGGAGGAGTAGCGGGCCAGAGCCCCGAGATTCTGGAAGTAAAAGAATGCCACTCCTCCTGCCGCGACATAGGCTTGGCCCGCGGTAGGGCCGGTCTGCGTGGTGAACAGCAGGCCCTCCTTGAAGGGGTCGAGGTGCCGATCTACAATACAGATTTCCCGGAACTGCCCGTCCAGCTTCACCGGGGCGGCTGGCTTCAAGTGCCTGGTAATCCGGAGGGCCAGAGGCTCGCTCTCCTCGATCATCAGCCGGAGCCGGTATTTTCCCAAGGACCCGCGTGCCGATATCGAAATGCCCGGGGTCTTTTCCTGGACCTTCACTTCATCCAGACCGTGCGCCTCATGAATCAACTGCACCGCGGCGCAAGCGGGGGTCCCCGGCTTCACGATCAGCCACGCGGTCCGGGGGGTAGAGAGCACCTTGATGCTCTCGCCTCTCCAGAGGATCTTGGCGTTGCGCAGCTCTTCACCCAGACCGGCAAGCTGGGGCGTCAAAAACTCCAGTTTGACCGGATGGCGTGTGAACGGGGGACTTCCCTTCATAGGACAGGATACCGGCGGAAATCGGATTACACGCGAAAAGACAGCCCGCCGGCCTTCGGAAATGCTCCCCCGCGAGCCAACCGCGCGGAGGAGCGGCACCGTTACCTCCCTTTCGCCACGAAAAATAAACTCAGGTTTCCCCGGTTGCTAGTGATGAAGCCTCCATTTGTTCGGACTGCGCGCCGGAGTCGGGCGATGCGTAGCCGAGATCCGGAATCCCGCCGAGAGGCACCATGCGCTTCGTCTCGAACTCGCCCCTACCATCGAAACTCTTGCCGTGGCTCCAGGCCCCTGCCGGCGGCACCACGCTCTCATCGGCTCCGAAGGACAGGAAGCTGTAGCTGAAATCCCGGGCTTCCTCATCCTGCGGGAAGCTATTGGGAATCGGGTGGCTCGCCCTGCCTCCCGCCTCCTCCCACGCCGCAAGAAATTGGTTCTGGTGCATGGTGTCCCGCGCGATCAGAAAGCGCAGCATATCCTTCATTCCGGGATCATCCGTCATCTTGAAAAGCTGGACCGCGAGCATCCGCCCCGTGGACTCTGCCATCACGTTCGACAACATATCGGCCGCGATGTTCCCGCTGGCGTAAACGTGGCTGCAGTTGAAGGGCACTCCCGAGGCATCGGCGGGCATGGCGGCCATGCAGGTGGTGATGACGTGCTGGACATTCATGCCTCCGAGAACCGCGGCGACCACGGGATCCGCGGCAGCTTGTTCCATGGCCACGGGAGCCCCTTCGAGATTCATGGCCACGGCGGTCGCCAGCATTTCGATGTGACCGATTTCCTCGGTACCGGTTTCCAAAAGCAGGTCGCGATATTTCGCGGGGCCGCGCGCGCCCCAGGCTTGGAAGAGGTACTGCAAGCACACGCGAATTTCTCCTTGGATCCCGCCGATCGCCTGCTGAAGAGCTTTGGCAAAAAGCGGATTCGGGCGATCAACCCGAACTTGATATTGAAGCTTTCCTCCGTCGTGGTAGAACATGGCTTTTCAGGGGATTCACTTTTTACTGCCGTCCTAGCAGGCGGCATATCACTCCCTGCATCGGTCGTGCCACGGGCGTTGTCATTCAGACGAACGTGGGCGGCAACCGCCTCGCTCCATGCCTCACGGAACTGCCGCTACTCCCCCTCTGTCCAGGCCGCTTGATCAACCGGATATGAAGCCTTCTCATTCTGCATCTACGGGAGTCATTTTGCACACGGACCGCCTCTATCTCCCGCAGGCCTCACCACGCACTATCCATTTTCAGGCACCTGCGGAGCGGTAAAGGAGCCCGCCCCTGGGAAGGAGGAGCTCTGCCAGCGAGGAGCACCGCAAGCGGAAGCAGGTGTGCCGGCTCCCTCTACCGGTCTTTGAAGACGATCTGCACGAACAATGCAGCGGCGCCTATCGTGGCAATCAGGAAGAAGACCATCGCAAGGCCGGGGTAGCCGAAGATCCGGAAGCTGGTCTCCACCCGGGCCAGCATGGACGAGCCGACGATGAACGCGGCGAGGATCAACCCGAGCGTAATCCGGTTGGCGACTTTTTGAAGACCGACGATCAGCGCCTTCTCGTCGATGGAATCCACCCGTACCTTCAACTTGTTATCGGCGAGCAGGTCGAGGATCCGGTTCGCCCGCAGCGGGAGTTGCCCGAGGAACTGCTTGGTCTCCGTCAGCATTCCGAGAATGTTAGCCGAAGTCAGGGTTTCCTTTACCCGTGCCCGGCTGATTTGACCCAGGTGCCGCTGAATCGCGTCCTGGGGATCGAAGCCCGGGCTCAAAGCGGCCCCTACCCGGTCCAGATTCATCAGGGCCTTGCCGATCATGCTCATCTCCGGCGGGATCCGGAGGCCCGCCTCCGCGCAGGCGCGTGTGACCTGCAGCACGATGGTCCCCATGTCGATTTCCGCCAGCTTGCTGGATTTCGCGGATCCGACGATCTCCTCGACGGCGCGGATGAAGCTTCCCCGGTTGATCTCCTCGCTTTTCGCCTCGGCAATCCCCATCGCGGCCTCCGCAGTCTGGATGCCGTTGCCCTCCCCGATACCCGCCAGCAAGTGCACCAGTTGATCGCGCATCCGCTGTTGCACGCGGCCGGTCATCCCCAGGTCGAGGATTGCGATATTACGGTCGTGGGTAAGCAGGAGATTCCCGGGATGGGGATCGGCGTGAAAAAAGCCATCCACGAGGATCTGCTTCAGGTATGCTTGGAAGAGCTGGTCCGCAAGCTCGTCGCCATCCAGATCCGTCCGCACGGCACCGGAGAGTGAGGTAATCTTCGTGCCGGGGATGTAGTCCATCGTGAGAACCCGGCCGCTCGAGTAGTCCGGCACGACACGGGGCAGCTCCAGCCGGTCGAACTCTTTCAGGTTCTCGCGCAACTCGGCGAGGTTTGCAGCTTCCCGAGTGTAATCCAGCTCCCGGAGGATGCTCGCGCGGAACTGCCGGATCATCCGCAGGGTTTCATACTTCCGGCCGAAGTCGGTGTGGTTGTCGAGGAATTCGGCGATCGCCTCCAGACTATCCAGATCGCCGGCGATTTCCCGGCGGATATCGGGCCGTTGCACCTTGATCGCCACGGGTCGCCCGCCGCGCAGGGTAGCCAGATGGACCTGGCCCAAGGAGGCAGCCGCCAGCGGCTTGCGCTCGAAGGACTCGAAAGCCTTCGAGATCCTTACTCCCAGCTCTTCCTGAATCACCTTTTCGATTTCCTCTACAGGAACCGGTTCCACATCGTCCTGAAGCCTTCCCAAGGCATTCAAGAAGGCAGGCGGCAGGAGGTCGCCCCGCGTTGAAAGCAGCTGGCCGATTTTGACGAAGGTCGGCCCGAGCTTTTCCAGATCCTTGGCCAGGTGTTCGGCACTCTGGTTCCCTTCCGGCTGATCGGTCTCCGCCTCCAGGCTGAAGCCGCCGCCTGCAATCACCTCGCTGCTGCCGTACTTGATGAAAAGGATCGCGATGTCCTTGTAGCGACGGAGGTGAGTCGGTGCGAGCTTCATGCTCCTAACAGATTCGCATGTCGCATGCCATGCCTCCGGCCCGGCAGGTGCAAGGGAAACGGCGCGCGACCCGCACCGGGGAGCGCATTTTGCACTCCACCCGGTCGCATTATGACACCAAACCGGAAACAAGCCGTTGGCAACCCGGAGGTTGGGCTACCCTTGCCGCCGGATGGCCGGATTGCCCGGTTCAAGCGGTTTGCTTGACCGGCTCTTCAGCCGCGGAGCTTGCTTGTTTCAGTTCGACCAACGAGAGGGTAAAGGCGAGAGATGACTCCGCTCCCTGGTTCGCGTTCACGCGGTCCGGTTGCAATCCGTCGCAGCAACCGCCGGAGACACCGTCATACAGCGGCAGACCGACGTCGTTGTGGCCCAGGAACCAATCGAAAGCGCGTTCCGCCTCGGCCTGCCACGACTTCTCGCCCGTCACCCGCCAAGCTTCCAGGCAGGCGGCCACGGTCGCTTGCGCCTCCAAGGGCTGCTGGTCGAACCCGGCACGTTCCCCGCCTCTGCGATAAAAGCCTTCGCTTCCGATCGGCCGGAAATGGCCGGTGCCGCTGGTCTGCACCTCTACCAGCCACTCGAGCGCCGCCAATCCCACTTCCAGTGCTTTTGTCTCGGGCAAGCGGGCACCGCTCGCAATCAATGCCTGGGGCAGGCGGGCATTGTCATAGGAGAGGACATCCTCGAACCAGTTCCAGCCCTTCCGCGAATGCCGCTCCCACAGCGCGATCAACCGTTCCACCAGCAGGAGCCGCATGCGGTGCGCCTGAAGATCGCCGGGAAAGGTCTTCAGATACTCATGCAGCCCGATCAAGGTGAAAGCCCAGGCACGGGGCGAGGTGAAGGACTCTACCGCGGGCAATCCTCCTTGGAAGAGTTTCAGGCTGAGGAGGCGACGGCCGTCATTGCGCAACCACGCCGCACCCGTCGCGACCGACCACAGGGCTCTCCCGTGGCTGTCCTCGCTGCCGGCTTCCTCCAGCCACTCCCGCTGATGGCTCATGAAATTCCTGAAGCGGCCGTTGCCTTCGTTGAAGGCCGCCGCCAGGAATGCCAGGTAGGTGGTCGACAGCCTCTCCGCCAATGGATCCCCGCTGCCGTCGAGCTGATTGCAAAGGATGAAGGCCCGCGCGTTGTCGTCGGTGCAATAGCCCTCGCGGTAATTCGGAACATCGAAGAGGGCGTGCTGGAAGATACCGGTGCCGTCCGTCATCCGGGCGATGTGGTCGAGCTTCAGCGGTGGCAGGTGAACTGCACGGCGGGCGGGAAATTCCGCGACCTTCGGAGTCTCCTCGCGGGCTCTGATGAAGGACTCCCGATAGAGGTGCCCCACCCGGGGCCAAATCATCGCCCGTCCTCCTTCGTATGCCTTTCGCCGCAGTTCTTCCATCACCGGAGGATTGTCGAGCAGCCGCTGAATGGCATCGCAGATCGCGCCGGAATCGCGGGAGGGGACGAGGATGCCGCTTCCGTCCTCCAGCAATTCGTGGGCATGCCAGTAGGGAGTGGAAATGACCGCCTTCCCGGCACCGTAAGCCTGCGCGAGCGTGCCGGAGGTGATCTGGGCCTCGTTGGGATAAGGAGTAAGATAGATATCCGCGGCAGCCATGAAGCCCAGCAACTCCTCCATGGGGAGGTAGCGCTCTTCAAACCTCACGTTGGCGGCGACGCCCAGATCGACGGCGAGGGCCTTCAGCGACTCGCGGTACTTCTCGCCCTCGCACGCCACCAGATTGGGATGGGTGGCTCCCACGATCATGTAGAGCGCCTCGGGGTGGGCCGCGGCCACCTGAGGCAGGGCACGTATCCCGTACTCGATCCCCTTCCCGGGCCCCAGCAGGCCGAAGGTGAGCAGCACCTTCCGCCCGGCGAGTCCCAGGCGTTCTTTCTCCCGGACTCCATCGCTCCACTCGAGATCGGGGATCCCGTGGGGGATGACGTCGATCTTCCGC
>Ga0307414_10001299_pt1 | contig 12906 bp, 12 predicted proteins | sample DK1Ometagenome_FD_203804 | JGI IMG/M metagenome (GOLD analysis project Ga0307414, IMG submission 203804) | Maize rhizosphere microbial communities from greenhouse at UC Davis, California, United States - DK15-O-3 | ecosystem: Host-associated > Plants > Roots > Rhizosphere > Soil | place: USA... | reverse complement strand
GTGCGCGGCTTTGCCGATCAGGCGCAGGCCAATGCCTTGTGCAAGTCGCTCAAGAGCAAGGGGCAGGATTGCTTTGTGCGGCGCGATGTCGGCAGCAATGTGCGCATGGCCGAGAGCGCGCCAAAGAGCGCACCAGCGCGCCCGCGCCAGCAAATCGCTGCGCGCTAAAAGGGATCAGCGGATAATCCCACCCTTCATGATCATCCGCGCCCGGCCCTGAACAGGCAGCCGGTCGAACGGCGTATTGCCCGCCGCCGCCGCCATCTTCGCTGAGTCGACAATCCAGGGCACATCGGGGTCGATAAGGATCAGGTCCGCTGGCGCGCCGGCCCGCAATTGCCCTGCATCCAGCCCCAGAATCGCCGCAGGATTAGCCGCCAGCAGCGCCATCATGCGTGTCTCGCTGATCTTGTCTTCCCGCACCAGATTGAGCGCCAGCGGCAGCAGCGTCTCGGCGCCTGCAATGCCCGGCTCTGCATCGGCAAAGGGGAGGCGCTTGTCTTCCGGCCCGCGCGGATCATGGCCCGAGCACAGAACATCCACAGTGCCATCGGCCACGGCTGCAATAGCCGCAAGCCGATCCCGCTCATTGCGCAGGGGCGGGGAGAGGCGCGCAAAGGTGCGGAAATCGCTGATCGCAGCATCATTGAGGAACAGATAGGATGGGCTGACCCCGCACGTGACCGGCAGACCCTCGGCCTTTGCCGCGCGCACCAGATCGAACCCCGCACCTGTCGTCACCAGCCGAATATGCAGCCGCGCACCAGCCTCTCGCGCCAGCGCAATGTCTCGCGCAATGGCAATGCTCTCGGCACAGGCAGGCGCGCTGGAGAGGCCAAGGCGCGAGGCCGTCTCGCCATCCGTCGCCACCGCATTGGCGGCCAGCCCGCCATCTTCGGCATGAGTCACCAGCACGAGATCCAGCGCAGCAGCGTAGCGCAGCACCCGCAGCATCACGCCCGAATCTGCGATCCAGCCGCGTCCGGTGGCGATGGCGCGGGCTCCGGCGGCCTTCATCAGCGCCATCTCGGCCATTTCCTGCCCTGCGAGGCCGCGCGTTGCCGCGCCAAGCGGATGCACCCAAAAGTCCGGCTTTCCGGCGCGCGCGGCATGCTGGATGAGGCCCGGGTCATCGAGCACGGGCTTTTGATCCGGCATCAGCGCGGCGCGGGTGATGCCCGAGAAGTGGAAGGCGGGCTTATCCGTCTTGAACACGCCAAGATCGATGATGCCGGGCGCCACCAGCATATTCTTCGCATCGATGGTCTCTATGTCGCCGGGCAGATCGGTCACGCCGACAGCCTTGATGCGATCATCCTCGATCAGCACGGCGCCTTGCGAAAGCGCGCCCGCCGCCGGGTCGCACAAGCGGCCATTGATGATGGCGATCAGGCCCATCCGGCAATCCCCCGATCCTGACGGGTCAACACATCAAGGCAGGCCATACGCACCGCCACACCCATTTCCACCTGCTCGGTAATCGTCGAGCGCACCGGATCATCGGCAATGCTGCTCATGATTTCGATGCCGCGATTCATCGGGCCGGGGTGCATCACAATGGCATCGTCTTTCGCATGCTTCAGCCGCTCGGGCGTGAGGCCAAAGAGCGCATTATATTCGCGCGGGGAGGGAATGAAGCCGCCGTCCATCCGTTCATTCTGTAGGCGCAGCATCATCACCACATCGGCGCCATCGAGCGCCTTGTCGAAATCATGGAAGGGGGTCACGCGGTAGCGCTCCACCGCGGGCGGCATCAGCGTGGGCGGCGCACAGACGCGCACCTGAGCGCCCAAAGCGGTGAGGCAGAGCATGTTCGAGCGGGCCACGCGACTGTGCAGAATGTCCCCGCAGATCGTCACAATCAGCCCTTCAAAGCTGCCCTTCCGGCGGCGGATCGTCAGCGCATCGAGCAGCGCTTGCGTTGGGTGCTCATGGCGCCCGTCGCCCGCATTGAGCACGGGGCAATCGACCTTGTCCGCAATCAGCTGCACCGCGCCCGAGCTCATATGGCGGATCACGATCACATCGGCGCGCATGGAATTGAGCGTCATCGCCGTGTCGATGAGCGTCTCGCCCTTCTTCACGCTCGATTGGGCAGCGTGCATGTTCACCACGTCAGCGCCGAGCCGCTTGCCCGCAACCTCGAAGGACAGCAAAGTCCGCGTGCTCGCCTCGAAAAAGGCGTTCATCTGGGTAAGGCCCGCAAGGCGCCCATCATGTTTGCGGCTGCTCGCCCGGTTGAGCGATGCCCATTGCTCGGCTTCATCGAGCAGAAAGCGGATTTCGTGCGGCGCGAGGTTGGCAATGCCGACCAGATGCCGATGCGGAAAATTGGCCCTGCCGATAAGGCCGGTCGCTGGATTTGGTGCCGATGTCATTAAAGCTCTCCGTTAGTCAGGGGAGGAGCGATACTCAAGCGCTGATATCGAAGAAGATGATCATCGCGGCCTGCGCAGCGGCGATGATGAAGAGCATTTTGGAGAAATCCTCCTTGCGCGTCTTGTGGCGGAACACGCGCCGCCCAAGCCATGCCCCAATCGTGCCACCCAGCGCCGCAACCGTCAGCAAAGTGCGCTCCGATATCCGCCGCTCTCCATTGCGCGCGCGCTGCTTGTCGATGCCGAAGGCCGCAAAGGCTATCAGGTTGATGGCGATGATCCAGATGATGGCGAGGTGGGGGAGTTGCATCACTGATAGCTCAGCCGGTCGATGGCGGCCTGCAGGATTAGCGCGGCGGCATGCGCGTCGATCTTCTCAGCCCGTTTGGCGCGGCTCATATCCTGCGCGATCATCGCGCGCTCGGCCGCAACGGTCGACCAGCGCTCGTCCCAAAGCAAAATCGGCAGCTCCAATACCGCAATGTTGCGGGCAAAGGCGCGGGAAGCCTGACTGCGCGGGCTCTCGCTCCCATCCATGTTGAGCGGCAGGCCGATGACGAGGCCTTTGACGGATTGCTGACGGCAGAAATCGGCCAGCACATCCTTGTCCTTGGTGAATTTGCCGCGCTTGTGGGTGTGGGCGGGGCTGGCAATGCTCCAGCCTGCGTCGCACAGTGCAAGGCCGATGGTTTGCGAGCCGAGGTCCATGCCGAGCAGCCGACCACCTTGGGGCAGGGCCGCGAGGAATTCGTCTTTCTCGACGGTGATCATCGTGCGGACTGCCATGCGGCAAGGCGGCGCTGGGCATCGGCGCGGATATTTGCCCAGAAGAGCGGGTAATCATAGACATGATAATTATTGCCCGGCAGCACATAAGTGCCCAGCTGCGGCGCGCGGTCGAGGATGAGGAAGCCGCGCTCGTCACATCGCGCGCCGATGTTGCCCGGCGTGGTGAGCTCCGTCGATGCGGCGCTGCCATCCCCGGTCAGAACGCCGCGATTTGCTGAGGCTGATGCTTCCGGTGCTGCCCCGCCGTTGAGCGGGTTCGTGCAGAGCATGGGCGAGCCTTTGCGCAATTTTCCGTCGAAGCCGGGCTCGCGATCATAGGCTGCCTCAACGCTAGCGGGATCTGCGGGCTGCGCGAAGCTTTGCCAGCTGAGCAGGCAGGCGGTCTGGTCGGGACCGGCGCAGGCTTTCAGGCCGAGCGATGGTAGATCATGGGCGATCGAGACCGGCCAGCCGACCGCATAGGCCGCGACGATCCGGCTATGCAAAGTGGCGTTCGCGCGCTCTTCGTTGAGCAGGCGCAACAGATGCCGACTGCCCTGACTATGCGCGGCGAGGATGATCGCCCCCTCAGGATTGGCCGCGAGGAACACCGCAAACGCCGCCTTGATATCCGCATAAGCCCGATCCAGCGCCAACCCGGCATCACGCTTGTCGGTCAGGAATGCTCCAAACACCGCCTGCCGATAGCGCGGCACCCATACATCACCCGAAGCCGCAAACGCGCTTGCCTGCGTGCGCACAAAGCGCTCGGCCTGCGCATTAGCGACCGGATCGGCGAGGGAGGCATTCCAGCGCATCGTGTCAAAGGCACTTGTGGGATGGATGAAGAAGATCGCCGCACTCGCATCGCCCTTCGCCCGCGCCAGCGAAGCTGGTTGCCAGGTCGCCGGATCATCGCGCCGTCCGTCGGGCCGACTGATCCAGCCCTGAGCGCGCGCATAGAAACCCGCTGGCAAAGGCGCAGGCTCGGAGAAAGCCACATGCGGCACCAAAGCGCTTTGCATCAACTTCGGCCCAAAGAAGGAAAAGGCAATCATCCCCATGATCGCCAGAGCGGTGAAGAACGCAACGATGTAGAGAAATTTGCGCGCCAACTGGGCTCGACTCCATCCGTGAGACAATCTGTCAAAATCGGCCTGCTCATGCCCGTTCATCTTCGGCGAGGCAAGCAAGGGACGGATTTGCGCACACCCCAGTTCATGATAGGCGAGGGGCGCAAGCAACGGTGTCATGACAAGATTGTCAGCCACCGGCTTTGCGGGGAGACTTGGACATGCCGATCAGCCCATCCCATCCAGATGCGATCTGGCCTGTCAGAACATGGGTGCTCGCCATCCTCGCCGCGCTCATCGCCCTCGCAATTCAGCAGCTCTCGGATATGGCCGATGTCGGCCCCGAATGGCAGCGCCGTGCCGTCGCGTCCTTGCCCGTGTTCCTCGGTGTGGCAGGGCTGGCTTTCGGCCTCATCTGGCGCAGGGAAAGGCTCTTCGGCCCAATCATCGTCGCGCTGCTCTGCGGGCTGATCGCGGGCAGCGTGTTCCTGTGGCACGGCGCGCCCAATGATGGCTCCAATGCCGATCTGTGGCGCGTTGCCTGCGGCGTGTTCGCGGCAGGCGCGCTCATCACCCTATTTCAGGCCGCGCAGGATCGGGTGTTCGATCAGCGCGCCGCTGCCCGGCCAACGGGATGGTCGCCCGGCGCGATAAGGGCCTGGAAGCGCAGCGCCATCCGCTATCCCGATGTTCACGGCCATTTATGGACCAATGGGCTGCTCGTCGCGGCAAGCGCCCTCTTCATGTTGCTCAGCTTCGCCATCGCCCACCTGCTGGCCGAGATGTTCCATCTGGTGAAGCTCGATTTCCTGCGCATTGCCCTTCGCGAAGATGCCTTCGTCGCGCTGCTCTGCGGCGCGGCCTTTGGCGCGGCGCTCAGCCTGCTGCGGGATCGCGGCGCGGTGATCACGGCCCTGCAGCGCCTGGCCATGCTGGTGCTGCGCATTCTTGCGCCCGTGCTCGCGGTCGGCATCCTCGTCTTCCTCGCCGCCTTGCCCATGACGGGCCTCACCCCGCTCTGGGAGACGGGCGGCACCACGCCGATCATGCTTATCGGCGCCATGCTGGCCGTGTTTCTCGCCAATGCCGTCGTCAGCGATCAGCCCAGCGACGAATCGCGCTCCACCTTCCTCAGCGCAAGCGCGGCGGCGCTTGGCCTGTTCCTGCTGCCCATGGTCGGCATCGCCGTCTATTCCTCAGGTCTGCGTATCGAGCAGCACGGCCTCAGCCCAGATCGCCTGTGGGCGCTCGCCTTCCTCATCGTCGCGAGCATCACGGCGGTCGCTTATGCGGTTGGCATTCTGGGGCGGCGCGGCTGGTTTGCTCGGTTGCGGACGACCAATCTGCGCCTGATCTTCATGCTCGCGGGGATTGCCCTGCTGCTGTCCACGCCGCTCGTCTCCTTCGATCGTATTGCGACGGCGCATCAGCTTGCTCGCCTCTCCAATGGCCAGGTGCTGCCGGATGACTTCGACTATAAAGGCCTCTGGTTCGATTTCGGCCCACCCGGACGCGCCGCGCTCATCAATCTGGCAACCAAGGCGCCCAACCCGACCGTGCGGCGCTTCGCGAATGAAACTCGCAAATTGAAAACTCGCTGGGAAGAATCGCCAAATGCGAAGCTGGCCGGGAGCAGAGAAGCGCTCGATCAGCGCCTCACCATTATTCCCGCAGCCGTCTCGCTAGATGCAGCCTTGCGGTCGCGCCTGATCGCCCATGATCTCTGCGGCCCCAAGGGCGATTGCATCCTGCGCTATGTCCCCGGCGATGACTTTGCGATCATCGTCCAGCTTCGGCCAGATTGCGCGCAATGCGATCCCAACGTCCGGCTGATCCACCAGCAGGATGGCCGCTGGCTGGAGGAAAGCGCCTATCTGTCGATGAACGGCAAGGCCGCCGCTCTCGTCGCTGCAATCAGGGCAGGGCAGGTCGAAATGCGCCCCGTCGAGCGGCGCCAATTGTTCATCGGCGGGGAGGCTGTAGGCGAAACTTTGCCGCCTCCACCGCCCACAACCGCTGTTGCGCCTTGATGACAGCTTGAGGCGATGCTAGCGCGCGCTCCATGAGCGTAGACCTGACAACCGTGAAGAAGATCGCCAGCCTGGCCCGTCTCGCGATGAGCGATGATGATGCACAGGCGCTGGTGCCCGAACTCAATGGCATCCTGCACTGGGTGGAGCAATTGGGCGAAGTGGACGTGACCGGCGTAGAGCCGATGACGGCCGTTATCCCCAACACGCTGCGCCTGCGCGATGACATCGTCACCGATGGCGATGTGCGTGACAAGGTGCTGGCCAATGCCCCGCAGGCCGAACATGGCTTCTTCACGGTGCCAAAGGTGATCGAATAATGAGCGCACTGACAGATCTCACGGTCGCGGAAATCCGCGACGGTTTTCGTGCGGGCGAGTTCTCCGCGCGTGAAGTGGCCGAAGCGTTCAACGCGAATGTCTCCGCCGCCAAGGCGCTCAACGCCTTCATCGTCGAGACGCCCGAGCATGCGCTGGCAGCGGCCGATCAGGCGGATAAGGATCGCGCGGCAGGCAGTCTCAAGCCCTTGTCCGGCGTGCCCATCGGCATGAAGGATCTGTTCTGCACCACAGGCGTGCAGACGACGGCGGCAAGCCAGATATTGGAAGGCTTCACCCCGCCTTATGAGTCCACTGTTTCGCAGAAGCTGTGGGATGCAGGCGCGGGCATGCTCGGCAAGCTCAATCTCGATCAGTTCGCGATGGGCTCATCCAATGAGACCAGCTATTTCGGCAATGTGATCTCGCCCTGGCGGCGCGGCGATGGCGATAATGCCGCGCTTGCGCCCGGCGGTTCCTCGGGCGGCAGCTCGGCAGCGATTGCCGCGCGGCTCTGCCCCGCTGCAACCGGCACGGATACCGGCGGCTCCATCCGCCAGCCCGCAGCCTTCACCGGTATTACCGGCATCAAGCCCACCTATGGCCGCTGCTCGCGCTGGGGCATCATCGCTTTTGCCAGCTCGCTCGATCAGGCCGGGCCAATGGCGCACAGCGTGCGCGATTGCGCGATCATGCTGGAGGCTATGGCCGGGTTCGATCCCAAGGATTCAACCTCGCTGGATCTGCCGGTGCCGCTCTGGGAAGCTGGCCTCTCCAGCGATCTGCGCGGCAAGAAGGTCGGCATTCCCAAGGAATATCGCGTCGAGGGCCTTGATGCCGATGTTGCGCGCGTATGGGATGATGGCATTGCCTGGCTGAAGGATGCAGGCGCGGAGATCGTCGAGGTCTCGCTGCCGCACAGCAAATATGCGCTGCCAGCCTATTACATCATTGCGCCAGCAGAAGCCTCGTCCAACCTCGCCCGCTATGATGGCGTGCGTTATGGCCTGCGTGATTTGCCGGACGGCGCCAATCTGCAGGATATGTATGCCGCGACCCGCGCTGCCGGTTTTGGGCCGGAAGTGAAGCGCCGCATCATCATCGGCACTTATGTGCTTTCGGCAGGCTTCTACGATGCTTATTATACGCAGGCCCAGAAGGTCCGCACGCTGATGGCGCAGGATTTCGCCAAAGCCTTCGAGGGCTGCGACGTGATCCTCGCGCCGACCACGCCAAGCGCCGCCTTTGCGCTGGGCGAGAATGTGGACGATCCGCTGAAAATGTATCTGAACGACGTGTTCGCCGTGCCAGCCTCGCTTGCCGGTCTGCCAGCCATGTCGGTTCCGGGTGGCCTGAGCAAAGACGGGCTCCCGCTCGGCCTGCAGATCATCGGCCCGGCATTCGATGAGCAGGCTGTGCTGAACGCAGGCCTCGCAATCGAAGAGCGGGCAGGGTTCAAGGCGCGGCCGGATAAATGGTGGTAATATGACAAGCTATCGCATTCAGGGCGCAACTGGGGATTGGGAGGTCGTGATCGGCCTTGAGGTTCATGCCCAGGTTGTCAGCCAGTCCAAGCTGTTTTCGGGCGCTGCGGCATCTTTTGGCGCGGAGCCGAACACGCAGGTGAGCCTCGTCGATGCGGCGATGCCCGGCATGTTGCCGGTGCTGAATGGCGAGTGCATTCGTCAGGCAGTGCGTACGGGGCTGGCGATCAATGGCCAGATTAACAAGTGGAGCCGGTTCGATCGCAAGAATTATTTCTATGCCGATCTGCCGCAGGGCTACCAGATTTCCCAGCTTTATCATCCGCTTGTCGGAGAAGGTTCGCTGGAGATCGACGCTGATGAGAAGGTCGGTATCGCGCAAGACAAGGTGATCGGCATCGAGCGTATCCATGTCGAGCAGGATGCGGGCAAGCTGATGCATGATCAGCACCCCACGCGCTCCTATGTCGATCTCAACCGTTCTGGCGTGGCGCTGATGGAGATCGTCTCGCGCCCGGACATGAGCTCTCCTGCCGAAGCAGGCGCCTATCTGCGCAAGCTGCGCGCGATCCTGCGTTATGTTGGTTCGTGCGATGGCAATATGGAAGAAGGCTCGATGCGCGCGGACGTGAACGTATCCGTTCGCAAACCCGGCGATGAGCTGGGTACGCGCACTGAGACGAAGAACGTCAACAGCGTGCGCTTCGTGATGCAGGCGATCGAGCAGGAAGCCAAGCGCCAGGTCGATGTGCTGGAGGCAGGCGGCAAGATCGTGCAGGAAACGCGGCTGTTCAATCCGGATACGGGCACGACTCATTCGATGCGCTCCAAAGAAGATGCGCATGACTATCGCTATTTTCCTGATCCAGACTTGCTGCCGTTGGTGCTGGAAGACAGCTTCATCGAGACCTGCCGCGAGTCTTTGCCTGAACTGCCGGACGCCAAGCGTAAGCGCTATGTCGAGGCGCTGGGCCTCTCCGATTATAATGCACGGGTGCTGACGGCTGAGGCCGAGACGGCGCGCTGGTTCGAGCGGATGCTGACGGCGAGCGCTGCGATCCAGAAGAAGAGCGAGGGTGACGTTGCCAAGGCAGCGGCGAACTGGCTGCTCTCCGAACTTTACGGGGCACTGAATCGTTTGGGTAAAACGCTTGAGGACAGCCCGGTTGGGCCGGAGCGTGGCGCTGAACTGCTCGCGCTGGTCGCCGACAACACGATCTCCGGCAGCATTGCCAAGCAGGTGTTTGAGATCATGCTGGAAACCGGCGACGCTCCCGGCAAGATCGTTGAGGAGCGTGGCCTCAAGCAAACGACGGACACCGGCGCTATCGAAGCGGTGGCTGCCAAGGTGCTGGCCGATAATGCGGACAAGGTCGAGCAGTATCGGGGCGGCAAGGAGGCTTTGTTCGGCTTCTTCGTTGGTCAGACGATGAAGGCGATGCAGGGCAAGGCCAATCCGCAGATGGTGAATGAGCTGCTCAAGAAGCTGCTCGGCTGAGGATTTGGGCACTGCCTGATCCAGGGCCGATGGGTTCACCCACGACATCAAAAAGGGAGGCGTTTCAAAGCGCCTCCCTTTTCCTTTGTTTAAGCCTGGCCGGGGTGTTCAGTCTGGCTCGACCGGTGGCATCTCGTCAGGGCCGTGCCCGGGCTCATCGATGTTCGGGGTTTCCGGCACGATCTCCGGCGGTTCCTGATAGGGATGCTCGGGCACAGGATCGAGTTGGGGCATCTCGGGCGGGGATTGCGGGGTGATGGTGTCGGGCGGTGGAATCTCTGGATTGGTGGCCATGATTGCGTCCTTTCGTTTCCAATCAAACGGGGCGCGGACACTATCGTTCCGTAAGTTTGCAGTGAAGTCTGCCCAGCCTTGCCCTTTGTGCGCGGTTGCACTATGGCCCGCCGACCGGCGACCGATGCGGGCGTGGCGAAACTGGTAGACGCGCCAGATTTAGGTTCTGGTATCGCAAGATGTGGGGGTTCGAGTCCCTTCGCCCGCACCAGGTACGCCGATTCCCGCCAGGTGGACCCAACAGATTCAGCCAAGCTTGGAAAGCGTTGAGTAATATGCAGATTGTCGAGACATTGAATGAGGGCCTCAAGCGCGCTTACACGCTGACCGTCACCGCCAAAGACATAGACGCGCGCGTCGATGAGGAAGTGAAATCGGTCGCGCCAACGGTGCGCATGCCCGGCTTCCGCCCAGGCAAGGTGCCTGCCAATCTGGTTCGCAAGATGCACGGCGCTGCGCTTCAGCGCGAAGCACTGGACAAGTCGATCCGCGATGGCGTGGAGAAGATTCTCGCCGAGAACAAGCTGCGCCCTGCGATGCAGCCCTCCGTCGAGCTCGCCAACGACTATGAAGAAGGCAAGGACGCCGAGGTCAAGGTCGAGCTGGAAGTGCTGCCAGTCGTGCCCGCTCCCAAGATCGAAGATATCAAGCTTGAGCGCCTAATCGTTGACGTTGCTGATGAGCAGGTCGACGAGGCCGTGAGCCGTCTGGCCGCACAGAGCCAGCGTTTCGACGATGCGCCTGCAGACGCCGCCGCCAAGGATGGCGATCAGGTCGTCATGGACTTCATTGGCAAGGTCGATGGCGTGCCCTTCGATGGTGGCACCGGCACGGGCATGGCGATTGTCATTGGTTCGGGCAACCTCATCCCCGGCTTCGAAGAGCAGCTGGTTGGCGTGAAGGCTGGCGAAGAAAAGACGATCAACGTCAACTTCCCGGAAGAATATGGCGCCAAGAACCTCGCCGGCAAAGCCGCGACCTTTGATCTTGTGATCACCGCCGTGAAGCATGCCAGCGAAAAGCCAGCTGATGACGAGTTTGCAAAGCAGCTCGGCCTTGAGAGCCTGGACAAGCTGCGCGAGCTGCTGAAGGCTCAGCTTGAGCAGGAAAATGGCAATCTCACGCGCACATTCATGAAGCGTCGCCTGCTCGATCAGCTGGCTGCCTCGCATGATTTCGAAGTGCCGCCGGGCATGGTTGAAGCTGAATTCGGCCAGATATGGGCGCAGCTTGAGCATGAAGCTGCACAGGAAGAAGATAAGGACGCCGCTCTGGCGGAGATGGAGAAGGATCGCGACGATTATCGTTCGATCGCCGAGCGCCGCGTGCGCCTTGGCCTGCTCCTGTCCGAAATCGGTCAGGCAAATGGCGTTGAGATCACGCAGGCGGAAATGAACCGTCTGATGGCGCAGGCCGCTCAGCAATATCCGCCGCAGGACCGCGAGCGCTTCGTGGAATATGTGCGCAACGAGCCAATGGCTGCAGCTCAGCTTCGTGCGCCGCTTTATGAGGACAAGGTCGTCGACTTCCTCTTCGGCAAGGCTGAAGTGACTGAGCGCACCGTTGAGCGGGCCGATCTGGAAGCAGCAATCGAGAGCGAGGACGCGGATTTCCACGTTCATGGCCCTGATTGCAATCACGACCATGATCATGGCGCTCATGCCAAGCCTGCCAAGAAGGCCGCTGCAAAGAAGCCAGCTGCCAAGAAGGAAGAGGCAGCAGAGGCTCCAGCAGAGGAAGCCAAGGCGCCAGCCAAGAAGGCTGCTGCCAAGAAGGCGCCTGCTGATGAGAGCAAGGCTGATGAGGCTGCGCCTGCGAAAAAGCCTGCCGCCCGCAAGAGCAGCAAGAAGGCCGACGCTGAGGGCTGATCGCTCAGCGCATCGTGCTTAGCTAAAATCAAATGAGCCGGAGGGTAAAACCTTCGGCTCTTTGAGCATCTGCCGTCCGCTAGCGATATGACGTGCCGTTAGACAGTTGAGCTTTCGCCGGATATTGGGCAGTGCGTGAGCAACCCCGGCGGGTGTGCGACGATCCTGTTATGACAAGGCTATCCAATGGTTGAACCTCGCATCGCGGTCCTGCTGCCCTGTTATAATGAGGCGGTTGCCATTGGTCCCACGATCGAGGCGTTTGCGCGCGCGCTCCCGAGCGCGACGATTTATGTGTTCGATAATAATAGCTCTGATGGCAGTGCGGAGGTTGCAAAGGCCTGTGGCGCAGTCGTGCGGCGCGTGCGCCAGCAAGGGAAGGGCCATGTCGTGCGGCGCATGTTTGCCGATGTGGACGCCGACATCTATGTGATGGCAGATGGCGATGCCACCTACGAGGCCGCCGCCGCACCAGCCTTGATCGAAGCGATGCTGGCCGACCAGCTCGATATGGTCGTTGGCGCGCGAAAGTCTGAGGTTGAGGCCGCGTACAGGGCGGGACACAGGCTCGGCAACAGCTTGCTCACGGGGCTTTTGCGGCAGCTGTTCGGCCGCAGTTTTACCGATATTCTCTCGGGCTATCGCGTATTCTCGCGGCGGTTCGCCAAGAGCTTTCCGGTTATCTCCCAAGGTTTCGAAATTGAAACCGAAATGTCCGTCCATGCGCTGGAATTGCGCATGCCGGTGGGCGAAATCGTGACCGCTTATGCCGCGCGGACGGAAGGCTCGACATCCAAGCTCAGCACCTTCCGCGATGGCTGGCGCATCTTGCGGATGATGATTACGCTCTATCGCCTGGAACGGCCCTTGTGGTTTTTCGGCTTCTTCTCCTTCATCCTCGCGGCTGCGGGGATCATCTTGTTCATTCCCGTCCTGACGACCTATCTCGATACCGGGCTGGTGCCGCGCTTCCCCACACTGATCACCATTGTAGGCCTCGCCATTCTTGCGGCGCTTGGAATGTTGACAGGTCTCATCCTGGATACAGTGACCAGAGGGCGCCAGGAGATGAAGCGACTAGCCTATCTCTCATACCCGGCGCCGTAAAATCATTAACCATGTTGACTAGTTGATTGTTTAATCGGTATTTTCTAGACACTCATCAAAAGATGGGGGTCGCAATGAATATCAAATCT
>Ga0307414_10001298_pt1 | contig 12910 bp, 11 predicted proteins | sample DK1Ometagenome_FD_203804 | JGI IMG/M metagenome (GOLD analysis project Ga0307414, IMG submission 203804) | Maize rhizosphere microbial communities from greenhouse at UC Davis, California, United States - DK15-O-3 | ecosystem: Host-associated > Plants > Roots > Rhizosphere > Soil | place: USA... | reverse complement strand
TGGTCAACACGACAAGGAGAGAGGCACTTTTATATACCGTCAAAGTCATTATTCCCGGCTTAATTTTTATCTGGCCGGAATTGGGGAACAACCGTTTGTTCGATCTTCCGGTGCAGCTCTCCTGGCAAGCGGCGAAATTGTCTGAATCAGAATTAAATAAGCAAGAATTATTTCTTTAACATAAAAAAACCAAACAATGAATTTAACCTCCGAATTAATGGCTTTTCGTACAGCCTACTTACAAAGTATCGCCCTTGGCTGGAAAGATGATGAGTTTTTAAAAGAATTCATCAGCATACCCAATGTTAAATGGACGAACATCCTTGAAAATGAAGTGTTTAAAGGGTTTCTCCCTAGAGCGCAAAAGCTCAATTGGAGAGCAAATGTGTTTATCATTGAAAATGTGGAGAAACATAAAGACCAGCCGCCAACGCCGGTATCTGTATATTCTCCCTACGATCCCAATTCTAACAATGGCTGGTTAGGTGGTTCTGATCTTTTTGTGATCAAAATTCCGACTGCACCTGCTCTGGAAGAAAGACCATCAGCACTGGCTGCTTATTATTCTCTTTTTACTTCTTTATTTGGCAATGGATATGAAGTTACTGATACCGGAGGCGCTGCTCCCTGTTCCCATGCTAATGTGGAAGAAATTATGGCGACAAACTACAAAACTTTCAGCCTGAATAAAACGGATTATAATGCCGCGATGGTGAATAATATTGAGGATGATCTCGGCGCGGGTGGTGATGAATCTTTTCTTGGATTTGGTGCTATCGTGATGGGCATCATCTCATTCTGCTGGATTAATCCCGGATATCTGGAGTTCCTTACGGAAAAAAACAGAACGATTTCTCCTGTAGGAACGGAAAACTCCATAATCAGAGATGAGTTTGTCTCTTTCAAAAACCCATGGGCATTTAACATCCGCTTTGAAGAAGTAGTGGAAGGGAATTCCATTTGGAACGCGGAACTTGGCGCCTGGGAAAAACTTGAAGTGAACGATATTTTCCTTCAATTTCCAACGAAACCAAATCCTGAAAGCTATTCTGATGCACGTGCTTTATCAAGGTATAATGGTACAGGTCCGGCTTATCCTTTGACCTGCCCGTAAGCTTTTTTATTCTTTATTGGAATATATTGAACCCCCGGAAATCATTTTTTTGGGGGTTTATTCTGGGATTTGTGCCTATTTGCGATTTTTTTTTGTTTTCATTAAGCCGTTGAAATAGGTTGAAATATTTATTCGAACCTTTCTTGTTTACATTTGTGGTGTTAATCAAAAGATGTAAAGTTCAATTATTTAAATATACATGTATAAAGGTCAGTAAGGAGTATTCCTTCGTTGCCACAACAAGAAATTAGAGTCAATTTATATATCCCCCCAGACGATTCTGATAACAAAATCGATCCCTAATGCTCTCTCAATACTAAGCCTCGGAAACCACAGTTCTCGAGGTTTTTTTATTTAAGAAACTCTGATGTATAGATATATTGATTTCTATACATCAGAGTTTTTCCTTACAGGATTTACAGATCGTAGGCCTTGTCTACTACAGAAAGAATCAATTCTTTCACCGTAACACCCCTTTGTGCCGCGAGTATTTTTAAAGCTTTTAATGCGCTCTTTTTAAGTCTCAAAGGATAAGTAACGGTTTCCTCTTCAGCTAGTGGTTCCGGTTTGCCGGCTTTGGTAGGGATCTCTTTTGAGGGAGAATTGAATAAGGCAGATACACCTCCTAAGTTCTTGTTGTTGTCCTCTATATCACCTAAGTTCTTTTTTGCCATGATCTTTATATTTTTTCTACAATTTCATCAGTCAGATTTGCATAATCGACTGCTGCGTTTGATGCGGGAGCATATTCAAAGACATCTACCCCTTTGAGTTGCGCTTCTACCAGTGCAACGTTGACCCTGATCGAAGTTTCAAATAGTTTGTCACTGAAGTATTTCTTGATGCTTTCCGTGATTTGTTCTGTAATAACACGTCTTGGGTTGATTTTAGTAATAAATACTCCGCCAATAGTCAGGTTTTCATTATAATGTGTTCTGACATCAGAAATGATGGAGATCAAACGGTCAATCCCTCTGTAGGCAAAATATTCGGCTTCTAAAGGAATCATTACGGTATCAGCTGCCACTAATGCGTTAACGGTTAGCATTCCTAAAGCAGGTGCGCAATCAATCAATACATAATCATACTTGCCTTCCACGCTTTTCAGCAATCTTTTAAGGATGGTTTCTCTTCCTAGTCTGGAAACCAGTTCAATTTCTGCTCCTAATAAATCAAGAGAAGAGGGGATGATATCCAGGTATTCTGAAACAGATGCTATTGGAAGTGCTACGTCGTCTTTTATGCTGTCATAAATCGAAACTTTCACATCCCTGAATCCTAAGCCCTCCGTTAGGTTCGACTGAGGGTCAATATCAACCAGTAAGGTTTTCTTCTTTATACGCGCTAATCCAGCGCCAATATTTAGGGTGGAGGTTGTTTTCCCTGTACCACCTTTATGGTTTATTATAGCAATAATCTTCATATCAATATATCTTTATACAAGAACACAATGATACTAAGATATATTGATATGGATGTTTCTTTGGTTCAATATATCTGGATATATTCCATATGTGATTAATATATAGCAGATTAAAATTGCGATAGGAGTGCTTTAGAAGGGTGTTCTATGTTTAAATCTGGTATCTATATGTAAATAAATAAATATATCAATATGTATGATATATATTGACTTCTAGATATCAATATGTCTTTTTTCTTGATTTGATTTGGGTTTATTTATATATAGATGTTTGGATATTAATATGTCAATATATTTTGATGTCATTATCTCTCTAAAAACTGTTTCAATGCTAACTTCTCTTTTTTTTGAGCTGTATTTTTGTTGTTTCTTGCTCATTTTTAAGGAGATAGATTTATTTTTCTCCGCTGGACGGTCATGGTTTTATGGAAAACAATTTGACGTATTTGCTTCTGGTTGCGCATGATGAATATAAAGACTGGTTTTTTCTGTTAAAATACCTTTAGGAAAGTCTTGGTTGGATGTCCATTAATGGTGGATGATTAAGATAAAACTTTTTTATTTTTCTGATGGATAGTAAGTCTATCTCTATTTGTTTTATTATAATAATTTTAACTAAATTGTACGTTAATAATTATTAATCAACCCTTAAATATTAAAAACAATGAAAAAGACTGTAATTTTATGCTTGTCGCTATTTCTTTTGATTGGTTCATTAAGTGTTAATGCAAATAATGACATTGATTCGAAAAGAAAAACAGGATCGAAAAAGACCTTAATTAAAAAAAGCAAGGTATTGCTTAACATGACCGGACCGCGTAATGTTAGCCTGACAGGTGGTCCTTATGAGTATACGGCAAACGTTGGGTTTGGTGCTGCAACGGAGCTCAGGTGGGTCGTAATGGGGAACCCACGACTGGAGTTTTATGCCTCAGCACCTGTTAATGGTAAAACTTCTATCACCCTTAGCGGAGCAGATTTTGGAGCAACCGGTCAGCAGTTCATTTACCTTATCGGAGAAACTGATTTTGGTCCGACCATTATTGCTAATATGGGTGTTAATGTAGCAAACTAGATTTACCTGAACATTTCTTTTTTTTATACGGTCTTGCTTTTTTATCAGGCAGACGAACCGGACGGTTCCTTTTATCAACAGGAACTGTCCGGTTAATTAATTTCTATGCGGTTATCCAACCGTATGCTATAATTTCAATCTAACTATAATTTCAATCCAACAGTAATGACTGAAGCTTTAAGGGAGGAATATTCTTTTTACTGTTTTCCAGTTTAAGATAATATACAAAAGGACGGTTATCCCCGTTAAAATCCCATGCAGAATGAGCGAGTATATGCTATTCCATGCTTTTCCAGCGCCTGGTTCATATGGCTGAAGTGAATCGAGAATCAGCGATCCCAGAATAAAAATATAGATGGTGTTGATGATCCAGAAAGCAATCATATTGTTCTTTCGTTTGTAAGCGGAATAAGTTAATATGCTTACAATTGGGATACAGATACTATGTATATATAAGAGCTCGAATAAAACCGATGACATTTGGTTGATGTTTTAAAGCTGGAAGGTACCAATTAAATGTATAGACCTGTTTATTCTCCTATTGTTGTTACGAGCACTTCTTTATAAGTTAATGTTCCCTTAATATACCCACGGATTTCAGCTCCTATTTTTGCCTCAAAGAGTTTCTTTGATACAAGCATGTCAAAATCAATCACATCATTAGGGGATAAAATTTTATTGGAAAAATATAGTCAGGGGAATACTTCGGCCTATAATGTTCTTTTTAAGCGTTATTATGATCCGCTTTATGGCTATGCTTTAAAAAATGTAAGAGAAGCAGAGGTCGCTGAAGAACTTACGATGGATGTTATGCTTGGCCTCTGGAAAACTAAAGGTGCGGTATCGATCGAAGATAACCTCAAAGCTTACCTCTACCGTTCTGTAAAGAATGCCATCTATAACCATTACCGCAAAAAAATATTGAATACCGTTTCTTTGGAATTGGTTTCCGAAGATTTAAATCATATTTCAAGATCTGCGGATCATGAACTGGATAGCAAAGAACTGGAACAAGTTTACCGCCAGAAGTTAAATCTATTGAGTCCGCAAAGAAGAAAGGTTTATGAAATGAGCAGAGAAGAGAATATGACCTATTCAGAAATTGCCAGAAATATGGATTTATCTGTTAATACTGTAGAAAATTACATGGTCGCTTCTTTGAACTTTTTTCGTAAGCAATTGAAAGAACATGCAGACTTTACGCTGGTTGTACTAATTAGTTTGCTGTTGGGCTAACTGCTCTTTTTCTATTTCTCCATTTTCCGAACAGGTGATTCAAAATATAAACGAATAAACTTAAAACTAAGATCCAGGATAAAGTAGCCTGCGTAAAATAAGATATTCCTCCCGCAGGATAATGATAGAAATGCCATGGAAATCCAATCAGGTCAGCTCCGTCTGCCTTTGCCATAAACTCTGAATAAAAAAATGTGGCGATTACAAATGCAACAACGGACAACACCGTGGTAATTATGCTGATTTTCATAGGCAATTGCTCGACACTATTCTCAAAATAATGATAAATATTATTTTTTTTCATTTCCCATAGGTGGTGTCCTTCAATAATTGTGTTTTACATGATGAAGGACAATAAGAATGGAGCCAGAGCATAAAAATAAAACCCTGATTAGAAAATACCTCAATCACAATTGTACGCCCGAAGAGATGAAGGAAGTAAAGAGATTGATGTTGGTTCCAGGTACACAACAAGTTTTTGACGAACTGCTGTCGGAAAGCTGGACAGGGCTGGAAGCAGAGCAAAATACGGATCAGCCACACCTGCAGGAAAAGCTGCAACAGTTTTATCAAAAACTAGAGGGGGAAGAGGCGCAGCGTTTTCATCAACAGGAAGAAGAAAATATAGTCCGCGTTATAAAACATAGGACTTATTTACGCTACGCTGCGGTTTTGGTGGTCATCTTCCTTGGCCTGGGTACTTATGGAATCCTCCAATATAAAAAAACTCCGGTAGCGGAGCAGATCGCTATGCGTGAGGTTCAGAATCCCCGCGGCCAACGCTCAAGGATTGTGTTGCCAGACAGCTCTGCTGTTTATCTTGGCGCGGGAAGCAGGATCACTTTCCCGGAACAGTTTGACGCAAACTCCCGGGAGATCGCACTCGAAGGGGAAGCTTTTTTTGAAGTGACAAAAGATCCAAAGAAACCTTTTATTGTCCATACCGGAAAAGTACAGACCAGAGTACTCGGAACATCCTTTAAGATTGACGCTTTCAAAAACCGTCCGCTAACTGTGGCAGTGGCGACCGGAAAAGTAAGGGTGGATGAATTTATAAACGAGACCAGTAAATCAATGGCCATTTTGTCTCCCGGACAAAAAGTAACCTACGACGAGGGGATAATTAAAACTACAAGTACAGAAATTGATGAAATCAGTGGCTGGAAAGCTGCCCGTCTGGTCTTTCATAATCAATCCCTCAAAGAGATCACGACTGAACTGGAACGCTGGTACAATGTGAAAATCAGTTTTGACAAGAAAGGAAAAGCAAAGGAGAAGATTTCAGTCGTATTGCAGGCCGATGTTCCGCTCAATAAAATCATGAAGATACTGGCTGCAACAGGCCATTTTAAATATCACATAACCTCTCGGAATGTCTCCATTAATTAATACTACAAACCAGGAAAGGAAAGCTATGTAAGTTGTCTACAAACAAACATTCCCCGCCTGGAAGGGCAGGGAACGAATTTAATGTCCATAAACCGTATGATTTCGACGTCCTAACGGTTTAAAGCAACCCGTAACTGTAAACAGCTACGGAATTTTAACAGATCATCGCCTCGCAGCGAATAAACCAGTAATGTTCAAAAATATGCAAAAAGGATTAAAACTATATCCTTCAATTCGATTTATTATGAAATGCTCTTTTATCCTCATTGCGGCCCAGCTTACTTTTATAAGTGTCCTGATGGCCAGTAATGTAAAGAGTCAGGATCTTGATCATAAAATAAGCCTGCGGTTAGAAAATGTGACCATCACACAGGGATTGTCTGCAATCGGGAAGATAGGAAACATCCGGTTTTCTCTGAGAGAGCAATCTATGCAAAGGGAAAAGAAGAATGTTACACTTGTTGCCGCACAGATCAGCGTCAGAGAAGCCATCAATAAGTTGCTGGCCAATACCGGTTTGCAATATAAACTGGTGGAAGGTTATGTGGTCATTGATAGCAAACCTGTTCCTATCGTCATTACAGGAACAGTAAGCGACGCAAAAACCAGAGAAACCCTCATCGGCGTAAGTGTGAAATTGAAAGGAACGAATACCGCTGCATCTACCGATGTGAACGGTAAATTCAAAATCGCGGTTCCCGAAGGTGGGGGCATCCTTATCGTTTCCTATATGGGATATCAAAGCAGGGAAATTAAAGTTGATGCAACAACAAAAGAGCTGAACATCAATCTAAGTGCTTCTTCTACCCAACTAAGTGAGGTGACCGTTCAGGCCAGACGAAAAACAAATACGGAAGTTGCCGTTCTGGACGAACGTAAAAAGTCGGCCGTTGTACAGGATGCGATCTCTGCAGTTCAGATCGAACGGACCGGAAGCATTACTACTACTCAGGCCTTACAAAGGGTTTCTGGTGTGACCATCACAGATGATAAATATGTGGCCATCCGTGGTTTAGGAGATAGAAGTGTGATCGGACAATTGAATGGTGTTCGTCTGGCTTCTTCTGATCCGGACCGCAGCTCTATTCCTTTAGACCTGGTTCCGGCCTCTCTTTTAGACAACATCACGATTTATAAAACGGTGACCCCGGATAAACCTGCTGATGCGGCCGCCGGAATTGTGGAGCTGAAAACGAAATCCGTACCAGACAGTATGGTCTTTGATGTGATCATTCAATCGGGTTTTAATTCCAATATTGGTATCGGCGGAGAACACAATAGCTTTTTCAATAGTGATATGGGTTTCCTTGGTGATAAAATCAATAAGAAAAACCTATCCTCTGATTTCTTAAATCTTGCCACACAATATAAAGGCGGACTTCCGCAAATCCAGAGCATGATCGCCAACAGCGGATACAGCCCGGAGATGAAGCAGGAAGTCAAAAGAATCAATGGAATCATGCAGGGTTTTGATCCGGTAATGACCACGCGTTACAAACAAAGCCCCCTGAACCAATTGTACTCTGCTACTTTTGGAAACAGTTATACCTTGTTTAAAAAACATAAACTGGGTGTCATTGCAGGTGGAAATTATTATCGCCGCACCACAGACATATCAGGCGGAGACATCCAGCAATATAGCATTTATCAGGGGGTAGTGACGGGTAATCCGCAAGTAAGCAGTCCGAGGAATATCCCCAATTACATTACCCCAAACAGCTTATTTATGGGGAAATATCAAACCTATAAAGAGAATACCGGAACAGAAACCCTGAATTATGGAACTCTATTGGGTTTAACTTATCGTTTTAGTCCGCAGCATGAAGTCAGCATGCAATATCTGGGCAGCTGGGGAGGAGAGACGCAGGCAACCAATATGTATGGTGGGTATGAATATAGTGGATTACCTGGTGATGTCCGCAGTACGATCTATTCACTTAAGCAATCTTACCGTAAGCTCAATACGTTTAACCTTCAGGGAGAACATAAATTCCTGACCGGGGAATATTCACCGAGGTTAAGTTATAACGTGGCTTCTTCAAGAGCAGGCCAAAATGATCCGGATTATCGTTTCATCACCCTTGCAGACTATATGCCAAAAGGAGGCGCTTATTACAGCAGGCCAACAGCAGGTCCTAACACTGGAGGTACTGAGCTGGTAAACACAGACCATTTATACGCCTTGTCATCTGGTTATGTGAATGGATTTGGTGCGTATGGCATTATCCAGGCAGAACCCAACGGGCGACGTTACAGAAATCTGGATGAGAAGAATTACAATTATAAAGCAGATATCAGTATTCCTTTTAAACTCTTTGGAGAAAAACAGGAATTTAAAACGGGGGTTAATTACCTGAACCGCGACCGTGATTTTAAAGAGAATGTGTTGTTTCTTCCAGGATCTAACTTCTCTTCGCTTGGCGCATTACCATTGTACAGAGTAGAAGGAAATCTGGACCGTCTGGTGAGTCCGGAAATTATCGGGATCCGTCCTATGGCCCCGGGAACTGGAGAAGGAGCAGCTCCGGTAGGTGGATTTTTATACAACAGTCAGAAATCTCCGAACAATTATACTGGTTTCTTTGAAACGAAAGCCGCGTATGCCATGGTCGACCTGAAAGTGACAAAAGACCTGAGGTTAACCGGAGGTCTTCGTTTTGAATCTACCAATATCCAGTCGGCAGTAGATACGGCAGGGGTATTTTTAGATCCGGCATTAACGGCGCCGGGAGCAGGAGGAACAAGGATTCCGTTGTCTTTAACAAGCCCTAATTCCGTTTATAAAACCGGATACAAGCCTTATTATTCCTTAAACGCAACTTACAACTTTAAAGATAAAATGAATTTCAGGGCAGGATACAATACCACATTGGCGAGACCTGAACTTAGAGAGATCACCAACGTATTTGAGTTTGATGCCTTCCAGATGGGATTGGTGGTCGGAAATCCAAACCTGATCAACCAATATACCCAAAACCTGGATTTCCGTTGGGAATATTTCCCGAACAACGGGGAGGTAGTTGCAGTATCTCTATTCGGAAAGCGCATTCAAAATCAATTGTATAAAGTATTTAGCTTGCAAACAAGCGGCCTGGCAGCAACCTATCCGGAATATCCAACGATCAGGTTTGAAAACGACCCTAACATTGGTAAAGTATGGGGATTAGAGCTGGAAATTGTAAAAGACCTGGGTAGAATATGGGACCCGCTACAGAATTTCTTTATCGGTACCAACCTGCTGCTTGCCCAAAGTCAAATTAAAAAATCACCGGAGCGTTTGGAAGCAAACCGCTCCCTGGACAGACATACGCCAAACAACAGTCCGCTGTTCGAACAGGCGCCCTACTCCCTTAACGGATGGTTGAATTATAACAATAAACGTGCTGGAACAAGCCTTACCGGGACATTTAACATGGTGGGAGAGCGTCTGGTACAGATCAACCTGACTGGTGAGCCTGACCTGTATACTCGTCCGGTTCCGATCCTTGATTTTGTATTCAGTCAGCGCATTTTTAAGAACGTGATTTTTAAAGGTTACATGAAAAACTTGTTGAACCCATCTGTCAAAACCGTATATGCCAATCCCGGAACTGGTGGTACCTGGTATGGAAACGAATACCTGAACCGTGGTTATAAGCGTGGCAGCGAATTTATGATGGGATTCACTTATAATTTGTTTTAATGATGAAAGAACTAAAAAAATATACACTGTTTTTCCTGATGCTGGCCATTGTAGCTTGTAAAAAGGACAAAACAGATTTCCAATCTGACAATCGTAAAGTAACGGATGCCCGCAAAAATTCCTCTGTAAGATTGGTAAACCTTGGAGGTTATAATCAGCTGCAGTTGAATGGGGATAGCCTGACGAATTATGTAGTCAGAGCCCCAAACGATCCCCTGACAGGACAATATCCGGGAACACTTTATTTTCCTGATAATGGCAGATTAGGAACAACCTGGTATATCCCCCAAAATCTTCTGGATAAGGGCGCTGCAAAGGTATTGGTAGAAACGAAAATTTATAATCCTTTAAAAAATCCACTGGAACTGGAAGTTAAGGAAGATGCCGGGCAGGCCATGGACTATTACCTCTTACCTACGCCGCTATCTGGGGTAACCGGACAACCAGCGTTTGTCAAAATACCAAGATCGGTAGCTTCTCCTGCAAACCCTGCCAATTTTAAGGTCAGGATCTTAAACCTCTCTGCAAAGGTTCTTCCTGATCAGGAAATGGAAAATCTGCTGGGCCCAATGAGCCTGACCTGGGCAGATGGAACAGCGGTGAGCGATAAAACCAATAATATCCTTCCCGGACAATATTCAGAATACATCGAGCTTCCTTATGGTGCTGCCCAATTGAAAGTACTGACGCAAAATGGCATTCAGGTTCCCGGCGGCGGGCCAGATGTGTTGGAGGCGACCACCTCAACCATATTTGGAACTACATTAACCTATGCTCCCGTAAAAACCTATGCACCTGGTGGAATTTATACCATTGTGGTAGCGGCAAGGGAATTTGATATTCCTTATAGAAGTGGCAATCCTGGTGAAACAGTAAAAGGCTATCAGAACTCGTTCCGTATCATGAATGATATTTCTGAGCCTTTGAACCTGACTTATGGAAGGGTTCAGGCGGTAAATGCAGTTCCTGGGGCTTCAGGAATGAAGGTGCTGATTGATGGAAAAGCGCTGAACGGCTCTATGAATTATACGGCGCATACCGCTTATCAAAGCCTGGTTGTTGGTAGCCATACTGTCGAAGCAGTAGATGCTTCGGGTGCGGTTCTGGCAACAAAAAACTTTCAGCTGGATGCGAATACCAACTTCTCTTTCTGGGTGCATCCCGATGCGAATGGTAAGACAACGATCAGCGCAGTAGCCAATGATTTGAGCGGAACATTTGTAGGGGAAGCAGGAGATGATGCTTCTTCTTCAAGGTTTACACAGGAATTCCCTTTCAGTATCCGTTTCCTGAACCTTTGCCAGGATGTCCCTTACCTTACGCTGACTACAGATAATGCACAGGCATTTTCCAGCGTATATGGGTTTAATACCGTTGCAGTAAATAACCTTAGGCCAGGTATTGCCCCTACAACCTCACCTTATATCAGACCTTATCAGGACGCCAGAGCGTACCAGATTATGGCTTTCCGATCCTCGCCTTCAGTGGTTCCGGGAACCTGGGCAAGTGATATTCCGGTGTTGACCGGCAGGAGCCTGATTGCCAGACCTGAACTGTATGTGAGGGGAGAATTGCCGAATCATGAGCCTGGTTTTTATACGATTGCTTTGGTCGGCAGTACCAAAGCTACAGCCAGCGAAAAAGCTAAAATGATCATTGTGAAACACAGTAAATAGAAGCGTTATGCCACAATTAAGATTACAAAATATACTGTTCTGTGCTGCGGTTCTGCTGCTTTTTGCCAGCGGATGCAGTAAAGTCGATTATGCAAAAATAGATGACCCTGCTTATTTAAGGGTTTTCAATAACCTGAATTATGTTGTTGGATTGGAGAATAAAGATGAAGAAGTCCCTTTCCTGACGATGTTGATTGATCCGGAAATGGACAAAGATGGAATGCCGGTTAAAGCAGGGATTAAAGGCGATTTCCTCGATCAGCGGGAGCCATATGCACCTCCCTTTCCTTCTCATGTAGGTAGCAGTGTTTCATATAAAAATCCGGAATATCCGGGAAAGGCAAACGTGCTGGTAGGTCCTGTGCTGAATGGTTTTGATCTGAGTAGCTGGGCGCAAATCCCTTCCGGAACACACCGCATTGTATTTATGTTCCGACCGGTAAATAACGTGCCTTTTTTTAATCTGGAATCCCGGTTGAAGCAAAAAGTGCTCATTGATACCACAATTACACTGGATTCAAAAGAGGTGTATACCCTGCATGTCCTGCAGAAAAATTTCCTGACTAAGAAGAACGGAATCTACCTGAGAAAGGAAAATTTTCATAAACTCTCTTTATCGGATTCCCTGGTTTACGTGAATTTCTATAACATGAGTGCTAAAGGCTTTCAGGAATCTGATGACGAGGCGAAAGAAGCAAACAGGAAGTCAGGTTCATTGAGATATGGGGTCAAGGACAATATGAATATTTTTCAGTCGCTCTTTACAAGCGAGAAAACCATGATGAGCCCGGTGTATTCCAATACCTATAAGTTCATGGGGCAGCTGAAGAGGAATTCTGAAGTGCTGGAAGTGAGTAAATACTATAGCTTTCCTTTGTTTGCCGATCCTAAATCAAATGGGATATATACCAATATCTGGCAACGTTTTGACCTCATGGCGATCGGTATGGATCCTGCAAATAATCCTTATGAGTCTTACAATATGAAAACCGAAGGAAACTGGGCCCCGATCAACTGTATGTTGGATGGTAAATCGCAACTGCAGGGAAACGACAATGGAGCACAGTTGCCGAATATGATCGTGAACATCCATTCCGGGCAATATAACCCGCGTTCTTTTGCTACAGTGAACACGATAGAGATTGTAAATGGTAATGTTTACCTGACCACGGTTCAGCGGAAATATGCCCCACCCATCTATTAACAGTGCAGACCAGATTCTAAAAATATGCTAATGAACACTAGAAAATCAATTACTCAGGCATTGCTCCTGATTCCCGTATTTCTGCTGCTGGTTCTTCCTTCCTGCAAGCAC
>Ga0307414_10001296_pt1 | contig 12919 bp, 16 predicted proteins | sample DK1Ometagenome_FD_203804 | JGI IMG/M metagenome (GOLD analysis project Ga0307414, IMG submission 203804) | Maize rhizosphere microbial communities from greenhouse at UC Davis, California, United States - DK15-O-3 | ecosystem: Host-associated > Plants > Roots > Rhizosphere > Soil | place: USA... | reverse complement strand
GTTCTCGGCCTTGTCGATAAGGCCGCTGATGGATGACAAAATTTGCAGATAGGACGGGATGGTCGCGGCATAGAGCGTCAACATAAGCATCTCACTTCCCGTTTCGCAGACCACATGTAATCAATCTACGAGAGTTTCAACGAATGTGAACATATGGCCGCATTTAAGGCCAATTATGTTCGCTGAAGGTCCCGCCTTTCAAGCTGTGGCATTGCCCTCAAATGCGTAGATGGTCGGTTAGGGATCGCTAATAAGCGATCGTGAAGCGCTCCCGGCTGTGCGCATGGCTTTCCAATTCGTCTGCCATGGCGATGGCATAATCGGCAAAACTGATCCGACTGTCGCCAGTTTCGTCCTTGAGAAGATGCTCTGCGCCCAATCGGAACTTCCCGGTGCGCGGTCCCGCGACGAAATTGAACGCTGGAGAAAAGAACACCCAATCGATCTCCTTCTCCTCCTTCAATGCGTAGAAGAAATCGATGCCCGCCTGCGCGATCGGCTTCCAGTTTTCAGGCATCGCATCGGTATCGATGAGCCGCCGATCATGATCATCCTTGAGACTGGCTGCCCCGCCGGTGACGAGAAGTCGCCCGACGGCAGCCCGCCTGAGCGCGTCGAGCAATGTCGAGGCCGGGACGTCGAACGTCAGAGCGCTGATGGCCGCGTCACATCCTGCGATCTGCTTTGCCAATTTCTCGACATCCAAGACATCTCCAGCTACCGCAACGACGCCGTCCGAGGTCGGGATATTGTCTGGGTGTCTCGCGATGGCAACGACCTGATGGCCTCGTGATGCCAGCTCTTTCACAATTTCCGAGCCAGCTCTGCCACTCGCGCCCAATACAGCAACTTTCATCTGCGCTCTCCTGAAGGTCCCGCCATCTTCAACCGCTATCATGGCTCTGTCCACTGCATCATGGTGCGCCTTGTTCGATCAAGCCGACATTCCCGCTGTACCGTTAGAGATTGACGATAGCGCGCAAATCTGTTCGATTAATTCCTGAATTAAAGAATAAACTGCAGCGGTGCTTCATGCCTGCTGGACCGGGAGAGATTTGATGGGGGCTATCGCTTCGGCTCTGATCGCGGGCGGCGGGATTGCAGGGCTGGTGAGCGCCCGGGCGCTCGCCCTTGCGGGTTTGCAGGTCACGGTGTTGGAGCGCCGCCATGAGGTGACGGATGAAGGCGGCATCGGCATCGGTTTGCAGTCCAACGCCATGCACGCGCTGGGAAGCATCGGCCTTGCTCAGCGCTGCCTGGATGCGGGCGTGGCTGTCGAAACCGTTGTCATGCACGCACCCGATGGCACGGTCGTTGCCAGGCAGCCTACCGCGCGCCATTGCGGCACGCACTGGCCGGGTTATACCGGCATCAGACGCTCGGCACTGCACGCAATTCTGGTCGCAGGCGCTCGCGAGGCAGGCGTGACGCTGCTGACCGATGCAAAAGTTGCGGGCTTGGAGCAGGATCCGGACCGGGTTCAGGTCACGCTGGCGGACGGCCGCACGCTCACTGCTGATTTGCTGGTCGGTGCCGATGGCGTCCACTCCGTGTTGCGCGCGCAGCTATTCCCGACCCACGCCACGCCTCAGCCCATCGCCGAGGGTGTTTGGCGCGCGTTCATCCAGGGCGTTCATCGCGACGATGTGCGCATCATGTACGGTGGTGGTGTCGGCACGATCGGGTACACACCATTGCGCGACGGGCTTTATGTCTATGTTGTCGATAGCAATGACCGTGCGCCTGCACATGACGATCCCGATCTGGCAGGACGGCTGGCCGCGCTCATCGGCAACATTCCCGGGTTCCCCAGCGAATTGATGCGGGAATGCTCAGCAGCGATGGGGGAGGTGAGTTATCGTCGTCTGCAAGCCGTGGCCCTGCCTGATCCTTGGTACGCTGGCCGGGCGATCCTGCTTGGCGATGCCGCCCATGCCGGGCCCCCAACGCTCGCGCAGGGTGCCGCGATGGGCATCGAGGATGGGGTGGTGCTGGCAGAGTGCCTCAGCGCCAACGCCGATGTCGCCTCTGCATTCAGCATCTTCATGCAGCGTCGTCATGCACGTGTGCGCACGATCATGGAGGCGAGCATGACCATATCCGAAGCGCAAATGGCACCGGGCGGGCGGCCTCGAATGATCGAGGCGCAGCAGGCCGCCGCCGCTGCGCTCGCTTTGCCCTATTGAAGGATTAGAACGATGGATCGAGACGATAAGAACGCTGGCATTGTTTTGCATATGGCGCCGTTCACCTGCGCCCGGGTCACGGCAATCGCACTGGAAGAAGCGGGGCAGGCATTTGACACGCGACCCGTTCGTTTTGTGCGCAGCGAACATAAGTCGCCCGAATATCGCAAGCTCAATCCCTTAGGGAAAGTGCCTGCCCTGGCTATAGATGGTGTCGTTCTAACCGAGACGGTCGCAATCCTGACCTATCTCAACGAGCGGTTCCAGCATGCGCGATTGATGCCAGAGACGACCGACGCTGCTGGCAGAGCAGCCCAGCTCGCCGATCTGTGCTTTTGCTCCTCGACCCTGCATCCCCTCGTCACGCGGATTCGACTCCCTGCTTTCTTCGCGGGCCCGGACAGTGCGCATGCAGTGAAACAGGCAGCCGAGCGCTCAATGGACGAATATTTTCAGGTTGTGGAGGACCGTCTTGCCGCTGGTCCGTGCTGGTATGGCGCGCAGTGGTCAGTGATGGACGGCTATCTGTATTGGATATTCTGGCGTGTTGAGGGGGCAGGTTATGATGTGACAAGGTTCCCACGCTTCCTCGCCCATGCGCGCGCAATGGAAAAGCGCCCCGCAATCCAGCGTGCCCTCGCACGCGAAGACGCGGAACAAGCCCGCTTGGAAGCCGAGGGAAGTGCATTCACACCCGCGAAGATAGGATGAGCGCGGCTCCTTGGATCCGCAGGTCCAGTTGGAGGCGTGCGGCGATTGTGACGTCCAAGATCATCAGCCTGAACGATCGGCAGCTTTTGAAGTGACCAAACGCTAATCTAAATACCTGCTTTGTCGGCGGTTGCTGCCGCGATCTTCAGATAGTACCCAACGACCGGTTTCGGCGTGAGCGGACAGGAGCCGACATCCGGCGTTTGCCTGACCGGCGCCTCATAACGACAGAAAGTAGGCCGCTTCGGGACAGGCAGCTTTTACTTGGGTGCCCGGTAAAGCGGCCTCCAAGCCTGCAAGCATGAGCTCGGCTGGACCTGACCCGCTAGCGCTCGGGGAACTTCAGGCGAGGGCGCAAATACTGCTCTTCCACCCTGCTTAACTCGCGGGCCGAGGACCTAACCCGTCGATCTGCTGGACCAAGCCGGTTGCGCAACACATGTCAGTTTCGGCACGCACTCTGTCGGTTCTGCCGAGCGCTCCTGCGTCACAGCTCCTCTACATCGTCCACAGCAGCGGCGCTCCGCCGAGCTGAACAGAGGAGACCCAATATGTCGACGATCACCACCCAGGACGGCACCCAGATTTTCTACAAGGATTGGGGCAGCAAGGATGCGCAGCCGATCGTGTTCCACCATGGCTGGCCGCTTTCCAGCGACGACTGGGACAATCAGATGCTGTTCTTCCTCGCCCAAGGCCATCGGGTGATCGCGCATGACCGTCGCGGTCACGGCCGGTCGAGCCAGACGGACACCGGCAACGAGATGGACACCTATGCCGCGGACGTGATTGAGCTCGCCAGGGCGCTGGATCTGAAGAACGCCGTCCATATCGGTCATTCGACCGGCGGTGGCGAAGTCGCCCGCTACGTAGCGCGGGCCGAACCCGGCCGCGTGGCCAAGGCGGTCCTGCTTGGCGCTGTGCCCCCGATGATGATGCGATCCGACAGCAACCCGGCGGGACTGCCGCCCGAGCTGTTCGACGGCTTTCGCACGTCGCTGATCGCCAACCGGGCCGAATTCTATCGCGAGATCGCGGCGGGGCCGTTCTTCGGCTTCAATCGGGAAGGCGCCAAGGTGAGCCAGGGGCTAATCGACAACTGGTCGCGCCAGGGCCTGATGGGCGGTGCAAAGGCGCAATATGATTGCATCACTGCATTTTCCGCGACCGATTTCACCGAAGATCTCAAGGCGATCGACGTGCCGGTGCTGGTGATGCACGGCACCGACGACCAACTGGTCCCGTTCGCGAACCACGCCCCGCGCGCGATCGAGCTGCTCAAGAACGGAACGCTGAAGACCTATGAGGGGCTTTCACACGGCATGGCAGCGACGCACCCGGACGTGATCAACGCCGATATGCTCGCCTTCATGCGCAGCTGATCACCCTGTCGATGGGGGCGGGCCAAGGTCCGCCCCCTTTTTGCTCTTCACCTTGAGACTATGCGCGGGCTCCGGCCCGCGCAGTCAGCTCGTCCGACGCGACCCCGAAGCGCCGGCGATATTCGGCGGGGGCCAGCCCGGTAACCCGCTGGAAAATCCTGCGAAAGGCCGAGGAATCGCCATAGCCGACAGTCCAGGCGATCTGATCGACGGATATGCGCGTGTGCTCAAGTACCTCGCGCGCCTTCCCGACACGGATTTGCTGGGCGTATTCGGTAGGCCTAAGGCCCGTGGCGAGTTTGAAACGGCGCATGAACGTGCGTTCTTCCAGGCCCGCGCGTTGCGCGAGCGCAGCGACCGAAATCTCCCGCGCACCGGTCGCCTGCATCCAATGCTGAATGGCGAGGATGCTGGCATCTCCATGACGGAGCATCGGCACAAACTGCGCATAGGGACGCTGCGCGCGCCCGGGCGGATCGACCAGCAGGAAACGCGATGTGCTGAGCATGACGCTGGGTCCCAGCAGACGCTCCACCAGGGTCAGGCCCAGATCGGTCCAGGCGAGAATCCCGCCCGCGGTGATGATGTCGCCATCGTCGATCAACATCCGATCGGCGTCGATCCGCACGGTTGGAAACCGAGAGCTCAATGTCTCGGCGAACGCCCAGTGAGTGGTCGCTGGCCGGCCACTCAGGAGCCCCGTCTCGGCAAGCACAAAGGCGCCAGCGCACACCGAGCACAGCGTGGCTCCGCCCCGGTGCAGGCCAGACATCCAGTCGGCGAACGCAGTCATCTTTTGCATCTGTTCCGGGACCACCAGGCTGGGGGGCGTGACGACATGCGTGAGCGAATGCGGTTCTTTCGGGTCGGTATCGAAGATGCAGACGATGTCCGCGTCTTCCTGCCGCCAGTGGGTGACGCGGATCGCATTCGGGGAATCGGCCGATCGCGCAATGTCGTTGGCGATGCGGAACAGGTCCGTCAGGCCGTAAATCGCGGAAAGCTGGCAGTCCGGATATAGCAGCAGCCCGATTTCTGCGACCAGGCGGGTCTTTGTGCTCATGTCACTTCTGTCTCGCATACTGTCGGTTTTGGCTAGCGCCGCTAAGCGGCTTTCACCCTATCCCTTCTCAAGCAAAAAGCTTTCGGGTCGCAGCGACCAAATCAGAAGGAAACGGAAATGTACATGAAGCTCGCAACCTCCGTCGCAGCCGCGCTCGTCGCGTCCGGCACCGTCGCAGCAACCACGCAGGCCCCGCAGGGCGTCACGCGCACCGACCTGCAGCGCCACGACTTGTCGATCGAGGGCCGCGAGACCGTTCAGGCGCGGATCGACATCGCGCCGGGGGTTACTGCACCGTGGCACCGCCATCCCGGCGAGGAGGTGGTCTACGTCATCGAGGGCGTCCTGGAGTATCAGCTCGAGGGCAAGAGCCCGGTGACCCTGACGGCAGGTCAAGTGCTGTTCGTTCCTTCTGGCGTTGCGCACAAAGCTCACAACCCCGGCACCACGAACGGTGCCGAATTGGCGACGTACATCGTAGAAAAGGGCAAGCCGCTCGTCGTGCCCGCGCCGCGTGTTGAAAAGCACTGACGCGTGTCCGCTTCTGGCATCTCGCGCCAATGGCGGACACATCCAGCCCAGCATGCAACGGTAACGCGCGGTCCCGCCGTTGGTCGATGGTGAGCCGATGCCTCAGCATCAACCAACGAGCGCTATCGGGTCTGCGAGAGTTGCGCCGGGACGGCGACAGTTGGGGCGCGTTGCTGCCGGGCAGGGCCCCGCCCGCGGAACGACGGGTTTGGGCATCAGCGGTCGTTCGCGCCGCTCCGCTGAAGGGCGTATTTTGTTCGACTGGAGCAGTCATGTCCCGTTATCCACCTACGAGTTGAAACCAACCCAGTTGCGAATTCCAACCTTTAGGTATAGCCATAAAAACATGGCCAAGGCTGATCGACTTGAAAGACTGGACGCACATCGCTCGGAACTCGAAGCAGAATACACCGCAGCCTTTATGGAAGCACTGCGCATCACAGCTTCGGGAAAGTGGGGTCTGTTTGGCCACAACAGCGATCGCTGGACCCGCGCAGCTGCCGCCCCCATTATAGCCAATTTGGCAGAAATTGGCGAAGCTATTGATCAAATACGCGATCAGCTCATGATGGCCCCATTTGAGCTGCAACAGCAATTTCTCGCTGCACGTGGGCCAGTTGCACCCCAAGCGTTGGGTGAGCCGAAGCAGGCACAGGCTTGGCTGGACCAACTTGCTGCCGATATTAGCGAAAGATAGAACGCCGCCAAAGCCGCCGTTCAGTGGTCGAATTCACGCCCCTGCTAGCTGCCGGTCGTTAATCGGTAGATCCCGGCTGCACTTCATTTCCGCGTCTTGCTCCGAAGGCCGTTACCCGATGTCATTGGTTCGGGCTTGGGAGGCGGCTTCCAACCTTGCGGGGGCTTCATGCGCGGTTGGCCGGTTCCCAAGCCCATAGCCCCTGGCTGCTGGCGCTCCAATCTCGCGAAATCTGCCTGCGCGGCGTCAGTTGCAGTAGCTCCCCCACGCATTAAACTGATCCTGTCGCGGCATCGTTTTGCCACGCAGTTCTTCGCGAGCCAAAGGCCGTGAAGTTTGCGTTCGTGCATAGCTGGCGGCACCGGTGGCCCGTTGAACTGCTCTGCCGTGTCATGCTTGTCAGTGAGCGCGGCTATCGATCCTGGCGCTCGCGACCGATCAGTCGTCGGGAGCGGACGGATATGACCCGAAGGGCGGCGTAGCCAACGTGCTGGCCCATATCCGGGAACAGTACAGCCTGAGCCTTGGCAGCTACGGTCGTCCTCGCATGACGATGGAGTTGAAAGAGGTGGGCCTCGATGTTGGCGAGCGCCGTGTTGGACGACTGATGCGGATCAACGGGATCGTAGATAACCAGCTTCATTAATCGCGAACTGATGGGATTGCGGCTAAGCCATGGCAATGGGGCCAAGCGACCATCTCGACTACGCGCAATTGCTTTATGATCGCGCACAGACACACCGGCACGAATTCGAAGTGCGCACCAGTGCCGGCGCTGGAAGCTCTGGGATTTACGCCGATCGACGTCGGCGGACGGTACGACGCACGCTGCCGAACTCATCGTGGATCGCGCCATCCTGCGCGAACTGAAGCCGGTTATTGCCGACATCGCCAACAATCTCGTCCATGCGCTGGATCGTGTCGCGGCCGCAGCCCGCGTCCAGGCCGACACAGGCAAGGCTGACGGGCTCTATTTCCCGATCACTGACGATAACGGCGCTTTCGACATTCGGATCGTGGAGGCCCGCTCCTATGTCGTTGACGATTGGGCCGATCTGTTTACCGCCACCCGCGAGCAGATCTCGCCTATTTGAAGGCGGGGAGGGCGCTCTCGAATGAGGCGAAGCATTGGGAACTGAGGGCTGGCACGGCGGGCGCGCACGCCGTTCAATGGTTCGCGCCGGAGTACCAGATTGAGCAACTGCCTGCGAGCCACTTCGCCGCAAATGAAAGCTATCGCTTCTGGGAAGCGGCTGAACCCTTTCCCAATGTCGGTATCCAGGTCATCGCCAGCTTCAAAATCAGGGGCGACGGCATCTGAGGTCGATCTCGATTCAGTGCTGCAAACCAGCTCGATTTTCGTTGCCGGCCTGATCGGCAATAGCCAGGAGCATCTCGCCGCCATAGCACCGCACGGCATGGGCCTGAACGGCGAAGGTCGCCATGCTATGCCTTCTGCAACGGCACGCGCGAATCAGGCGCTGCCGCATGGGGATTGTCGGATGGCTCAGTCGTATTTTTCGTTTCAACAGCAGGGCAGCGCGCGAACCATTCCCGGAAAAGGCTGACGTTATGGCGCGGTCGCCTACGCAGCCTCTAGCTGAACCTCAGAACTTCTTCGAGCGAACTCGGTTCGAAGGGACATTGTCAGGCCATGGCGCGAGCATTCCGATGGGCTTCTACGCCTCCATCGACCCGCAAGGCGTGCTGCGCCTTGAACTCGATCGCATCCCATTCTCGCGCGAGGCCTATGCGCTGCGCGTCGATCAACGCCCGGGAACGAATGTCGATTTAATCGCCTTGGAAGGCTGGAGCGAGGCTGGCCACGTCTTTCGGTCGGACAGCTTTCATATCGCCAACTTCGGCCACGGGTCCGAGCCTGGCGCCGAACTGAGTTACCAAGGCGACTGTTATGATGCCGAGCTGGAGTTGCCACGTCGGTCGGGCAGGGAGGACCGCGGCGACGCTCGCGTCTGGCTCGTTCGACAGTTCCGCACGTTCCGCCATATTTCGCGCGACACTGAACTCGGGCGGGTGGCCATTGGCGGTCCGCGACAGGATCGCGAGGCACAGGAGCCAAATGGCTACATCGCCGTCTATCGCCCTGAGGGCGATACGTGTGAAAGCTGGTGGCGGGACAGCGAGCGGTTGTTGACCCATGTGTCGCGCGTGCTGTCGTTCGCGTGCGACACTTATCTACGGCCGGTGATTGAGGAGCGTTACGAGGGGGACCAGATCACGGTGCGGATCGCACGGCAAAGCCGTGCTTCCGGGCCGTTCATGGCTCCATTCCACGAACTTCATATGGATCCGATCTTTGCCTGCGGGTGCGAAACCTATTTTACGTGCCGTAATGCCGTCGAGGATCTCGACGCGGCAATTCGCTGGCTGACTGCACCGGTTGCCTATGACGAGAGCAGGTTGATCAATGCGATGAGCGCGCTGGAGAATATTCTTGCTCGCTGCGGGCTCGACGAGGTCGATCTGTTCATGCGGCCGAACGCCTTCCGGCGTATCGCAAGCCAGGTGCGCGACTTGCTTGTGTCAAGTGATGTCCCGGATGGGATGGCGCGCAAGGTGCCGGAGCTGAATCGGCCTCCACTCGACGAGAAGATCCTGGCGCTCGTCGCCGCGCGCGGCATCGTTACGAGCGATTTCCCGGAGGGATGGCTGCGGACGATCATCAGCCAGCGCAACGCCGTCGTCCATACGGGGGTATCACGGGACTTCGACGATCAGGAGCCGGACACGCTCGATCATACGATCTGGGCGCGCGAGATCGTTACGCGGATCATCCTCGAACGGCTTGAGTTCGACGGCGCCTATCGGAGCTGGCTGCACCATGACGAACAACTCCATTTCCCGGAGTGCATCACGATGCGGGATTGGGTGGCCCGCCGGGAAGCGGCCGGCCGGCCCTTTTAACCGCGAGCCACGTGACACCACCACCGAGTTGATAGACGCGCCTACTCGTCCCGCAGCCGGATGGATGGCAGCTCCAGGCTTACCGGCGCGTGAAGCCTACCTTTTCGGATCGTCCGCATCACCCGACATAGGATCCTGCGAACCGACCAGTGAGGAGATAGTGGCATCAAGGCTTCTCGGCGTTCGCTGCAAGGCTGAGTCCCCCGATCCTAGCTGTGTGCCGAGGCCACCATTATCTTACTTTGCACAAAATTATGCCGCGGTTCCGCAGAAATCCGTCAATGCAATTTCAAGGGTGGAAAAATGCAGATGCAAGAGTGGCACAGTGTGTGATCATCCAACTATGGTGAGCCCTGCTGGGTTCGAACCAGCGACCTACTGATTAAAAGTCAGTTGCTCTACCGACTGAGCTAAGGGCCCCACCCTGTTGGGTAGGCGGTTCCCCTAGAGAGGGGAGCGGTTTGGGTCAACCGCCTTGGTGATTGGCCGGGCACGTAAAAGGCGGGCGGTGAGCTGGGCGATGGTCAGGCCCGTAGCAGGATCGCGCCAATGGGGGGCGATGGCTGCCAGTGGCCTTAGCGCAAAGGCCCGTTCACGCAGGGATGCATGGGGTACGGTGAGGCGCTTACTATGTACCCTGCCCCCTGACCAAAGGAGGATATCCAAATCCAGCGTGCGCGAGCCCCAGCGGCGGTATCGCTTGCGCCCGAATTGGCGCTCGATCGCTTGCAGATGATCGAGCAAGGCTAGGGGAGCAAGCGCTGTCTCGACGAGAGCGGCGGCATTGCTGTAAGTGCGATCGGATGGCCCGAGCGGTCTGCTGGCGATGGTTGGCGATTGGGCAATCAGGCGCAAAGGCGATTGGCCCAAGGCTACAAAGGCCGCCTGCACGATCCTGCGCGGGCCAAGCTGGCGCATGGGTCGATTCGAGCCTACCCCAATTGCATAAACATGCATCACCTCATCCTTGCTGATGCTTGCGCCAGACATGCCGAGCGGCCTATCGCGCTGCGATGACCATGACCAGCCCCGTTATCAGCCCAGTTCCCAATGCCGAGCCATCGCGCGATTGCCCGCTCTGCCCGCGCCTCGTCGCCTATCGTGAAGCGTGCCGGGCAGAGTTCCCCACTTGGTGGAACGGCCCCGTGACCGCCTTTGGCGATCCGCAGGCGCGCATCGTGATCGTGGGGCTGGCTCCGGGCAAGCACGGCGCCAATCGCACCGCGCGGCCATTTACCGGCGATTACGCGGGTGATCTGCTGTTCGCAACGCTCGATAAGTTCGGGCTTTTGCGCGGTGTGTATGATGCCCGCGTGGATGATGGCCTCGAGCTGGTGGATTGCGCAATCCTCAACAGCGTGAAATGCCTGCCCCCGCAGAACAAGCCGCTGCCTGAGGAAGTGCGCACGTGCCGGACCTTCCTTGAGGCAGGCATTGCCGATCTGCCAAATGCAGCAATCTTCATCGCACTGGGGCAGATCGCGCATCAATCAGCGGTGAAGGCGCTGGGCGGTAGGCTGCCCAAGGCGCGCTTTGGTCACCTGGCCGAGCACCGTATGCCCAATGGCAGCATCCTCATCGATAGCTACCACTGCTCGCGCTATAATACGAACACCGGGCGACTGACGGCGGAGATGTTCGAGGCAGTGTTTGCGCGGGCGGTGGCGCTTAGGGACGGGGGTTAGCGCACCAGATAATCATAATATGCACCATCAGGCGGGCCGCCAGCAGCAGCCTGCACAGGCGCCAATGCATCCTTCGACATGGCGGCGAGAGAGCGAGCATGATCCTCTTCGCTTGCCCATTTCTCGATCAGGATGAAACGATGCTCGTTGCCCATGTCGCGCAAAAGCTCGACACCCTCGCTTCCAGCGACCGCGGAAACGATCTTCGATAAGTTCACCAACGCTGTTTCCATCTCCGCGCTTTTGCCATCCGCTGCGGGTACGATGTAGAGGCGTGCGATTGTCATTCTGATCTCTCCTAAAAAGCGTGGTCAGATATCCTGCGCGAGCCTGCCATAAAGCTCTGGTCGCCGATCCCGGAAAAAGCCCATGCCGGCACGGTGCTTGCGCGCTTGCGCAAGATCAAGCGTGGCGACGATTGCACCGCTTTGCCAATCTTCAACTTCAGCCGTCAGATCACCCCATTCGTCGGTGATGAAGCTGTGCCCATAAAATTTCTGTGACCCGTTGACGGACTCCTCGGCGCCGATCCGATTGGCGGCGATGACGGGCATGCAATTCGAAACCGCATGCCCCTGCATCGCCCTGCGCCACATGCGGCTGGTATCCAGATCGGCATCATAGGGCTCTGAGCCAATTGCGGTTGGATAAAACAGCATCTCTGCGCCCATCAGCGCCATCGCCCGTGCGCATTCAGGGAACCATTGATCCCAGCAAATGCCCACGCCCACCGTGCCATATTTTGTATTCCACACCTTGAAGCCGCTATTGCCGGGGCGGAAATAATATTTTTCCTCATAGCCAGGCCCATCAGGAATGTGGCTCTTGCGATAAACCCCCATGACCTCGCCTTCATCATCGATCATGGCGAGCGAATTATAATGGTGCTGGCCATCGCGCTCGAAAAAGCTGGTAGGAATGTAGATTTGCTGTTCACGCGCGACGCGCTGCATCGCGGTGACGGCGGGATGCTCACTGACGGGCCGGGCCCGCTCGAACAGCGCCTCATCCTCGACCGAGCAGAAATAGGGGCCTTCGAACAGTTCCGGCGGCAGTATAATCTTGGCGCCGCGCGCAGCCGCTTTGACGACATGCTCCTCGACCAGCGCGATATTCGCCGCCTCATCGTCCGAAAAAGCGAGTTGAAGCGCGGCAACCGTAACTTTGCTCATATGCGATCCCGAGTGGATGATCAGACAGCGGCGGGGAGATGCTGACTCATGCAGTGGAAACTTCCGCCACCACGCAATATCGCATCGCTGGGCAGCCCGACAATAGCCCTGTCAGGAAAGAATGGCGCGAGCGCATCGAGCGCTGCCTGATCGTTGGGCGCGCCATATTGCGGCACGATGACCGCGCCATTCGTGATGCAGAAGTTCATGTAGCTTGCGGGGGCGATGGCGCCGTCGATTTCATACCGCCCCACAGATGGCATTTGCGCGACCTCCAGGCCGAAGGCGCGCGCGCGGTCTGCGGCATCGGCATAGATTGCAGCATTGGGATCCAGCGAGTCGGTGGCGACGGGCACAGCGAGAATGCCGGGCGCAACGAAACGCGCAAGATTATCGATATGGCCGTCCGTGTGGTCGTTATGAAGCCCGTCGCCCAGCCACAGCATTTTGGAGAGGCCGAGTGCCCCGGCGAGCAGTGTCTCGATTTGCTTGCGGTCCAGCGCCGGGTTGCGATTCGGATTGAGGAGGCATTGCTCGGTGGTAACGAACAGGCCAGTGCCATCCGTG
>Ga0307414_10001295_pt1 | contig 12920 bp, 13 predicted proteins | sample DK1Ometagenome_FD_203804 | JGI IMG/M metagenome (GOLD analysis project Ga0307414, IMG submission 203804) | Maize rhizosphere microbial communities from greenhouse at UC Davis, California, United States - DK15-O-3 | ecosystem: Host-associated > Plants > Roots > Rhizosphere > Soil | place: USA... | reverse complement strand
CCGCTGCCGTACGCCTTGTTCGCGCAACTGATGGAACGCGTGTTCTCCGCCCAGTCCCACGTCCGGGTCAGCGACGACACCGTATTCCTGAAGAAAACCAGTCCTTCCGGCGGCGGCCTGCATCCGATCGAGGCCTACCTGATCGTGCAGAACGTCGAGGGCGTGGCACCCGGCCTGTACCACTATCATTCGATCGCCCACGCTCTGGAACCCATGCCCGCGCCTGAGCGCCCACTACAGGAACTGGCCATGGCCGCCGTGGCCGAGCAGCACTGGTTCGCCAACGCCCACGTCATGGTCCTGCTGGCTCCGCGTTACGACCGCAACTTCTGGAAATACCGCAACCACGCCAAGGCCCACCGCGCCGTCACCCTGGAAGCCGGGCATCTCTCGCAGACCCTGTACCTGTCCGCGACCGAAGCCGGCCTTGCCGCCTACATCACCTGTGCGATCAACGAAGTACCGCTGGAGCAGGCCTTCGCCCTGGACCCGATCAGCAGCGGCGTCCTGGCGATCTGCGGCTTCGGCTGGCGCGGCGAGGAAATGGTGACCATGGAACTGGATCCGGCCGGCGAGATCTGGGGAGTAGAGAGCTCCGCGTAACACCGACCCCGTGGGAGGGGCTTCAGCCCCGACGCTTCTGCAGCAAGAGGCGTCGGGGCTGAAGCCCTCCCACAGGCGTTTGCCTATGCGGGCGTGTCTGGAGTACTTCGACGCAAGCCGTCGTCAGGATCCACATCCGCCCACGGCACATGGTCTTCCCAGTACGCATGCGCCTGCGGCATCCTGTCCACCGGGGTGGTGAAGTGGGCCAGGGCAACGTGCAATTCGCCGGGCCAGCGTCCGCTGCGGAAGAACATCATCGCCCCGCAATGGCCGCAGAAGCCGCGTTCGGCGCCGGGCGTGGACTCGTACCAACGCAGGTTTTGTTTCGCATCGCCAATGGTGCAACGCGTCGCGTCCATCCCCACCCAGGTCACGAAGGCCGCTCCGTGCGCGCGCCGGCACAGGCTGCAATGGCAGTGCGCTACCCACAGACTGGGCAGCGTGGCTTCCAAGGTTACGTCGCCGCAGAGGCATTGGGCGTGGGCGGTGGTCATGACGGTTGCTCCTGCGCGGATTCAGATCCAAGCCGGATTGTGCCCCCCCCCCTTTCACCGCAAGTGAAGGGGCGGGGCGATGCTACGCCGCGTTGCGCGCGTCGCCGCGATCCACGCGCCGATAGCCGAGTGCTTCGGTCAGGTGTGCGGTGGCGATGGAATCGGCGCCGGCCAAGTCGGCGATGGTCCTGGCCACGCGCAGGATCCGGTGCATGGAGCGCGCCGACAGTTGCAGGCGTTCGATCGCCCGTTCCAGCAGCGCCTGGTCGCGATCCTGCAGGCGGCAGAAGGCCATGGTCCCGGACTGGCCGAGTTGCGCGTTGGCCTTGCCGGCGCGCGCGTGCTGGATCATGCGCGCGGCTTCCACGCGCAGCCGTATCGCGGTGGTGGGTTCGCCCTCCGGCGCATCCGGGCGCAGGTCCTGCGGCGGCAGGCGCGGCACTTCGATATGCAGGTCGATGCGGTCCATCAGCGGCCCGGAAATCCGGGCGCGATAACGACGGATGTTTTCCGGGCTGCAGCGGCAGCGGGCGGACGGATCGCCGGCCCAGCCGCAGGGGCAGGGGTTCATCGCCGCGACCAGCTGGAAGCGCGCGGGAAATTCCGAACTGCGCGCCGCCCGCGACACGGTGACCGTGCCGGATTCCAGCGGTTCGCGCAGCACTTCCAAAGCCTTGCGATCCCATTCCGGCAGCTCGTCCAGGAACAGGACGCCGTTGTGGCTGAGCGAAATTTCCCCGGGGCGCGGATCCGCGCCGCCACCGACCAGGGCCACCGCGCTGGCGGTGTGGTGCGGCGAACGGTAAGGACGTTGCCGCCAGCGCGAAGGGTCCAGCCCGCGTCCACTGACCGAGGCGATGGCCGCGGTTTCCAGCGCTTCGGATTCGCTGGCTTCCGGCAGCAGGCCGGGCAGGCGCGAGGCGAGCAGGGTCTTGCCGCAACCTGGCGTGCCGATGAGCAATAGATGATGGTTTCCGGCGGCGGCGACTTCCAGTGCGCGGCGCGCGTGCAGTTGTCCGCGTACGTCGGCCATGTCGGGTATCAGGCTGGGCTGCGGCGCCGGGGCCATGGCGACTGGCAATTGCCTGGTCCGGTTCAAGGCCGCGCAGACTTCCAGCAGGGTGCGCGCCGTGTAGGCCTCGACCTCGCGGGCGAGGGCGGCTTCGGCACCGCTGCCCAGCGGCACGATGAGTTTCCTGTTGGCGCGCGCCGCGGCCAGCGCGGCGGGCAGGATCCCGTCCACCGTGCGCAATTCGCCGGTCAGGCCCAGCTCGCCGAGGAATTCGTATTCGCCCAGCGCGTTGCGGTCGATCTGGCCGCTGGCGGCGAGGATGCCGAGCGCAATCGGCAAGTCGAAGCGTCCGCCGTCCTTGGGCAGGTCGGCCGGCGCCAGGTTGACGGTGATGCGCCGCTGCGGGAACTCGAACTGGGCGCAAAGGATCGCGGCGCGCACGCGGTCGCGGGATTCGCGCACCGCCGCTTCCGGCAGGCCGACGATGTGGATCATCGGCAGGCCTCCGGACAGGTGCACTTCCACCCGGACCGGAGGCGCGGACACGCCGGCGCGTGCACGGCTGTGCACCAGCGCAAGGCTCATGGCGGCGCGGCCCTTAGTGCTGCGGGGGTTGCGGGGAAGCGCGTTCGGCTTCCAGCGCGGCGGCGACGGCGCGCTCCAGCGCATCCAGCTTCTCGCGCGTGCGCAGCAGCACCGCGCGCTGCACGTCGAATTCCTCGCGGGTCACCAGGTCCAGCTTCGACAGCCCGGATTGCAGTGCACTCTTGAAGGTCTGTTGCAGTTCTTCCTGCGATTCCCTGAGGCCCGGCGGCACCAGGTCGCTGAGGCGGCGTGCGAGGTCGTCGATGTGGTTGAGGTCGATCATGTGGGAGCCCTTGTTGGCATGCCGTCCGGCAGTGCGTGCAGCCTGACTGCGTCGCCGCGTTCGCGCCATCGGCATTCGCTGCGGCGTGGGGTCAGGTTATTCCGACGCCAAGCCCTGGGCGCCCATTGAACCCGACCCCCATCCGGGCTGCAACCGGAGGGGTGGCAACCGGGATATCCTGAAGCCAGCATCCTGGAGAGGAAACCTTCATGAAAATGATCATGGCCATCATCAAGCCATTCAAGCTGGACGACGTGCGCGAAGCCTTGGCCGAGGCGGGCATCACCGGCATCACCGTCACCGAGGTGAAGGGTTTCGGTCGGCAGAAGGGCCACACGGAGCTCTATCGCGGCGCCGAATACGTGGTCGATTTCCTGCCCAAGGTAAAACTCGAGATCGCGGCCACCGACGAGCAGGTCGACATGGTGGTGGAAGCCATCGTCAAGGCGGCGGGCACCGGCAAGATCGGGGATGGCAAGGTGTTCGTGTACGACATGGGACGGGTGGTGCGGATACGTACTGGTGAGCTGGATTCGGACGCGTTGTAAGGAGAGGGCAATGGGTCGCCAAGGGGCCGAATTCGACGCACGCCTGCAGGAGGCGCTCGCATTGCTGGATGGCAAGGGGTTGCGCAAGAGCACCTACGCACCACCGCTGTTCTGGCTGCTGTGGAAGCTTGGCGTCGAAGTGCCGCCGCCGCACATGGCCGGTTTCGCGTCCAACAGCTTGTTGATGGGTGGGTTCTTCGGCGTGTTCTGGGGCCTGGCCATGTGGCTATTGCTGTGGGGACGCCAAGGCATGCCATTGGCGATCGTCGTTGTCGCGGCGCTGCTTGCCGGTGCATTGTTTGGTCTGGCGATGGCGTGGTACTTGCGCTACTGGGCGCGCAAACGCGCGATTCCGCGCTGGCGGGATTTCATCCGCGAATGAAAAAGAAGCCCCGCATGACGGGGCTTCTTCGTAGCTACGTAGCCCGGGTAGAGCGCAGCGAAACCCGGGGCTTTTGAATGATCGGAACAAAGAGCCCCGGGTTTCGCTGCGCTCTACCCGGGCTACATACAGCCTCATTCTCCCAGCGCCTTGGCCACGAACGGCGGCGCCACCAACACGCCCGTATGCAAGTGCGCGCTGTAATAAAGCGTCTCGAACGCTTTACTGCTGGCGTCGCCCTCGCGGAAATCGAAGCCACCGGCCTTTCTGGCCAAAGTCACGCTCCACCAGCCGGTCGGGTAACACGGCTGCGGGAACGGCAGGGTCTTGAAAGTGGTGAAGCCGGCCTTGCGCATTTCGCCGCGCATTTCGTTGATCAGGTCCAGCAGCGCCAGCGGCGACTCCGACTGCTGCACCAGGATGCCGTCGTCCTTCAGCGCGCGGAAGCAGGATTCGTAGAAGGCCTTGTTGAACAAGCCCTCGGCCGGGCCGACCGGGTCGGTGGAATCCACGATCACCACGTCCACGCTGCCGGCCGGGCAGTTGGCCATGTAGGCAACGCCGTCGTCGAACAGCAGCTCCGCGCGCGGGTCGCTGTTACTGTCGCACAGCTCGGGGAAATACTTCTCCGACATGCGCGTGACCTGTTCGTCGATGTCGCACTGGGTCGCGCTCTGCACGCCCTGGTGCTTCAGCACCTCGCGCAGGGTGCCGCAGTCGCCGCCGCCGATGATCACCACGCGTTTCGGTTCCGCATGCGTGTACAGCGCCGGGTGCGAAATCATCTCGTGGTAGAAGAAGTTGTCGCGCGTGGTCAGCATCACCGCGCCGTCGATCAGCATCAGGTTGCCCCAGTCGGTGGTGGCATGGATCTCGATCTTCTGGAACGGCGACTGCACTTCGTCCAGCTTGCCGGTGGTGCGAAAACCGATCGCCGAGCCGGTGGGCTGGAAGTGCTCGATGTACCAGGTGTCGTTGGTGGTCATGCGGGGTTCCTGAGTGGGTTGCGTTGTTTCCTTCTCCCGCCGGGAGAAGGGTTTGGAGCGCGGCCGCGAATTGTAACGAACCCTTGTGACACGGGACGTTAGAATGCGTGCCCATTCATTCCAGCCGGATCCAAGCCCATGTCCACCTGGTCCCTCGACCAAGCCCGCAAGACCTATTCCATCCCGCATTGGGCGGAAGGGTATTTCGACGTGGATGCGGCCGGGCACGTGGTCGTCAGCCCCACGAGCGGGCAGGGCCACGCGATCTCGCTGCCGGAGATCGTCGACAGCGCCCGCGCCAACGGCGCGCGCATGCCGCTGCTGGTGCGCTTCCCCGACATCCTCGGCGACCGCCTGGGCAAGCTGCAGGCGGCGTTCGCCCAGGCCCAGGCCGAGTGGGAATATCCCGGTGGCTACACCGCGGTCTACCCGATCAAGGTCAACCAGCATCGCGGCGTGGCCGGCACCCTGGCCTCGCACCATGGCGAAGGATTCGGCCTGGAAGCCGGCAGCAAGCCCGAGCTGATGGCGGTGCTGGCCCTGTCGCGGCCGGGCGGGCTGATCGTCTGCAATGGCTACAAGGACCGCGAATACATCCGCCTGGCCCTGATCGGCCGCAAGCTGGGCCTGCAGACCTTCATCGTGATCGAGAAGCCGTCCGAACTCGACCTGGTGATCGAAGAGGCCGCTGCGCTCGGGGTGAAGCCGGGCCTGGGCGTGCGCATGCGCCTGGCTTCATTGGGCGCGGGCAAGTGGCAGAACAGCGGCGGCGACAAGGCCAAGTTCGGCCTCAGTCCGCGCCAGGTGCTGGACCTGTGGAAGCGCCTGCGCGACAGTGGCCTGCAGGACACCCTGGGCCTGCTGCATTTCCACATGGGTTCGCAGATCTCCAACGTGCGCGACATCGCCAACGGCATGCGCGAGGCGACGCGTTATTTCGTCGAACTGTCCAAGCTCGGCGCGACCATCAGCCATGTCGATGTCGGCGGCGGCCTGGGCATCGATTACGAAGGCACGCGTTCGCGCAGCTACTGCTCGATCAACTACGGGCTCAACCAGTACGCTTCCAACATCGTGCAGCCACTCGCGGAAGCCTGCGAGGAACACGGACTCACGCCGCCGCGCATCGTCACCGAATGCGGCCGTGCCATGACCGCGCACCACGCGGTGCTGATCGCCAACGTCTCGGAAGTGGAGCAGGCGCCGGAAGGACGCGTGCCGCCCGCGCACGACGACGAACCAGCGGTGATCCGCCACCTGCGCGAGATCCATGGCGAACTCGATTCGCGTCCGGCGGTCGAGCTGTTCCACGACGCCCAGCACCACCACAGCGAAGGCCTGTCGCTGTACGCGCTGGGCCAGATCGACCTGACCCATCGCGCCCGCATCGACGACCTCTTTTACGCCATCGCCCACGCGGTGCGCGCGCGCCTGGACAGCGACGAACGCAACCATCGCGACTTGCTGGACGAACTCAACGAGCGCCTGGTCGACAAGTACTTCGTCAATTTCAGTGTGTTCGAATCCATTCCCGATGTGTGGGCGATAGACCAGGTATTCCCGATCCTGCCGATCGAGCGTTTGAACGAAGCACCGCAGCGCCGCGGCGTGATCGCCGACATGACCTGCGATTCTGACGGCATGGTCAAGACCTATGTCGAGAACGAGGGGCTGGATTCCTCGCTGCCGTTGCATGCCTTGAATCCGGGCGAAAGCTACCGGCTCGGTTTCTTCCTGGTCGGCGCCTACCAGGAGATCCTCGGCGACATCCACAACCTGTTCGGCGACACCGACACGGTGGAAGTGAAAAGCGATGGCGACGGCTTCAGCATCAGCCAGCAGCGCCGCGGCGACACCACCGACGTGATGCTGGACTACGTGGGCTATGGGCTCGCCGACCTGCGCGCGGCGTATGCGGAGCGGGTGGCGAAGGCGGGGTTGCCGGCGGAAGAAGCGAAGGCGCTTGCCGAGGCGCTGGAAGCCGGATTGACCGGTTACACCTATCTGTCGGACGAGCCGCTGAGTTGATGCGTCCTTCTCCTCGCGCAGCGGGAAGAAGGTGCCCGAAGGGCGGATGAGAGGCGAACGGAGCCGCATTGCTTGACTGCTTGCATCCAAGCAACAAACGCGACTGCCTCTCACCCGGCCCCCGACTAAAGCGTTCGAGGGCAGCTCTGTCGGCCACCCTCTCCCCGCAGGCGGGGCGAGGAACGCGGATCACTTGCTGCCCACTCTGAAGCGCTCCCATCCCATCAATTCCGCAAAGAGAAAAACGCCCCTTGAAATATCCCGGCCTCGATCTCCTGCGTGCCATCGCCATCGTCTGGGTGATGCTGTTCCACTCTTATCTCGTCGGTGGACTTGGCGAAAGCTACAGCTGGCTTTCCCGCTATGGCTGGATGGGCGTGGACCTGTTCTTCGTGCTCAGCGGATTCCTGATCGGCGGCCAGGTGCTGGCGCCGCTGGCGCGGGGTGGACGCTTGTCGTTCCGCGATTTTTACCTCCGCCGTGCGTTCCGCATCCTGCCGGCGTTCTGGGCGGTGCTGGCGCTGTACCTGCTGTGGCCGGGTTTCCGCGAAGCGCCGGGGATGGAGCCGTGGTGGAAATTCGCCGGCTTCTTCGTGAATCTGTCGATCGATTACGCCAACAGCGCCGCTTTCTCGCACGCATGGTCGCTGTGCGTCGAGGAGCACTTCTACCTGCTGTTTCCGCTATTGGCATGGTGGCTCATGCGCCGGCCTTCGACACTGAAGTTCGCCGTCGTCTGCATCGCGGTCCTGTTGCTCGGCATCGGTCTGCGCACCGGAGCCTGGTTGCATGGCACCGCCATCGATCCGCCGCGTCCGTGGTTCGTCGAAGACATCTACTACCCGACTTGGAACCGGTTGGATGGCCTGCTGTCCGGCGTGATGCTGGCGGTGTGGAAAGTGTTCCGGCCCGCATCCTGGCAGCGGGTGCAGCGCCATGCCAACGGGGTCTTGTTCGTGGGCCTGGGCGTGATGGCGCTGTCGTTCTGGTTGTTCCGCGATCGGGTAGGACTGCTCGGCAACTCCATCGGCTGGCCGGTGCTGTCGCTGGGACTGGCATTGCTGGTGTTCGCCGGCGCCGGTAGCAGCAGCGTTGTCGCGCGCTGGCGCGTTCCCGGCGCGGCATGGCTGGCGGCGATTTCCTACAGCTTGTACCTGGTGCACAAGGGGGTGTTCCATCTGGTGGAAACCGCTTGGGGTCCCGCGCTGGAAGGGCGTGGCATGGTGGCGTTCTGCGCCTACGGCATCGCCGCCTTGCTGGCTGGTGCGGCGTTGCACTACGCGGTGGAGCGGCCGTTCCTGCGCTTGCGCGAACGCATGCCGGGATCGAAACGCACGATGGACGTGGCGGCGCCCGCCAACTGACCCGCGATCAGGCTTTCCGGTCGACCTGGAATGCCGGGAACGACTGGGTCACCGGCATGATCTCCAGCCGGTTGATGTTGAGGTGCGGCGGCAGCGTAGCGATATGGAACAACTGCTCGGCGATGTCTTCGGCCGTCATCGGGTTGGCGCCGCCATACACGCGGTCCGAGGCGGCCTGGTCGCCGTGCGTGCGCACCAGGGTGAATTCGGTTTCGGCCATGCCCGGTTCGATGCTGGTTACGCGCACGCCGGTGCCGTGCAGGTCCGAGCGCAGGCCCAGCGAGAACTGCTTCACGAAGGCCTTGGTGCCGCCGTAGGTGTTGCCGCCCGGATATGGATAGCTGGCCGCGACCGAACTCATGTTGATGATCACGCCACGGCGTTCGATCAGCTTCGGCAGCAGGTGATGGGTCAACGTCACCAGGCTGGTGATGTTGGTGTCGATCATGGTGCGCCAGTCCTGCAAACTCGCGCCCTGCGCCGGCGCGGTGCCCAGGGCCAGGCCGGCGTTGTTGATCAGCACGTCGATGTCGCGGAAGCCTTCCGGCAATGCCGATAGCGCGGCTTCCAGCGCGGCTTCGTCGCGGATGTCGAACGCGGCGGCATGCACCCGGTCGGCGCCGAACCGTTCGACCAGCGGCTGCAGGCGTTCGGCGCGGCGGCCGCTGGCGATCACCCGCCAGCCGGCTTCGGCGAAACGCTTGACGGCGGCGGCGCCGAAACCGGAGGTGGCGCCGGTGATGAGGACGGTCCGGGTCATTTCTTGCCTCTCAAATCCTTCCCTTGAAGGGAAGGGAGCAGTCACTGTGCCTTGATCGCCATCGCCGGCAAGCCGCCGCTGGCGAGCTTGCGCTTTGCTTCGGCCAGCTCGCTGGCGCTGCCGTACGGACCCATGCGCACGCGGTACACGGTCTTGGCGCCGATCCGCGCCGATTCCACCCGCGCCGACAAGCCCAGCAATGCGATCTTCGCCTTGGTGGATTCGGCATCGCCGGAAGCACCGAAGGCGCCGGCCTGCAGGATGTAGCGCGCATCGCTGACGGGCGCCGTGTTGGCGCTCGCCGGCGTAGCGGCTGTCGTGGCAACGGTCGTAGTCGCGGCGGCAGCCGGCGCGACCGCTGGCGTTTCAGCAATCGGGGTCGGATTGCCGCTTTCCGAAGCGGTCGCGGCATCGGCCGCCTTCTGCGCGCGTGCGGCGCTGGCCTGTTCCGCGCGCGCGCTGGCGGCCAGCTCGGCGTCGGACATCTGCACTTCCTTGCCGGGAAGCAGATCATAGAACTCGTACTGGGTTTCCCTGGCCGCGGAGTCGTCGACCTTTGCCTCCGGCTGCGAAGTGGCAGTGGAGGTCTCCGGGGCGATGTCTTCGGGATCGGCGACCCGGGCCGGTTGTGCATCCGGGTTGGGCCTGGGCTTGTACGGATCGAAACCGTCCTTCTTCACCAGCCCGGGCACGATGAAGAACGCGGCCGCGCCCAGCACCAGTCCCGCGATCAGCCACACCCAACCCGGCGTTCCGTTGCCCGAGTTGCGTCGCGCCTGGTTCTTGTTGCGTCGTGCCGCCATCCAACTACTCTCCGGTTACCTGCGTTCCAACTAAACATTTCCAACTAAACATTTCCAACTAAATATTTCCAACTGCAGTTTCCCAATCACATCTTTTCGGGGGCGCCGACGCCCAGCAATTCCAGTCCGTTGGCCAGCACCTGTCGCGCCGCGCAGGCCAGGGCCAATCGCGCATCGCGGGTATCGGCGTCTTCCACCAGCGCCTTCACTTCGTGGTACCAGGTGTGGAAAGCATAGGCCAGTTCGCGCAGGTATTGCGCGATGAGGTGCGGCTCCAGCAGCTGTCCCGCGTTCTCCACCACTTCGGGGAAGCGCGACAGTTCCACCATCAGCAACAGCGAGTGTTCGTCGTCCAGCAGGCCGAGCCTGGCCAGGCCGTTGTCCTGGTCGTAGCGGTAGCCCTGCGCCACGGCCTTGTCGAGGATGCTGAAGACGCGGGCATGCGCGTACTGCACGTAATAGACCGGGTTGTCCTTGCTCTGTTCGCGGGCCAGGTCGATGTCGAAGGTCAGCTGCGAATCGGGCTTGCGCGCGATCAGGAACCAGCGGGTGGCGTCGCGGCCGGCTTCCTCGATCAGGTCGCGCAGGGTGAAGTAGCTGCCGGCGCGCTTGGACAGCTTCACTTCCTCGCCGCCGCGCATGACGGTGACCATCTGGTGCAGCACGTATTCGGGCCAGCCCTTGGGAATGCCGACATCCAGCGCCTGCAGCCCGGCGCGCACGCGCGCCAGCGAGCCGTGATGGTCGGCGCCGAGTTCGGTGATCGCGCGCCGGTAGCCGCGCTGCCACTTGGACAGGTGGTAGGCCACGTCCGGCACGAAGTAGGTGTAGCTGCCGTCGGACTTGCGCATCACGCGGTCCTTGTCGTCGCCGAAGTCCGTGGTCTTCAGCCACAGCGCGCCGCCTTCCTCGTAGGTATGGCCGGAGGCGTTCAGGCGCTCGACGGTTTCTTCGACCTTGTCGTCGGCGTACAGCGAGCTTTCCAGGAAGTAGGTGTCGAAGGACACGTCGAACGCGGCCAGGTCGCCATTCTGTTCGCGGCGCAACGCGGCCACGGCGAAGCGGCGGATCGCGTCGCGGTCGTCCGCATCCCTGGCGCCGGTGATGGCGCGGCCGTCGGATTCCACGGTCTCGCCTTTCATGTAGGCGTCGGCGACATCCTGGATGTAGTCGCCGCGATAGCCGGCTTCCGGCCAGCCGGCGTCGTCGGGCTTCAGGCCCTTCGCGCGGGCTTGGACGGAAAGCGCGAGGTTCTCGATCTGCACGCCGGCGTCGTTGTAGTAGAACTCGCGGCGCGTGTTCCAGCCGTTGGCCTGCAGCACCCGGGCGATGCAGTCGCCGATCGCCGCGGCGCGGCCGTGGCCGACGTGCAACGGGCCGGTGGGATTGGCGGAGACGTATTCCACGCCCGCAGTCTTTCCTTCGCCGGAGGTGTTGAGGCCATAGGCATGGCCTTGTTCCAGTGCGGTCGCCACCTCGCGCTGGTAGGCGGCGGGGCTCATGTGGAAATTGATGAAGCCCGGTCCGGCGATCTCGATCCTGGCGATATCGTCGCTGGCTGGGAACGCCGCGACCAGGGCCTGCGCCAGCGCGCGCGGGTTGCTGCGCGCCGGCTTGGCCAGCAGCATGGCGGCATTGGTGGAGAAATCGCCGTGCTCGCGGGTCTTGGGGCGTTCGACCACGAAATCCGGGATGGCGAGGTCGGCCGGCAGGGTGCCGGCGCTGCGCAGGGCATCGATGCCCTGGGCGATCAGGGCGCGGAGTTGGGATTTCACGGAAGGCCGGGTCGGAAATGCGGGTCGGTCATTTTAGCTGACAGCGGCGCTTTCAGGGCTTGCAGGCCAGAGTCCGGCCTGCAGGTGTCATTTTTCCAGGTCGCCGGGAAGGAGTTGCCGGTAGTGCTTCAGTGCCACGATCTCGATCCGGCTCTCCGTGATGCGGTAGATCAGGCGGTAGGGACGCTCCAGAAGTTCGCGCAGGTCGGCATCGGGAAATTCAGGCAGCCGCCGGCCAGTTTGTGGTGGTTGGGCCAGGAGTCGCGATCGAATGAGTAAACCCGCTGCGATACGCTTGGCCGCCTGTGGATTGCGCTCGCTCACGTAACCAGTGATTTCGCGAAGCTGTTCGGCGGCTTCCGCCGACCAGACCACCTTCATTCCCGGATACCGAACTCGGCCATCAAATCCTCAACGGAAATGACCCGGCCAGCTTCCATATCCGCCAGGCCGCGTTCGATGGAGGCCCGCAGTTCGATCTGGTAGCGGACATCGTCCCAGGTAGCCTCGGGGGGCAACTGGTCGGCGATCTGGTGGACTTGTTGGCGGAGATCGTGCGTGCCCATGTCGGAAGCTCGTAGCTGGTCCATCTCGAGTTTACCCCCGTGACTCGTCGGCGATCATCAAACCCATCCCCGCGAAGCCAGCGACACCGCCGGCCCATCGCCAACCACGAAATGGTCCAGCAAGCGGACCTCGACCAGCGAAAGCGCCTGTTTCAGGCGGGCGGTGACGGCGCGGTCCGCTGCGGAGGGTTCCGCGTCGCCGGAAGGGTGGTTGTGGCCGACGATCACCGCCGCCGCGTTGTGGGACAGGGCCCGGCGAACGACTTCGCGCGGGTGCACTTCGGCGCCATCGACCGTGCCCTGGAACAGTTCCTCGAAGGCCAGCGCGCGGTGGCGCGTATCCAGGAACAGGGCGGCAAAGACCTCGTGCCCACGCGCGCGCAGGCGCTGGGAGAAATAGCGGCCGGCGCTGGCCGGGTCGGTGAGTACCTCGCCACGCTCCAGCGCGGCGGCCAGATGGCGATGGCCGAGTTCCAGGGCCGCGGCCAGCTTGCAGGCGCGGGCCGGACCCAGCCCGGGCAGGCGGGCGAGCCCGGCCGGATCGTTTTCCAGCAGCGCGCGCAGCGGGCCGTGGGCGGCCAGCAGCTCGCGCGAGGTCTGTACCGCGTCGCGGCCGCGCAGGCCCGAACCCAGGAAGATCGCCAGCAATTCGGCATCCGACAGCGCGCCGGCGCCGCGGGCCAGCAGCTTTTCACGGGGGCGTTCTTCGGCGGGCCAGTCGCGTATGT
>Ga0307414_10001294_pt1 | contig 12926 bp, 7 predicted proteins | sample DK1Ometagenome_FD_203804 | JGI IMG/M metagenome (GOLD analysis project Ga0307414, IMG submission 203804) | Maize rhizosphere microbial communities from greenhouse at UC Davis, California, United States - DK15-O-3 | ecosystem: Host-associated > Plants > Roots > Rhizosphere > Soil | place: USA... | reverse complement strand
GCATCAAGGTTAGCTTGTATGGATGGAAACCCGGCTGTCCCAGGAAGCGGAACACCTACTAGTTGATTTGATGATCTATTGCGGAAGTAAGCGGCACTAAAAAACAAGTTGTCTTTAAATAGCCCTATTTCAAGCGCTGCCTCAAATTTCCTATTGGTTTCCCAAGCGAAGTTAGCGTTGAATAGTCTTGAGGGTTGAAGTCCGATTAGTCCATTGTATTGATTTGGAGATATTGAATAAGTGTCGAGAAACTGGTAATCCCCAATCTGGTCGTTGCCCGTTACCCCGTAGCTTGCTCGCAGTTTTCCAAAACTTAAAAAAGATGCATTATTTTTGATAAAGGATTCACTAGAGAAAATCCAAGCAGCTCCTATAGCTCCAAAGTTTGCAAAGCGTTTATCTGGACCAAAACGACTTGAGCCATCACGACGGCCTGTTATATTTAAGATATAGCGTTCTTTCCAGATGACGTTTGTACGACCAAAAAAGGCACTGTAGCGGTATACGCTCATGTCCTGATTTCCGATAATGATATTGGCGGCTGAAGCAAGATTATAGATAAGGGCATCACTTGGGAAACCAATACCTGTTTGTGCCAAAACTTGTTGCTTTTGCTCCTGAAAAGTTGCGCCAATTAGAAAATTTATTTCAGCTTTTCCGACTGTTTTTTTCCAGTCTATTTGAGGTTCTATAATCCAAGAACTGCGTGATCCATTATTGAGGTAAAGTTTAATTAAATCATTGCTGGGATTGTTTGCAGGATTTGACATTGTCAGCGGTCTGGTACGACTTTGAGATACCTGTGAATCATTATATCCTAAACTGGTACGAAACTCCAATCCAGTTGCAATACTGTAGGACAACATTCCATTTGAGATAAGGCTCTTTGTTTTGGCAATATACTTGCCTTCTAAAAAGGCAAGGGGATTATCAAATGTTCCGTTTTCCCAATTTAGATTTCCTTGATTGTCATAAAGAGCTGGGGCATTTGGTGCCAAAGTATATGACGGAGCTGTCAAGTCGAAACCCGGAAGTGTATTGTTATCACTAGCGTAATCTGCTGAAAATACTAACTTAAATTTATCATTTTCGGAGCGGTGTGCCAGACTGGTATGCACAACCCCTTTTTTGAATTGAGAATCTCCGGGATACACAGTTGATTCCTTTCTGTATGTGCCACTAAGAAAGTACTGGGTTTTTGCGCTACCCCCAGAAATGGAAGCCTGTATATTGTTGATAATGGCGGTGCCGCCAATTAGTTTCTTTTGCCAATCGGTGTATCGGTTAGTGTCCCAGGTGCCGTTGATGTCATATGCGGATTCAGGATATTGGGTTATACCATCATTTGCAAAGGCTTCGGCTCGCATTGTAAAGTATTGTTGTGTGTTCATCAAATCCATGGTATTGATAACCTTACCAATTGTTGTATACCCCTGAATATTAAAACGAGTTTCACCTTGCTTCCCTTTTTTAGTGGTAATCAAGACAACCCCGTTTGCTCCACGAGATCCGTAGATTGCCGTTGCATCGGCATCTTTCAAGACCTCAATGCTTTCAATATCACCTGGATTAATGTTGTTAAGAGGGCTGATATTGTTGGGAAGGATACCAATAGAGAGGTCAGAATTACCCAATGATTGTGATGCATATGGCACACCATCAATGACATATAATGGGGCATTACCTTCAGCTCGAATCGAATTTATTCCTCGGATCTGGATGGTAAAACTACCGCCTGGCGCGCCACTTGTTTGTGTAATATTAACCCCCGACATTCTGCCTTGCATTGCCGCTAATGGATTGTTGACAGGTTGCTTTTCTATATCTTTTGAAGTAATACGCGCAATACTTCCCGTTCTTTCCTTTTCCTTAACTGTATAGTATCCGGCATTGATACGAATCTCTTGTAATATGGTGGTATTAAAAACTAATTGCACATCTACTTTTGCACGCCCATTTACAGGAACAAGTGCTGTTTTAAAGCCGATAAAAGAGACGACCAAAGTATCGTTTGGGGAGGCGGAAATCGTGTATTGTCCGCTATAATCTGATATAGTCGAGGAGTTTAATTTGTTTTTAATGGCAATAGTTACTCCAGGCAATGGATTAGTACCATCGGAGATAGTTCCTTGAATTTGATGTTGTTGAATAGAGAAAGATCTATTCCGTTTATAAGAACTGGCTTGAAGAGATGAAAAAGACATAAGGACTACCAAAAAAAATAGGCAATAAAGAGCTTTCCCATCTTTGTAAAATGAAAAATTATTCATAATATTGGATTGGTTAGTTTAACGTTAGTTGGATTAGCTATGGTCCTCTATACTAGTTTTGTCGCTGTGGTAGAGGGCCATTTTTTATGTATTAAGTAAACGGCTTAATAGGCATAATTTGATTTTTTTTGTCTATAGGGCTTTATTTTAAAGGTTAATGATGGGAAGCCACACTGCCGTTTTCGTCTTGCAGCCAGATTCGGCCAGTGCGTTTCCCAAGAAACTAATTCAAAGTTTGTTGTTGGTTGTGATTCTTTGTAGAAATCGTGAAGTAGCTTTGAAAAGTTGAGATAATGCCAAAAAAAGAGGCGCGGAACTCATCTTATTGCATCGGAGGTACTGGTATACCCGCACACGAATAAGTGAGCCCACGCCCTTTTAGGCGTGAGCATTTGCACTTATCTTCCCGCGTGCTAAAATTACCAGTTTTCCGATGCGGGTTCAAAGCGAATGCTTCAAATATTTTCTATTGAAGAATCGCAAATTTACATCAAATGATGTATTCTAATAGTCAAATATAATAAAATAATTATTCAATACAAATTTGTATCGAATAATTTAACCTTTTTTCCGAAATTTTACTATATGATTAAATATGGAGCAGAAGAACTAAAACTTTTAAATATTCAGATAGGTTGTGTTTTAAAGTTAGCAAGACTGAAGAAAGAAATTTCTCAAGAAAGTCTAGGATTATCAATTGATTCTGATAAGACTAAAATTGCTAGACTGGAAAGATATGCACACGCAACTAATTGGGATACTATTTATTCTGTAAGTCAAGAACTAGAGGTTGATTTCTGTAGTTTGTTTATACTCAAAAGCAAAAGTGAAATATTAGCGATTGTTGAGGAATGTATAAAGCTAGAAAAAAAACTCAGCAAAATGAAGATTGCATATTATGAAAAATTAAAAAATACTATATCCAATATTAAAACATAATAGTACTTTTAAATTGTAGAAAAAATCTTTGAATTACATATAAAGGGGTACTATTTTTATTTTATTTTTTATAAATTAGTGTAAGAATTTAACTTTGCAATTATATTCAAAGGAAAATGTACATAGTTTAATTTATTAAAGGTAAATGCTATGAATAGAGATAATGCCGTGTTAATTATTTTCGGTGTATTGGCATTAATCATCGGAATCAGCCTTAAGCTATTTATTGGCAGAAGAGTATTCTATCGCCGTAATTCTTCTGGAGCAGAAGGTTTTAAAAATTACCGTAATGCTTTGCTAACTCCATTTTGGGAGAGCATACTAGCATTTATCGGCGGACTGCTTATTCTTCTTGGAGTATTGGCGCTCGCATTTTCCAAGTGGATGATAAATTAGCAACGAAAGCAAATCTGATAAAGTTTTTATTGATAAAAATAACTTCGATAATAAAGTAAAAAAAGATGCATTTTGCATCTTTTTTTTTGCTCAATAGAAACTAAAAACAGGTATTTATACGCTAGACTTTTCATTATTAAAAGAATTATTTTGCAACTTTTAATAATGAGTATGGAAAACCGTAAAATAAATAAAAAATGGTTTTGTAGGTTTGTTATTGATCATGTTTATATCTAAAGTTTTTATTTTCATATATACACGTTTTGCAATATTTCAAAACACAAAAAAAATGACAAAAAAAGAAAAAATCCACAGATTTATATCTGAAAATGATCCGCAAATAATTAAAGATTATCATGATAAATTATTCGATAATTTAAAGGAATTAAATGAAAAAGAGGAAAAGCATATTTTTTGGTTATGTGTTGTTATTTTTCTGTATCTTATAAGTGGTAATATAGCTATTCAAAGCATTAGTCTGGGACCCGTAACCATTAATGACTCATCCGCAATTACAAAAATTTTGCCTCTCATATTTGTCTACATTGTTTATGTTTTGCATTCAATTACAGGACAAAAGAAAGATATAAATTTAGCGTTCGAAATAATTACCGCAAACCAATTTAATAGGATTGGAGAGAAAGAAAATACAGTATCATTTTTATCTCGTATTTACAGACCATTCGAGTATTCAAATTCTTTTTCGCATTTTTTAAAAGATAAACCTGATATAATTGAATCATTGATTGGTTTTATAATCTTATTGCCACTACTTGCCATAGGATTTGCTCCGTATTTCGTTTCAATATCTATGATTATTGATCTTTACAAAAACTACATGGGTGATACTTTGGGTAAAATATCATTTTGGATAACACTTTGGCTTTTCATTATTACAATTTTTCAAATAATAGTTAATACTATTAAAAATTATAAAGAGGAAAATTCAAAATAAACGCAACGTGCCTTATAAATGAAAAAAGAACAATTACTTGAAATCTGGAAAAAACAATTTAAAGTTCATGTTTGGTACAATTGAGGAATTTATTGATGAGTGTAAGTTTGATAGTGATGCATTAGTTTAATATGTATAATAGATATTTAGGATATTTGGCACACGATATATTTAAAAATAATAGTTGTTCTAGATTGTAGTGTAAAAATAATTAGATCTAAATTTGTAGTAAAAACCACCAATTTAAATGAAAAAAGTAGGAAGAAATGAACAATGTGAATGCGGAAGTGGAATAAAACATAAGAGATGTTGTGGAGCTCCGGGTGTCGGTTTTTCAATAGCTGAACCTATTGGACCTTTATCTTTTTTCCAAAAATATAATACCACAGACTTGCTGCAATCCATTGCAGGTTTAAGTGTTTTGAAAGAAAACCACGGGAAAAATTATAGGTTTGAGCAAATAACCGAGGAGGCGATTAGACATTTTAATAATGTTACTGAGTTTGCAACTGTAACAGAACTTATAAGTTTCTTTGCAGAAGAGTATCCCAGTGAGGCTATGGAAGACGACCCATTCAATCTTTTTACTGATGTGGTGACTTTTCATGGAGGTGATTATTTAATATTTCCAGGAATAAGTGACAGTACTGCTTTTATACTTAACAATCTACTGAAAGCTATATTCCAAAATCCCAACAACAAGCTGCCCGAAGAGTTCATGAGAATTGCTTATAAAGCTTCCCTGCTTATTTTGGAACTATCTGATCATATAGCTAAAGTGATAGGTTATACACGTTATCAAACAGGGGAAGTAGATAAAGGACTAGTCAGATTTCCAAGTGAAGAAAAATTAAAACTACTGAAGAAAGCAGTTGTGATAACGGAGTCTCAAATGAACAGGTTATTACAAAGATCTAATATCGATGATGGAATCCTGAATGCATTTATTATTACATCTGGAGATTTAGGGACAGACTTTGGTCAGGATAGTCCCTTAATTACAAAACCTATTATTAATGGTCAGGATAAATTTGTAGTCGTTTCACCGTCAAATTTAAGTTATGCCTTAGTGGAGTTTATAAAAAGCGAAGCTAGAAGGCTCAGCTGTTATGATTTATTAGTTGAGGCATATCATGATTTTTTATGGCTTGACTCACAGTTAAAATTTAAAAAAATTGGGTTTAAATACCTTCAGATTGATGCAACAGATAATGCAAATGGACCTTCTTTAAGATATGGGGTATACCGTTTTGATGATGATAAAATCGCTCTTATCTATTTGAAATTTCCAGGTCAAAATACGATAGATGACCAAGATAGAGATACTGCTTTTAAAGCAGTATTGAATCTTCCTGAATATAAAGGATATAACATACTTGAACTACAGATTGTTTCCAGTATCGGTGAAATGTTTTTTGCACATGCAAACAAAGTGGCCAATGGACAAACTATATTACTTGAAGCTTCCGAACTAGATATTATTAATGGTTTGAGAGATATTGATGCGATTGACCTCTACAAATTTGCCATAGCAAATGAAAAAGCTCATGAATCAATGATGGGATTAAGTTCTTTTATTGACAGGTTCAAATTTTATCAGGATAACGATAATTCGTTCTATTGTTCTGATAATGCAGGATCAATACATATTGGAATTGAGCCTGGTTATGGATTTGACTTACTGTTAAAAGCCAAATGGAACGAAGACCTGCATGCTGTTCGATTTAAAGATAATGGTCAGGTAAGATTAACAGAAGTAATGAAAAAGGACAAATATGGTGGTGCCTATTTGAATCTTGAACAGATTGCCACCGGAAAGCTTAGTTTGCTGGTAGAAAACCTACCTGTGTACATATGGATCTCGCCCTTAGCCATGTCAGATAACTCAGGCCCAGTATTAAAGAAAATGTATTGGGAAATCTGTGATGCTATTGCTTACTGGTTATGGCAATTGGAGGATGTTATTAAAATTAAACTGTCAGTATTAGGTGCTGTGCCTATTAAAATTACCTTCGATTTGGATAATGAAAGCAAATTTGAAGAAATAGAAAGAAATTTTGCAAGAGAAACAGAACTGTTTGAAAAATTTAAAGTTAGAACAACAGTGGATAATATCAATATTACTGTGCCACATCAAGTATTACCGTATTTTTACGGGGTAGATAACGAAGGTGAAAGACAGTTGGTAAAAGTAATACTGACCGGATTAGGCGATTTACTTGTTAAAAATTCCAATACTGGCTTTACGGATGCGGAAATAAACAAGAGTGTTGATCTTATTGCGCCCTTCGGCAATAAGAAAAAAGTATATATCCTGGATACTAATGATAATCTTTTGCTGGACACTCAGCATCTTTCAGGTTACAGGCTGGTTCAACAATATGATGTCAATGTTGTATTGGACAACATTATTCCGCTTCTTGGAAAGGATGCTCCGCCAGTTGGTGAGTTAAATACAAAAGCGGCTAAGGAAAAACTTACCTCAAATATAGTACAGAAAGCATTACTGCCGTATTTACGAAGTAAAATCAAACAGTATGATTCAACGGTGTTATTACAAAGATTAATTAGAATTAATGAGGGGTTGATTAATAAGCGGGAGCAGTCAAGGATAAACACACCAACTAGGATAGCATGCTTTGTCAGCGTTGCACAGCACCAAATTGATTTGTCGAAGGAATTACAAGATCTGGATAAATCCACCTTATCAGTTCGCTGTCTCATTGAGCATCTTGCTGCAGAGCCTTTTAAAGGAAACATTCCTGTAAGTAAAACGGCAATTGATGAACTTATGGCTATTATGGCACAGATCCTGACTTGGGGTTCTATTGGGGATCAGGTACATTTCGATTTGGTAGATATAGGACTGTCGGTTCTTCCGTCAAAGAGAATTGGAATTAAAAAAGAAAATATCCGTGAAATTTTTGATCCTTTTCAAAACGCAAAGATAACAGAACATATTACTGACGCCATAGAAACCTATGAGCATGTCTTTCCACAACACCTTACGCTTGAAAGCAAACCCGTTCCTGCTGCGTTGGAAAAAGCATTTCTTAAGGATTATGGTATTACTTTTTCACGTTTATGTGAATTTGTGGAGGGTTTGTGCCATATTGGCTTTCTTTTAGAAGATGCCTGCTCCAGTCTGCCTCTAAAAGAATTAAATGCGGAGGTCAACAAATATGTAGTTGAATTTTCGAGTGATGAATTTAATTTGGCTATAGATTTTTTAGGTCTTTATGCCAGAGGAAAAGTAGATACTTTGCCAGTAGGAGAGTACGAATTTATTGACATCATCCCTTGGCGAAATAATAGAATTCTTTCCTTGCTTCGAAAGCCGTTGGTCATAGTAGACCAGAACGGCGAAACTATTGTATATTGGGGTGTACGCCATCTGCTGCAATGCAGAATTACTTGGATGCAACAATTGTTGTCTGGGCGTTTTAGATCTTCCGTAGGAAGCGAAGTAAGTAAAGTTCTGGGGAAATTTGCCAATAAGAGAGGCGATGATTTAGTCGAAGCGGTCGTAAAAACAATAGATCCAACTAATTTAATATTGGATACCGATGCTTATATCAAGCCGAAGGCTCCATTGAACCATGTAAAAGATATTGGTGATGTAGATGTACTTATTATTGACACTTCCACTAAGCTGTTATACAGCCTTGAATGTAAAAGTATGTCTCCCAGTAGAAATGTGAAGGAAATGATTGAGGAGATCACGAAGTTGTTTGGTGAGAATTCATCTGATAAAGGCTGGATTGAAAAACATATGATAAGGCATGAATGGTTAAGAAACAATCTCGATGCTGTCGGTAAAGTTTACAAAGTAGATCTGACTGGTTTCACTGTAAAGTCATTCTTTGTTACAAATGAGGAAATGCTGACGCCGCATCTTCGTAAACAAACATTGCCATTACCTTTTATAACGTTGTACGATCTTGAAAAAGATGGATTTAGTGTCTTGCAAAAAAATTATGACCATCAACTCAAAAATTAGAAAGTAATCTTAGATATCGGACAGATAGCCTCTTTTTTTTCTTTATATATAATTGCATTAAAATTAAAAAGCCTTTCAAAATCTGAAAGGCTTAATAAATAGTTTGGGTCTATTTGGAGAGTATGACTAGGTTGATAAAGGGAATCTACGTTGTAATATCATAACTAATAGCTCACTGTCTATTAAGTATCTAAATTGTCCCATTCATCACCAAGTACCCAACGTAAAGCAGATAATTTACCATTTATCATACCCCATGTAAAATCATCAAATTGTAAATTCTTTTTGCCGTAAATTCCTTCAGTTTTTTTGGCACCATCCACAGCACCTTCCCAAACGTCTTTTATAATTGTGTTATTTGCTGTTTTGATTTGAAAATCCTTCCTGTCAATTAATTTAATTTTACCACTTTTAATTGATTGCTCACGAATTTTATGTCTATTGTACCAAATTTTCTGTTCGATTTCATTTTCTACTTCGAGGATTTCAGAAAGGCTTCGAAACCCAAAATCCCAATCATTTTCATAATCAAATTCTTCAACTAAATCTGGATTAATTAAATAAAGAACTTCGGCAAGATTTATAAAATATTGAGATTTTGGACTGTCGAATATTTCATTTAAATCTTTGTGCGGTAATTTTTGATTTCCATTTTTAATACTAAAGTCATTGATATTATGAGTAACAAATGAAATGTTGAAATCTTGAGATGAATTTTGTTCTTTGTACTCGTTGTAACATTCGATTATAATTGAATCTCCCATACTATTTTTAGAAAGATGAAATGGCGCTTTTTTATCAATCGCTCTTTGAGCCGCTCGCAGTTTTATAGAATCGGTTATATCAAGAATTTCAGCATTTTTGAATAAAGTTTCGATCTTTGAGATACTTTGGATTGCATTTTCACTAAGTGTTGGTATCTTTTTATCGATATCATCGAGTTCAGATAAAATGTTGGTTCTCGATTCAGTTTTTGCATGTTCTGTAACCATTTCTTTCACCTTTCTAAAATGACTTGATAAGCTCTTTCCAGCATCTAAAACTATACGTTCCTTATTTCTTTCAAATTCGAAAAATATTATTTGGGGTAATATTAAAGATACTTCACCCTGTTCTACGAACTCAGAAAGCAAATTTAAAGTCTCTTCGCCTTTTGAAGTTTTTGCGAGATCTAACCAAACGCATGTATCTATGAGTAGTTTTGTCATTTTATAATTTTATAATTTGTTTTAAGAGAGTTCAAATAAAGTTTTGTCAAAAAATCATTACTGAAATGGAAGCCGAATTGAGTCGGCCTTGATAAATATAATAAAAAGTTAATGTTTTTATTTTAGAAACAAATGATTAAATTTTCCATACAGATAAAATTAGTAAATACTAATATCTATGACTAGTTGCGATTATCTCCTTACACTATTTTTTCACCAGCAATTCTCAACATTGTTTTCTCTAACTTGAATAAACTATTACTTAATAACTTCAGAACACATTTTCTAGCACTAGTCGGATCGACCTAATTTTTTTGATATCTTCTATAGTATTACAGGATACAAGATCCAAGTCGGAAATTATATTTTTAATAATTAAGGACTTTACACGAAATTGTACAACAGGTGTACAAGTATCAGGTTCTTTTCCAGTTGTTGGCCATACCACCTTTCCATTAAAATTAATATCAGAAATTGCGTGATCACTTATTACTGGCTGGCTATTGCCATAAATCAAGGAGATAAGAGTCATAATTAGATTTAAAATATTTGGTAAAGATATTACTGAAGGATTTAAATAAATCAATCAGCATTTTTTTATAGATGCTGGTATTTTATCTGCAGCTGTTATATGAGAAAGAATGGCCAAATTTGTATATTTAAACAATTTAAAAACGTTACTACTATGCCACAAAGCAGGAAAAGAAAGAAAGCCGCAAAAAAAAATCCCTCCCAAAAAACTAAGAAAAAGCAATATAAGCCTTATGAGGTAGTTAAGCAAAACCTGTATAGTTTTCCCAATCCTATTAAGGAAGAGTTGACTTTTGAAGAACGCAAGGGTCATTTCCTGAAAATAGCGAAAAATGCTGGTGAAGAATTCGAAAAGCAGTATGAGGAGCTTATGTTATATTTTGAGGAATATGACGCCATGTACCTTTGTTCTTTCTGTCTTCTATATTTTCTTGCAGGGCCTGAGGGCATTGACCAAGAAGCGATTGACGGCAAGCTGGATTTCCATCCTTTTATGCTTGAGGTGTTGCAGTGTTTCGCCCTGTTACAGCCTAATGCCATATCAGCAAAACCTTTGCAGAATGAGGTTTATAAATTTAAAAAATTGCTCATGGGGATTAATGAAAATCTTTCCTTAAGCTATTTCAGTTTAAATGAAAAGGCAGAAAATCTGGACGATGTTTCGCGGTTTTCGTTGCGAATGGAAATGATGATGCACACCCTGGCAGTTCGTAATTGGGCTTACGAGCATCAGATGAAGGAGATTGCCTTTGACCTTGCCCATATCATTGAAGAACGTTTTGTGAGTGCTAAAGGGTATGACCCAGTAATGCTCCTGAATGTCCTTTTTAGCCTAAATGACATTACCAATGACAGGCTTACCAATCATATTTCAAAAATGCGGCCAATGTTAAAGGCTAAAAATTATAATGATGTTTTCAATCTTTACGAGAGTGCCTTTCCACATGTATCGATTACTTCTCCCAAAGAAAGGGAAGACATGTGGAGTCATTTTGGAAAAAATCTAAAGCAGCTGCAAAGTATTATGATGCAGCATACAGATGTGGTTTTAAGAAAAGTACTTACCTATAGTGTAGACGATATTCAGGCAATTAGTAAAACAGAAATAGATAAAGCGTTGACGATTGAAATCTTTGATGGGCTTTCTTATGGTTTCGGGGATTTGGCAGGTTTAGATAAGGACCATATTTTTTTGAACAATCCAGTGCACCAAAAGCCTTTCATTAAGCTCGAGGACGGTTCTTATTTTTCAGCAATTACATTCCTTTTGCCTCATTTAGGAATGGATATTTTAGAAAATGCAGTAAATACGGATCCAAAGCTCAAGAAACAGTATGCTGCTGAAAAAGGGAAGTATCTAGAAGATAAGCTTGAAAAGTTGTTCAGGGATGCTTTTACAGATTGCCAGATTTTTTCAGGGAGCATGTGGCAGGATGCCGACAGCGATCGGCTATACGAGAATGATCTTCTGGTTATCATAGATGACTTTGCGCTTATTGTGGAAGCAAAGTCGGGAACGGTAAGCCCTCCTGCAAAAAGAGGGGCGCCAGATCGCTTGTTTGGAACACTTAAAGATTTGGTTGAGGCCCCATCTATGCAGGCGATACGTTTTGAAAAATATCTTAAAGCCAACAAAAAAATACATAATTTCAAAACCAAATCAGGAAAGAAAAATTTAGTTGACGCTTCAAAGATCAAATATTATGTGCCGTTGGGTGTTACCTTGTCCAACTTAGGATCCATTGGTTGCAACCTGAAAAAACTTATCGAGGCTGGGGTAATCAACAGTGGTCTGAATGAACTTGCGCCTTCAATCAGTATCACTGATCTTGAGGTGATTTTTGAGTTGCTTCCTATGCAGGCAGAGAAGATTCATTATTTGCAGCGCAGGAGAGAATTTGAGGCGCACGTGAGTTTTCAGGGAGATGAGATGGATCTTTTTAGTTTCTATCTGGAAACTGGATTCAACATCGGTTCTACAGAATATGACAATTCGATGTGGCTGAACCTTACATTAAAATCCAAAGAGCTTGATCCTTACATAATAGGTAAATCCAGAGGAGTGGATGTACCCAAGCCGAAGCTGGAAAAATCTGCTTATTGGCAGGACATATTGCATTCCCTTGAGGAGTCTAAAGGACCAATGTGGCTGCAGTCATCCTTTATCCTTTTGAATGTGGCCAAAGAGGATCAGCAGCAATTCGAGAAGAATTTAAAAGAACTAAAGAAGAAAATAAAGGCCGGGAGTATGTCCTTAAAACATAATTATATGCGGTTGCTTAGTGGTCCCAAACGAAGATGCTATTCGATAGTTGGTTATCCGTATACCAACATAGATATCGAAGAAAGAAATAACATGCTAGAGGATATTATTAATAAAGATACCGACAATCTGCGAGGTACGGTTATACTAGGATTCAACCTTGAATACGACACTTATCCCTATTCGTTAGTTGCCGGTAATCTTGGTACCAACCTTCAGGATGACCTTGAGCTGTAAGCACTGCAAATCTATTATGAGAATGGCATATTGTTGGCTGCCTGCTCTTGGGTAATCTCAATTATCTTATGCAAAAAATCGTTTTCTGATTTTGTGCGGCCGGATCCAAGGGTATTATTTACCCACG
>Ga0307414_10001293_pt1 | contig 12926 bp, 13 predicted proteins | sample DK1Ometagenome_FD_203804 | JGI IMG/M metagenome (GOLD analysis project Ga0307414, IMG submission 203804) | Maize rhizosphere microbial communities from greenhouse at UC Davis, California, United States - DK15-O-3 | ecosystem: Host-associated > Plants > Roots > Rhizosphere > Soil | place: USA... | reverse complement strand
AAAATTTAAATCAGTTAGCCAAAGATGGCAAGCTAGACCCCGTGATTGGACGTGATGAGGAAATACGAAGGATTCTTCAAATCCTCTCCCGTAGAACCAAGAACAACCCCATTCTGGTCGGCGAACCTGGTACGGGTAAAACCGCTATTGCTGAAGGCTTAGCCCACAGGATTATTGATGGCGACGTACCTGAGAATTTGAAAGACAAACAAATTTTCGCTTTGGATATGGGAGCGCTTATTGCAGGTGCCAAATATAAAGGTGAGTTTGAGGAACGCTTAAAAGCAGTGATTAAGGAAGTGACCGAAAGTGAAGGCGACATTGTGCTGTTTATAGATGAAATCCATACACTTGTTGGAGCTGGTGGCGGACAAGGCGCTATGGATGCTGCCAATATCTTAAAACCTGCTTTAGCTCGTGGTGAGTTGCGTGCTATTGGAGCAACGACCTTGGATGAATATCAAAAATACTTTGAAAAGGATAAAGCTTTAGAGCGTCGTTTTCAAAAAGTGATGGTAGATGAGCCTGATACCGAAAGTGCCATTTCCATACTTCGTGGTATTAAGGAAAAATACGAAACCCACCATAAAGTACGTATTAAAGACGAGGCCATTATCGCTGCCGTGGAATTATCGCAACGTTATATCACCAACCGTTTTTTGCCAGATAAGGCGATTGACTTGATGGACGAAGCGGCTTCTAAATTACGTATGGAAATCAATTCCAAACCAGAAGAATTGGATGTATTGGATAGAAAGATCATGCAGTTGGAAATTGAAATTGAAGCGATTAAAAGGGAGAAGGATGAAAGTAAATTAAAATCTTTGCGCTCCGATTTAGCCAATTTAAAGGAGCAACGCAATGAACTGAATGCGAAATGGAAAAGCGAAAAAGAAGTCGTTGATAATATCCAGACCATTAAACTGAACATCGAAAACTTCAAACTGGAAGCCGAGCGTGCCGAGCGTGATGGCGATTATGGCAAAGTAGCGGAATTGCGTTACGGAAAAATAAAAGAAGCCCAAGAACAACTGGAGAAACTTCAAAAGGACTTACAGGAAAATCAATCTGAAAGCTCTTTGATTAAAGAGGAAGTGACGTATGAGGACATTGCTGAAGTAGTTGCTAAATGGACAGGGATTCCTGTGTCTAAAATGATACAGAGTGAGCGTGAAAAACTCTTAAAATTGGAAGATCAATTGCATAAACGTGTGGTGGGTCAGCAAGAAGCGATTATTGCCGTGAGTGATGCGGTTAGGAGAAGCCGTGCTGGATTGCAAAATCCGCAAAAACCGATCGGTACCTTCCTGTTTTTAGGAACGACGGGGGTTGGTAAAACGGAATTAGCAAAAGCCTTGGCGGAATATCTGTTTGATGATGAAAATGCCATGACCAGAATTGATATGAGCGAATACCAAGAACGCCATGCAGTTAGCCGCTTGGTGGGTGCGCCTCCAGGCTATGTGGGTTATGATGAAGGTGGCCAATTAACGGAAGCCGTGAGAAGAAAACCGTATTCTGTTGTTCTGTTGGACGAAATTGAAAAAGCGCATCCTGATACGTTTAATATTTTATTGCAAGTTTTGGATGAAGGGCATTTAACGGATAACAAAGGACGTGTGGCGGACTTTAAAAATACGATTATTATCATGACATCCAACATCGGCAGCAACATAATACAAGAGCGGTTTGAAGCCACAAAAGATATTGATGCGGCTATTGAAGTTGCCAAATTAGATGTGCTGGCTTTATTAAAACAAAGTGTTAGACCTGAGTTTTTAAATAGGATTGATGACATTATCATGTTCACGCCTTTAACTAAGGAAGATATTATAAGTATTGTTGGTCTACAGCTTAAAGGCATCACCAAAATGATAGCTAAACAAGGTATCATATTCGATGCCACTCCCGAAGCGGTGGCTTATTTAGCAACTAAAGGTTATAATCCAGAATATGGAGCACGACCTGTAAAACGTGTCATTCAAAAAGAAGTGTTGAATGCCTTGAGTAAAGAAATCTTATCAGGAAAAGTAACAACTGATAGTGTTATTTTATTGGATGCTTTTGATGATGAATTGGTTTTTAGAAATCAAAGTGACCTAGCAACAAAAAACATTTAATCTGTAACAATTGAAATAAATTTAAGTCTTATTAGTGGTTGGTTAGTGGAGCAACGAGCGTTGAATACAAATCATTTTGTTGAAAACAATCGTTGCTTTTTTTGTGCTCAAAAACATGCTCATTATTTACCCCTAAAATACTTCAATATCCTCTTATATAAAAAACCAGAATAAGTTTAATATTACACTATTTAATATTATGAACAACTTTTTTTGCCATTTGTTCATTATTTTTAATTAAAATCGATGAAATACATAATTTGAATAATCTTTTTTTTATTTTAATTCGTAAATTTGTGAACTACTAGCCCCAACCTAGAATCAATTTAATTATTAACAAGCCTCATTCTCTCACAATAGGCTATTAAAACCTACTTATAAACATGAATAATATATCCAGATATATTGAACATACGCTTTTAAAGGCTACAGCTACAGAACGACAGATTATAAATTTATGCGAAGAAGCAATTGAAAATAATTTTTATTCCGTTTGCGTAAACAGTTGCTACGTGGCATTGGCAAAACAATTATTACATGGCACCGGCGTTAAAGTATGCACTGTTGTTGGATTTCCTTTAGGCGGAATGTCCACCGAAGCTAAAGTATTTGAAGCCAAAAAAGCCATTGAAGATGGCGCAGATGAAATTGATATGGTGATTAATTTAGGCTTTCTTAAAAGCAAAAATTATGTACTTGTATTTAAAGACATTCGAGATGTTAAATCAGCTATTGGCAGAATCCCTTTAAAAGTTATTATTGAAATTTCCGAATTAAATAAAAATGAAGTCATTAAAGTCTGTGAAATTTGCTTGGATGCGAAAGCAGATTTCATAAAAACATCTACCGGATATTCGAAAGGTGGGGCCACATTAACCGCTGTTAAAATAATTAAGAAAACCGTTAGAAACGATGCTAAAATAAAAGCTTCTGGTGGCATAAAAGATTATGATACCGCTATAAAATATCTTGAAGCTGGAGCTGACAGAATTGGAACGTCTGCTGCAGTTGATATTGTTAATATGACATTATCGGCCAGTGCCTTAAACTAGTTTGAAACATATTTTATTTCCAGTAAATTTTTGCGCCATGATATTCATGGCGTTTTCTTTTAATTGCAATATTCTTGGATAACCTCCGGTGGTTTGGCAATCCCGCATCAAAATAATCAGTTTCCCTGAAGGTGTTAATTGAACCGTTCCCGGAAGCACTAAAGAGGTAATAATGGGCTCTAAATCATTTTCCAAAGACTGTTCTAATTGATACGCCATACGGTTGTTATCTTTTGAAATATGGAACTCTTGACTCAGCAATGCATCTTGTTGTTCTTTTGGCAATTCATCAAACTCAGCACCTTTACAAACTTCAATCATATTTGAACTTAAATACTTGTTATTTAATTTAATAGAAGCATTTTTGTTAAGTAACACTTCAACATGTTCGTTGATTGGTAATTCATCTCCTTTTGAAATAACATGATGCTCAGTAATGCCTTTAAACATGCTTCGGCTTTGCATTATCTTTTCGGTTTTAAATCCGCCTGCAACCGACAAATAAGCTCTAAAACCACTCTTCAGTTTCCCAAAAGATAAAACGTCATTTTTGGCAATGTGAATCGGCTTATTATTTTCAATGGGCATATCATTTAGCATTGGGGACATATCTGCTCCGGACAAACAAATAGTCGTTTCACAATCAAATTGCAAGGTTGGGCCGGTCATGGTCATTTCTAAAACAGCAGCGTTTTCATTATTTCCTAAGAGCATATTTGCCACTGCAGCCGCATAAACATCCATGACGCCCGTATACGGCACACCATAATCTTGAAATCCGAAACGCCCCTTATCTTGAATGGTAGAATAAAATCCGGGCTTTAAAACCTTAACCATCAATTACCTCACTTTCCAATTGATATACGCCTGCAGCCGACAATATCTTAATATCATTATACTCGCTAAGCGATATGGGCTTAAAACTGATCTTATCACCTGCCTTTGCAAAACAAGGCGGATTGTTTTTAGGATTGAAAAAGGCGATGGGCGAATTGCCGATGATGTTCCAACCTCCCGGACTTTCAATTGGATATACGCCAGTTTGATGTCCGCCAATGGCGACAGACCCTCTTTCGATTTTTAATCTGGGAGTCGATCTTCTAGGAATATGAAGCGTTTCATCTAAACCTCCCAAGTATAAAAATCCGGGTAGAAAACCGATAAAATAAACGGTGTAAATAGCTTGGGAATGTCGCTTGATAATCTCAACTTTTGAGAGCTTTTTTTCTGCTGAAATGACTCCCAAATCAATTCCGAAACTCTCATCATAACACACAGGGATTTCCCAGCGTGTTGACAGAATGACAGTCTCTTTATTTGATGATTTATAAAGTTTTTTTAACAGAATAACTTCATTTTCGAAATTCCTACAAACAGTATCGTAAATAATTAATAACGAGTTATATGCGGACTTTAATTCAATAATAGATTTAATATTATTTTCAATAATGGTATTCTTAAATCTTACAACATCCTTTAAGATAACCTCATCAATTTTTGGTGGCCATTCTACTAAAATAGCACGTTCTCCAAAGGGTTTATATATTAAATTATGAGTCATTATTTCACAAAACGTTTATGCCTTTTTTCTTTAAATGTTTACGCAAATTTATAAGCAAATTTACCGCATATAAATTATCTCCATGCACACAACATGTTTCCGCTTTTATAGGCACTTCTTGCCCACTTATTGTTTTTACTTTTTGGTTTGCAACCATATTGTAAACATGTTCTACCAACATCTCGGAATCATGAATTACAGCATTTTTTTCTTTGCGTGAGACCAAAGTTAAGTCGGTGTTATATTGCCTGTCCGCAAAAACTTCATAGACAATGGGTATGTTATTTTGGATGGCTAAATCCGCTATCACCGATTTATAAGGCACATATAATTTGACTGGAAGTACAAACCGTTTCATGACTTCAATAACAACCATCGCTATTTTTTCATCAACAGCAGCCAAGTTATAAAGAGCACCGTGAAGTTTCACATGATTAAGATCGACTTGCTCCTCCCGAAGAATATCCTGAAGATCATTTATCTGGTGTTGCAGAGACGCAAACAATGCCGTATATGAGATATCCATGTGTTCGCGACCAAAATTCACGACATCTGGAAATGACGGATGCGCGCCTATTTTGAGTCCATATTGTTTTGCTAGTTTTACCACAGCACGCATAGTTTCAGGCGTCCCAGCATGACCGCCACAGGCTATGTTGCAGGACGATAGATGAGGAAACAATTGCGATTCGTTACCCATACCTTCGCCAACATCGGCATTTATGTCAATTGTAAGTGGTATCATTTTTAATATAATTATTTTGAAGTAGCATTCAAAGCATAAATGGCAAAACTCCCCAACCAATGACCACCTTCATAATTGCCATCCACAATGCTTGGCAAGGAATAATTAATATGCTGATTGGCTATATTTTTAAGATGGGCATACTCTGGTAAGTCTTCTGCAATTTTATTCAAACTCCATGCTCTGGAGAAATTAACGCCATCTAAATGTACCAAATGACCATCTGTTCTATCCGATACGATTCCGGGTTCTAAAGTAAAGCTTCCTTCCTTTAACTGCGGTAAAAAGTCATTTATCCACAGTTTAAAATCTTCTTTTCCAAGCACACGTTTCATCAAAGCGGCTTCTTCCAAACACGGTGATAGAAAGTCTGTGCCACTGGGTTCCCAAGTCATCGGGCAGGCTTTATCGTTCATATAAAAATCCTTGGCGCGCTGCTCAATAATGGATTTTAGAGTTTGATTGCTGAGTGTATTGGCATAATCCCACGCAAAACTCAACCCGAAGGCGGTATTGGGATGTTCGCCAACCCTAATGGGATAATTCAATTTCGGCAGAAACTCCATGTATTTACCAACGATTAAGTCGGTTAAAGGTTGCAAATTCTTCTCTAGCTGTTTTGCGGTTTCGTCATCCCAAGTATGCAATTCTTCCGCTAGTTTTAATAACCAAGCCCAACCATAAGTACGTTCGTATGATTTATTGTGCTCTCCATAAAAATAAGCGACTTCGGTATTAATGTTTGCTTCGGACATATTTTGAAGTAATTTTTGCTTGATATCCTCGGCATTATCAATATTAGGAAATTGTTTTAATAAACTCACCAAACTCCAATGGCCGTGAACGGACGAATGCCAATCGAAACACCCATAAAATGCGGGATGTAATATTTTAGGAGATTTTAAATCGTCATTACTACCCAAAGTTTGCGATAATCTGTTGGGATATTCGGTATCCATACAACCCAATGGCAATTGCGCTAACCGATTGGCTTCCTGCAAATTTAAAACAGGTATGGGTTCTTGTTTCACTTTTGGCATTGAGAACTGATTTTTCTTTTCGGATGGGTTACAGCTTAAAATAAACATGAATAATATAAGTGAATAATATTTCATAAAGATTGAATTTATGTCAAGTTCCAAAACCAACATTCTAATTTATGAAAAAATAATAGCTTCAGGTGCTAAAAACAAAAAGTCTTTAACCATAGGGATTAAAGACTTTGTTTGTTGATAATTTGAGTGACATTTTAATTGCTCCAAGGGGGCGTAATACCATTCGATCTGGCATAAGCAATTAACTGACCTTTATGCTCACCTGTATGTTCTAAAACGACCATCATGGTGGATAAGGTATTCATTTTGATAAAACCTAAATCGACTTCCTTACCGAAATCCTCAGCTTTAACCTCACTCATTTTCTCTAAAGCAAACACAAACGATTTATTTAAAGCATCTAAAACCTGTTGTTTGCCTTTTATTTTCTCCATGCCTGTTAAATCGACATCCTTTGGAATCGCATAACCAAGTTTAGACAGTAGAAAATAATTTGCAGAAGCCGTATGTAAAATAACTTCGCCTACCGAACGCACACCTGCTGCTGGTCGCCAATCGTATTGTTCTTCAGAAAAGGCATTAGCCAAAGAGCTGATTTGATTTTGATTATTGCTCAACAGTCCTTTAAGACTGGATTGTACCACTTGGTCTTGCGCAGACACCAATAGTGTACTCATAAATAAAAAAAGTGTTACTAGATGTTTCATTGATTATTGATTATTGATTATTGATTATTTATTATTACTTCTGTCTGATGCTCCAAATCTCATGGATGGGATCTCCCGCACTGGACAAACCTTTGTGATGCCATTTGCCATCTACCAACTCATAATCAAATGGTAAACTCGCTCCAACCCTAGAATTATCCCTTGAAAAGAATTCTATGTTCTCGGTATATTTTCCATCTACAGTGGTGTATGTGCCGCCACCAGTCCCAGAAAACTGTTTGGTTTCGGTGTTGTAGGCAATCCATTGAAATCGGGTGCCAGAGAGTATTTTCATGGTTTTTCTGGGGCCGCTTGTGTCGCGGGTTTCTTCTTTACCGTCCCGCATACGCCCAGACATGAGCCATGCGCCTTGCAATGCGCCTGGCGTGCCATCATCAATGCGTTTCATTTCCATATCCTGGCCAACAATGGTAAATATCTTACCATCATTTGTCACTTTAAAACTGACTTCACTCCCCACCCGCTCTGGGTCATCAGTATCAAACTCCACTTTTTCGGTCATGGTATCGCCTTCCAGTTTCCAAGTACCACCGTTTGCGCCCATAAACTTGCCGGTTTCTGCATGATACATAGTGATTACTTGATAGCCATCTGCAAATATCACCACGCTTTTTAGTTTTTCGCCCAACGCTGTGGTATGGTACATTTCCCAAGCGCCAATAAAACTTTGTGCTTTAACGGAAACGGATAACAATGTACAAACCACTAAAATAAATATATGTTTCATGTCTAAATAGTTTATGATGAATTGTTTAGTGCTAAAATAGAGTTTTTGGTTTTGAAGAATATTACAACTTTGTGTTTAAACACTTGATACTTGTTATTACAGTGTAAATGTTAAATCAAATTAAACATATTTGAATTTAAATTAACTAAAATTTTTTCCTCAATAACATTAAATTGTTCATTAGTCATTTTCGCCTTCCTTCTAAATTTTATTAATACGTCCCTTTTGAAACGATTAATCATTATACCATCAACTTCTTCATTACAAACATCAAATATTATAAGATAACAATCACCCATCAATTGTTGACCGATTAATTCCCACCAGTTATTGTCACTATCACCAAGTGATGAACCAAATATGCAAATTAAATTTGCTTTTGAAATTTGGTTTCTGAAAATAACATCTTTACCATGTCTTAGAGCTCGATATGACTCTCCTTTTAAAAGATATTCTAAAATATTCTTGTTAGTACGAAATGATTCATTTTTTATTTGCTGAGAATCATTTACTCCTAAAACCATATCTTTTTACATCAACACCATGAATATGTTCAATACAATTTAATATTATTGGATTACCGTTATTATTACCTATAGCACCTAAAGGATTATCCCCTAGTATTCTCTCCAAGGTTTTGGTATAATTTAATGTAAATATTCTAATGTTCCATTGCTGAGATTTCCATTTGTTTTAAATTCTATTAACTTTTTTTTATCAGTTGGCAATAAAGAATCTTCTGGATATGAAAGATTATTCAATAACTTATTTTTATCAATCTTACTTATATCAAAAAGCTTTTCTTGTTCTTTTAAATAATTGGAAAGGTTTTCTCTAATATTTAAATTAATTATATCAAATTCTTCTTCAGATTTTAAATACTGAGTATAATCTCCTAATCTAATTTCTAAATCACACCACGTTTCAACATCATTAGAAATATTTTTTTTTAACTTCTGAATAGTTTCATTTGTTGATTTTATTTTTTTATAGGAAGATAAAAAATTCTTAAAGCTTGTCTCCATCTTTAGTTTTAAATCAAATCCATTACCAATAACATAAAGTATATTCATTTATTAATCTACAAATAGCATGGGAAATATTTCCCTTACAAACCTATAAGATAATTATTTAATTACGTAATTTTAAAAAAAACATTCTCAACAAGTTTTTAACAAAACTTAATACAAACACATAGGGAAACAATAAATACTTAATACTTATAATATTGAATACCAGTCTTTAAAAAGTATTTATACTGGTTCTATGTTAGCGCTAATTTGCAACGAGTCCGCTAGAATATCAGTTTCATTTTTCTAAACGATAAGCTTTATCTCCAGCTAGCGCTCGTTTGAAACGAGTGCCCGCTAACAATTAACCAAAAAATCCAGCATTATCTATTTCCAAAACCGTACTATCATCTTGATAGTTTCTTGCACTAGAATATTTCCAATCTATTGGGTTGGTTACAAAACCGTTTTCAACAGGATTGTTATGTATGTAATCTATTTTTTGTTTTATAACTGATTCACTCCACAATTCAATAGGTTGATTATGATGTTGCCAAAATTGATATTTGCTTACATTGCCTTGTTTTTTACCTGCCCGTTCAAACATCCATAAAAGCCATTCTCTTCTACTTTCTTGTGGATTATTTTCTATGGCTTCTATTACTTTTTTTGCCGTATGCTTTTTAAATGCCTGTAATAATTCCATGGGTTGCTCGTTGCTTGATCGAAATATAAAATGAACATGGCTTGGCATAAAACAATAAGCATACAACTCCATGCCTTTTTCAACCCTACAATACCTCACGCTTTCTGATAAAACATTAAAATAAACTTGTCTTGTAAAAACATCAATCCAATACACTGTTGCAAAGCTTACGAAATATAAGCCTGCTTTATCATGAAATTTGTACTTTCTGCTCATAAACCTGAATTACAGAATGCTACTTTAGTTTTATTGCTTTTTATTTCGTCCTTAATTTTGCTCATCTTGAACGGCACTCGTTGCAAACGAGCGCTAGCCACGGTTAATATTTTCATTCTTCAATGTTTTCTTCAAAAACAGGCATTGGATTTGAAATAAGAATGAATTTTGATTCATTTTGTCTAACAATTGATTCTATTGTTTCTATAAAATCTATTTTCCCTATATATCTTTTTTGGGTAATATAATTACCAGAATAATCTAAATAAAAGATTCCTTCGGGAATTTTTATCATATATCTTACATCTGGATAGTAAGGATTCTTTAATTTTTGAGAACTTTTTTCTATTTCTTTTTTTAATAAAAAATAAATATCTTCATTATTTATCATTACTTTTTTTAATCCGGATAATTTGAAAATATCTGTACTATCAAGACGAACAATATGAGTAAAATCATGTTGTTCAAAAAAATAAACTGCTATATTATTCTTCGTTCGTTTAGAACAAGAAAAAAAACTAAAACTATAAATAATATTAATAATCTATTCATATTATATAACCAATTTAATTGATATTAAATTTTTCCACGCTTCGCAGGATTTACCCCAACCAACCTTCCCTATCCAAACTTCTGTATTGAATGGCTTCACTAATATGCGAGCCATTCACTTCTTCTACACCTTCTAAATCGGCTATGGTTCTGGATACTTTCAAAATACGGTCGTAGGCTCTGGCGGACAGATTCAAACGTTCCATAGCAGTTTTTAATAATTGTTTGGAAGGTTCATCTAGAATACAATATTTTCGGATTTGCTTAGTGTTCATCTGAGCATTATAATGCACAGCATCAGACTCCTTAAAGCGTTCAGTTTGAATTTGTCTGGCTTTAGTAACACGTTTCCTAATCTCTACCGAAGTTTCTCCTTTTCGGTCTTCCGAAAGTTTTTCAAAAGGCACTGGTGTGACTTCTATATGAATATCGATTCTATCCAACAAAGGCCCGGAAATCTTACTTAAATAGCGTTGCATTTCCGCAGGACTAGAGGTTACTGGTGCATTCGGGTCGTTAAAATAGCCGCCCGGACTTGGGTTCATGCTCGCCACTAACATAAAACTACTCGGGTACGTAACCGTGAATTTCGCTCTGGAAATGGTGACTTCCCTGTCTTCCAAAGGTTGGCGCAATACTTCCAAAACGCCACGCTTGAATTCAGGCAATTCATCTAAAAACAAGACGCCATTATGCGATAAGGAGATTTCACCCGGTTGCGGAAATGCGCCACCGCCCACCAATGCCACATCGCTAATGGTGTGATGCGGACTCCGAAACGGACGTTGCGCCATGAGTCCCGTGTGCGCTTGAACCCGACCAACTACGGAATGTATTTTTGTGGTTTCCAAGGCTTCATGCAAGGTCATAGGCGGTAAAATGGAAGGCAGACGCTTTGCCAGCATGGTTTTACCTGCGCCCGGTGGACCGATTAAAATAATGTTATGGCCGCCAGCCGCAGCGATTTCCATACAACGCTTGATACCTTCTTGCCCCCTAACATCTGAAAAGTCATGCTCAGGGAAATCTAGATTTTTTTCAAATTCTTCACGTGTGTTGATGATGGTTTGTTCCAGTGGCTCCCCTTTATCAAAATAGTGAATGACTTGCTTAATATTATCAACACCAAACACTTTTAAATCGCTTACAATAGCCGCTTCCCTAGCGTTCTGACTCGGTAAAATAAAGCCTTCAAATCCTTCTTGTCTTGCTTTTATGGCAATCGGCAACGAACCTTTTATGGGTTGCAAACTTCCGTCAAGGGAGAGTTCGCCCATAATGAGATATTTTTCTAAGTTTTCAGCTTGAATTTGATTGGATGCCGCTAGAATGCCGATAGCCAAGGTTAAATCGTATGACGAACCTTCTTTGCGTAAATCGGCCGGAGCCATATTAATCGTTATCTTTTTTCCTGGGATTTTATAGCCATTATTTTGAAGCGCAGCCGCAATTCGGTAATTACTTTCCTTAATGGCATTATCGGGCAAACCCACCAAATGATAACCAATACCACCATCTACATTCACTTCCACAGTAATCGTGGTGGCTTCCACACCAAAAACGGCACTCCCAAAAACTTTTTTAAGCATATATGAATTTTATTGCTTAAAAGTAAGAAAAGTATTTTGAATTTTATCCGTCATTGCGAACGCAGTGAAGCAATCTTATTAATCAGAACTCAAAATAAAAAGATTGCTTCAGTCGTTCCTCCTTCGCAATGACGCAAAAAAGAATCCCGCTTTCGCGGGATTCTCAACATTTAAACATTTTGACCAATAAAATTATTTAAACTATGAACAGATTAAATAGCTTTTAATTTAAAAACTTAGGTTTTAAAACCAACATCGCCCATGCCCAGTTTTGAGTATCGGCGGCATTTGCTTCGGTAACACCCTTTAATTCATACATCCCATCAGCAGCAAACATATGCGAGTAACCTAAAACCATACTATATCCTTTAAATTTCTTTGTATATACCAAATCAACTTCCGTTCCCAACGATTTTTCCCCGCTTGCTAACTCTTTTTCTCCACTAAAATTAAGGGCTTTGACCATTAAACTTGAAGTCTCGCTAAATGTGAAGTTAGCGCTGACATGAACATCCAATAAGCCGACCGTATTGGCGTGGTTGCCCACATAGAAATAATCCATAAAGCCGTTAAACTTGTGATTCGTGCCATATAGTGGAAAAAACGCACTTGTTTCACCAGCTGCTTTATCATTACCACTTATAATTTCTATTCCAGCCCCTAAACCAATTTTAGCGGTTGCTTTATAACTTAAATCCAATCCTAACAAATAAGCGCCCTTAACGTCTATTCTACCTTCTCTCTCCCCCGTTTGAACAAATGCATTTGCGGCTAAACCAAAACTTCCTTTTTTATATTCTAAATGCGTTCCCATGGTTTGAAGATTACTAGTACCATCTGCAACACTTGGAGTCACTGTGGTGTC
>Ga0307414_10001291_pt1 | contig 12938 bp, 6 predicted proteins | sample DK1Ometagenome_FD_203804 | JGI IMG/M metagenome (GOLD analysis project Ga0307414, IMG submission 203804) | Maize rhizosphere microbial communities from greenhouse at UC Davis, California, United States - DK15-O-3 | ecosystem: Host-associated > Plants > Roots > Rhizosphere > Soil | place: USA... | reverse complement strand
TGATCGACAAGGCTCACCTAACGAGGTTCAGCAAGACCATTTCTTCGAGAGGCAGACCATCCCTAAGGGAGGGAAGTTCACCTATTGTAGTTCGAGAAGTTAGCTCTTTGAAATGAAACCATTCGATCGTAAGACTGATTCAGCTGAAGAACGCACGCGTATGGATTGATCCCAACACGAAATTTAGATTTGCAGGAACTTAAATCCTGCAAATCGGTTTTCTAAACAAAAACAACGAATACCATGCTACAAGCACAAGCAAGACCTGTTCACCTCTACATGGAGGCTAATCCAAATCCAAACTCCCTGAAATTTGTAGCCAATTTTATGTTGGTGGATGAGGGGATGAGTTTTGATTTCCCTGATGCTGAAGGTGCTAAAATAAGCCCATTGGCACAGGAGCTATTTAATTTTGCTTCTGTAGAAAGAGTATTTATCGCTTCTAATTTCGTCACGGTCACCAAATCAGAAGATGTGGAATGGGCAGAAATCCAGTCGATAGTCCGGGATCATATTAAAAAATACTTAGAAGCAGGAAAAACCCCTGTTCAGGTTGCATTTGAAAAAGATCCATTGTTTAATGAGAATGATTCGGAGGTAGTGAAAAAAATCAAAGGGATTTTGGACGAATATATACGTCCGGCAGTAGAGCAAGACGGCGGAGCAATTGTATTTCATTCTTTCCATGATGGAGTGGTGAAGGTACAGTTGCAAGGCTCATGTTCAGGTTGTCCTTCCAGTACCGTGACTTTAAAAGCAGGAATTCAAAATTTACTGACCAGAATGCTTCCTGAAGTAAAAGAAGTGGTTGCAGAAGGAGTCTAACTGGTTGATTTATGGAAAAAAGAGATTGGTCCTGGGCGATCCTTGGCTTATTAGCTTTGGTGGTTCGCTATGTGGCTTCTCAAAATCCAGAAGCAACTGATGAAATCTATTCAAGGATATTCTTTCCGGGAATTCGGAATCTAATTGATATGACGCTGGGGAGGCTACCTTTTCCCAGCGTTTATTTATTTATATTATCTGTACTTATAGTACTGGGCATATACTTTATCCGGGTACGTAAAATTTCTGGATGGAAGAGGAAATTGAGTTATTCCTTCCGGTCTTTGTTGAATGGATTAGGAGCCTTACTGTTTTTTTTTCTTTTTCTTTGGGGGTATAATTACCAACGAACTCCGATAGTCCAGCAGTTAAAGCTGACTCCGAAGTCGATGAATTTGGAGCAATTGAAAAATGAAGTTCAGATCACTTATAAACTTGCTCTTCAGTATAGAAATGCCATCACCCCTGACACTGTTGCGATAGAAGAAATATTGGCCTATCCCGAGCTGGAGGATCTAGTACGTGCTAACATTGCTGACAATTTAGACATGCTTGGTTTAAATTTTACAGGAAGGCCGCGGACAAAATTATTTCCTCCACCAGGGTTCATGCGGAAAATGGGGATTCTTGGGATTTATTTCCCGTTTACAGGGGAAAGCTACATTGACCCGACGCTGCATGCCTTGGAGAAGCCATTTACGGTGGCACATGAGATGGCGCATAGTTATGGCGTGACCGATGAAGGGGAGGCCAATTTCATTGCGTGGGTAATCTGCACCAACAGTGATAATTCGCTTTTGCGGTATTCCGGGCAGTTGCGCCTGCTAAATTATCAGCTTTCCGATTTCTATAGAATGGCTCCGGAGGAGTACAAGCAATGGGTTAAATCCTTAGACAGAGGGATTCGGAATGACATGATTTCCATCCGAAAAGCCAGCGAGGCAGTCAAAGCTTTCTCTTTGGAACTGAGTAGAAAAACAAATGATGTGTTCCTCAAAACCCAAGGGGTGAAGGCGGGAATCAATAGCTATCAGCAATTGCCAAAACTTGCCTTTGCTTGGCGTGAGCGGATGAAAGGTAGTTGATTTTCCATTTTGTAAATTCACTATTTTTGGATTTATCACTAGATATTATTATATAAAAGACAATTTCAATCACTATTCTTGATTTGTCTTACTAATAAATATTTATGTATCTCCGCAATTGCACCAGTAACTAAAACAGAAGTTGTCCAGCCTTGGTCAGCCAGATGTAGCCAATTACCAGTTACAAAATGTCTGGTCAGATTTATGTTATTAGCGATAAAGTGGATAATTAGATTGTACTAGTATAAATTATTCATCAACATGAATTATGAGATCGTTATCTTTTTTGATTTGGTTATCCTTTTGTTCACAACTTTCCTATGCTCAAATAGCAATGTTGACAGAAAGAAACAATGAAGGTAATATTGAACTATATGCAACCAACGCTTCGGTTATACCTTTTACAATATTGATTAACTACACTGAACTGACTAATATCAATTCCTCAAGAGTGGCTGAAATGGCAGTTTCCCGGCCAGGGAAAACAAAAGTTGCTACCTAAAAACCTAGAGTAGAGGGGCAATCTACTAATCTCCGTTATACTTACTCTTTTGTAAAAGGAGATATCTATGGAAAACAAAAGGAGGATCCACTTTATTTAATTCCATTACCAGAAGGAACCATTACTACAGGCATCCGAATGACCCACATAAAGAACCGTCTACAGCCCAAGGAAGAGGTTACTGATTATGTTGGTGTATCATTTAAATTTGATCTTCCCACAGCTATTGTAGCGCCACGAAAAGGTGTTGTTTCTGAAATCAGCATGGACAAGTATCCTGAGAAAGAGAATTTGGATTTTGACAGAGCTGAAAACTACATAGAACTTTATCATGAGGATGGGTCTTTGACCAAGGTGATGGTCTTGAGGCCGGGAAGTGAAAAGGTAAAGATAGGACAAACTGTATTTCCCGGTGATGTACTAGCAGAATCCGCAGGGGAAGATTACAATTCTGGTCTACATGTCAGAATTGTGAATATGAGGCCTGTCAGGGATGGAAAAAGTAGACTTCGTTATGAAATGAGACCTATGAGTTTTGTGTCTAAGGAAGGAACATCAGCTATCGCAGAGGCGCAAGAACTTGAAGTTATTTTTCCGCTAGAGATAGTTACCGCTGAAATGAATAAACGGGAGAAGAAGTTGTATTTAGCGAATTGAGTTGTATGAGATAAAATACCTTTTCTCCTATATGGTAGCCATTATACTTGTTCTTCCATTGCAAATTTAGATTATGTTAATACTTTATTTTTGATCCCTCTTTTACTTCAAGTATATAATGACTTGAGTATGGATCTACTCATTTAAATTTTATTTTCATAATTTTTGTATAGAAAAGGGGAGGATTATAAGAAAAATGATAGTTTGCTGATCTGATCTTCTAACCAGTTTTTTTACTCGTCATTTTTTTTGTTTCTAACTGATGAAATAAATGGATTGTTATTGGAGACGAAACCCTTAAAATATGAAAAATGGTGAAGCGCATAAGTTGTGATTGCTTGTCATTGTCTAGAATAAGATGCTCACAGATAAATGAAATTATAATGAAAAGGGTGCTTACATTCGTTGTTTTTGCGGCTCATGTTTTAGGGATGTATGCTTGTGGGGAAAGAAAAATTGAGGAGGAGGACAGTTTATATCGATTTAAAGAATATATCCAGAACCATTCAGGCGGAAGACGATCGGCTATGGATCCGATCACTATTGAACTGGTAAGATCCTTGGATCACTATGATCTTTCTCAAGAGTTGCCTTCCGAATACCTTGAGATTCAGCCTAAAACATCAGGGAAGCTGGTAATCGAGAATGGAATAAACCTGACTTTTGTGCCGGATAAAAAACTAGCGCCTGATACAGAATACAGTGTGACACTGAAGCTGGACAAGTTGTATGATGATCTAGCAGAAGGGTATGAATCATTTACCTTTAGATTTAAGACAATCGCTCCCAATTTTAAGCTTAACATAGGCGAACTCCAATCCTACTCCCGGGACTGGCAAAACCTGTCTGGGATACTGGAATTAAGTGACATTATTACGGCAGAAGAGGCCGCAGAACTCATTACGGTCATTCAGAATGATAATAACCTCAAAATTAAGTTTGCCGATTCAGTGCCAAACTCAAAGTACTTCTCTTTTATCATTGACAGTGTCAACCGGCTGGAGAATGAATCCAGTCTTCTTATTTCCTGGGATGGAAAGGCAATCAAATCGGATAATAAGGGAGAGCGTATTTTTACCATTCCCGGATACAATGATTTCACTGTGCTGTCTGTCCAAGCTTCCATACAACAATCCACTTTTTTGAAGATTAACTTTTCGGATCCCTTGGTGGAAAGCCAGAATTTCAATGGACTAGTGAGTGTGAAGGGCAAAAATGACATGAGATTTGAAGTTGATGGAAACGTACTCATCGTCTATCCGGATGAACGGGTTACCGGAATTGCACGTGTGGAGATCTTTGAGGGAATTACCAATGTCTATGGCTATAAATTAAGAAAGCCATTTTCTCAATCAGTCGCCTTTGAGCAATTGGAACCAGGATTGAGGGCAGTATCAACAGGAGTGATCCTTCCGGGTTCCGCCGCTACACCCTTTTATTTTGAAGCGGTCAATCTGAGGGCCGTAGAAGTGCGGATTATTAAAATATTCCAAAATAACATCTTACAGTTTCTTCAGTCTAATAATCTGGAAAATGGAGGCGATAATGAAATTAGATCGGTAGGAAGAAGGATTGCCAAAAAAACCATCCAGCTCCATTCGGATGAACTGGAAAATGATGGATTGTGGAAAGCGTATGGATTGAATCTTTCGGATTATTTCAAAGCTGACCCGGGAGCCATCTATCGGGTAGAGTTGAGCTTCAAAAAGGAACATAGCACCTATAATTGTGAGTCAGGTATACAAAGCAGCGGGAAGGAAGAAGATTACGATGAATATTATTACGATGAAGATGAATATTATTCACCATCACCGGATATGGATGAGGAAGAGCGTGAAGAGCGCTACTGGAACAATGAATTGTATCGCTGGAGAATTCACAATTACAATTGGGAGGAACGTGAAAATCCCTGCCACGAAGCCTATTATCATGAAGGTAGAATCCTTAAAAGCAATGTGTTGGGTTCTGATCTGGGACTGATCGCAAAGACTGGAGAAAACAATACTTATCATTTTGCTGCATCGAATATTCTGACCACCAAGCCTGAAATTGGGGTAAAATTATCATTGTACAATTACCAGCAACAATTGATCGCTGAATTGACCACCGATGCCAACGGAATGGTGACTCATCAGGAGAAGCAGAAGGCAGTCTTTGTCATTGCCCAGAAGGAAAATAACTTTGCGTATTTGAAGCTGAACGATGGCAATATGCTAACGCTAAGCAATTTTGACATTTCAGGTAAGGAATTGCAGAAAGGACTGAAGGGATATCTCTACAAAGATCGTGGTGTCCATAGACCAGGAGATACGATTCACCTGACTTTTGCACTGAATGATTTGGCAAATCCACTTCCTGAGGAGCATCCACTAACACTTGAGGTAACCGATGCCCAGGGGAAAGTGGTGCAAAGAGTGGTCGAAAAAAGCAATGAGTCGAACCTATACTATTTTCCTATTCCTACTGATGCAGCTGCTGCAACAGGAAATTGGAGGGCGACTGTGCAAGTAGGGGGAGCCAAATTCACAACGGTTCTTCGGGTAGCCACAGTGAAGCCCAACCGGCTAAAAATCAACCTGGAATTTGAAGATGAAGTCCTTTCATCAGCAAAGCCAATCAAAGGAAGCGCTACGGTCCATTGGCTACATGGAGCCGTTGCGAAAAATCTGGCTATAGAAATGGAGGCTACAATCCGCTCTACCTCTACTGCATTTAAAGGTTTTCCCGATTATGAGTTTTCAGATCCGGTCCGGACTTTTGAAGAAACTGAAGTGTCGATTTTGAAAGGGAAAGTAGATGAAGTAGGAAAGATTGCAATACTAAAAGAACTGGAACTTAACAAAAAAGCTCCCGGTATGCTTAGGGCAAGTATACTTACAAAAGTTTTTGAAGGTGGGGGAGATTTTTCCATAGATGTATTTACGAAGGATTTGGCCCCGTACAGTTACTTTGTCGGTCTTAAATCCCCCAAAGCACAAGGGTACGGATCCTATTTCACGGATGAAAAAAACAGATTTGAAGTAGTCTCTGTGGATGAAAATGGGAAGCCTTCCGGTGGGCGTGATCTGGAAGTGAAAGTCTATCGGATCGAGTGGAGATGGTGGTGGAGAAGAGGCGAAGACAACCTTTCCACTTATGAAAATTCCAGTGTTCACCAGCCGTACAAGGATATTAGTTTGACTACTGATGCTAAGGGAAAAGCAAATTTTGAATTGCTGATCCCCGAAGAGAATAGTGGGCGATATCTGATCCGTGTACTGGACAAAGCCAGTGGCCATGCTACAGGGCGGGTGACTTATTTCTATAGAAATTGGTGGTCCGGCACAGGATCTGAAGATACGGAAAGTGCCAAAATGTTACTTTTCTCCGCGGATAAGGAAAAATACCAGGTAGGGGATCAGGCGGTAATTTCCTTTCCTTCCGGAGCTGCAGGTAGAGCCTTGTTGAGTATTGAAAATGGCACTGAAGTCTTGGCCACAAAGTGGGTAGAAACCCAAAAAGGAGAAACTAGAACTACGTTGGAAATTACCCCGGAAATGGCTCCTAATATCTTTGTGAACATATCATTGCTTCAACCCCATGCCCAAAGTGCGAATGATCTTCCGATCCGGCTGTATGGGGTAAATCCTATTTTGGTGGAAGATCCGGTAACTATTCTCTCCCCTGCGATCGAGTTGCCGGCAGTGCTGAAGCCTGAGGAGAAGTATACCATTAAAGTCGCAGAGAAAAACAGCAAACCAATGAGTTATACCATCGCTATTGTTGATGAGGGACTTTTAGATCTTACACGCTTTCGTACCCCTGAAATACATAGTGCTTTTTATACCCGTGAAGCGCTCGGAGTGAAAACTTTTGACATGTATGATTATGTAATCGGGGCTTATTCAGGAAGTGTAGAAAATATCTATACCATCGGGGGAAGTGATGATGCAGCCGGAGCCAAAAACCGTAAGGCAGACCGATTTAAGCCTGTGGTCACTTTTCTGGGGCCTTTTACGCTCAAAGCGGGCGAGAAAGCCTCCCATTCAGTGATGATGCCTAATTATATCGGATCGGTGCGGGCTATGGTGGTGGCAGCAGACAACTCAACAGCTGCCTATGGTGCCTCTGAAAAGACCGTGCCTGTCAGAAAACCGCTTATGGTCCTGGCATCCTTACCGCGTAAGCTTTCTCCCGGCGAAAAAGTAACATTACCAGTGACGGTCTTCGCTATGGAAAATAAAGTGAAGGATGTAAAATTAAACGTGAACACCTCCAATGGGTTGAAAGCAATTGGAAGCACTATGAAGACGATTAAATTTACTGCCCTTGGTGAGCAGATTGTCAATTTTGATTATGAGGTAACTGGAACAGGTGTGCAAACTATCAACGTCACTGCGTCCGGGGCAGGAGAAATAGCTTCCTATCAAGTAGAAATTGACTTAGAAAATCCAAATCCGGTCACACAGACTGTAACTGGTCTTGATCTGGAGGCCAATACAAGTAAAGATTTTTCTTTCAAAACCTATGGGGTGGAGGGGAGCAATGCTGCGTATCTGGAATTTTCTACCTTACCGCCGATGGATTTCACCAGAAGAATGGAATACCTGATCCGATATCCCCATGGGTGCGTAGAGCAGACTACTTCAGCGGCTTTTCCTCAGCTTGCTCTTATGGATATATTTGATATCCCTCAGAGCCGGAAGCAGGAGATTCAAAAGAATGTGGAAGCTGCTATTCGTAAATTAAATACGTATCAAGCCCTGGATGGCGGTATAAGTTATTGGCCAGGAGAACGTAAAGCGGATGAGTGGAGTACAAGTTATGTAGGTCATTTCATGCTTGAGGCTAAGCGAAAAGGGTATGTGTTGCCCCTGACTTTCCTCCACAATTGGCTTCGCTTTCAGCAGGAGGCGGCCAGACAGTGGCGGACAAATGGCCAATCGAATTGGTCAGACTTCACACAGGCTTACCGGTTGTATACTTTGGCTTTGGCAGGTCAGCCGGATCTTTCGTCGATGAACCGCCTGCGGGAATTCGGAACACTGAGCAACGACGCAAGATGGAGGTTGGCCGCAGCCTATGCACTTGCTGGGCATGACCGGGTTGCGAAGGAACTCGCAGGTAAAGCAAATTTGGATTTCCAACCTGAAAAATACGATTATCGGACCTATGGTTCCCCTTTCAGAAACCGTGCAATGGCCTTGGAAACAATGGTCATTCTGGCTGATCCAAAGCAGCGGGATTTAGCGACTTCTTTAGCCAAGAATTTATCATCATCTTCTTGGTATAGCACTCAGGAAACAGCCTTTGCGCTGATTGCACTTTCGAAAATGGTGGCGGCAAATGGAGGCAAAGATCTCAATGTTAGTTTCTTTAGTGCCGGAGAAGATAACACTATAAAAACAGATCAGGCTATCTCGCAGCGAAAAATTCAGGTCAATACAGGAGAGAATAAAATCACGGTAAAAAACAACAATGACAATTTGGTATATGTACGGCTGGTCCAATCAGGAAAGTTACCTGTGGGTGAGGAATTGGCTGAAAATCGTAATCTCCGTGTGCTGACTACTTACTACGATGCAGCAGGGAAAAAGATCGATCCTTCATCCATCCAACAAGGCTCACCAATATTGGCTAAAATTTCGGTGGAAAATACTTCCGGTGATTTCATTGACAATGTGGCCCTGACACAAATTTTCCCTAGCGGCTGGGAAATTGTCAACACTAGTTTTACCGAACTTGGAGGTGGTGCAGCGGGAGAGGCGAGGTTTACTGATATCCGTGATGATCGGGTAAATTTCTACTTTGATCTTGATAGTAAGAAAAGCAAAACTTTCACCGTAAAGCTCAATGCTTCTTATTTGGGGAACTATTACTTGCCAGGTTCTCAAGCTGAAGCGATGTATGACAATAACTATTATGCCAGAAATAAAGGCCAATGGGTATCAGTGGAAAAGTAAGATTACGTGTACGGTTAGTGGAATGAAAGTAAAATAAATAGATCGATACATCTACTTACCTAATCCGGTTGAACCAAATGAAAGAGAAAATAAAAAGGCTTTTGGTAAAACATAGACTAATCGTTTTATTGTGTATTGTTATTTTCTTAGGCTGGCTGTTATGCTTACCACGACCGATTTTTGATGAACCTACTTCCACTGTTGTAGAAAGTCGGGAGGGAGAACTGTTGGGTGCAAGAATCGCTAAGGACGGTCAGTGGCGCTTCCCTTCGCAGGATAGTATACCGGCACGGTTTGAACTCGCCCTGCGGTATTTTGAAGATGAATATTTCTACTTCCATCCCGGGTTTAATCCTGTGGCTATGGGAAAGGCAATCTTCGATAATATATCCTCCGGCAAAAGGAGAGGTGCAAGCACGATTACCCAGCAGGTCATCAGGTTGTCCCGTAAAAAAAAGGATCGGACCTATTTCGAAAAAATCATAGAACTGTTCCAAGCCACCCGGCTGGAGGCAGGTTATAGTAAAAAAGACATTCTAAACTTCTATGTCTCTCATGCACCCTTTGGCGGTAACGTGGTGGGTTTGGAGACTGCATCGTGGCGATATTTTGGTACATCCTCCTTTGAACTGAGTTGGGGGCAATGTGCCGCATTGGCCGTCCTTCCAAATGCTCCTGCACTAATATATCCGGGCAAAAATGAGATTCTCCTGAAGGAAAAACGGGATGGCCTGCTGCTAAAGCTCCATCAAAAGGGGGTTATTGATGAGATGACTTACCAATTGGCACTGCAAGAGTCTTTACCGGGAAAACCGATGGCTTTACCGGATGAGGCGTTACATTTCACAGAAAAAGTACGGGGTAATCAGGAAGGTCAACGGGTAAGATCTACTCTAAATTTGGAGCTTCAGGCAAAGCTTAACCAGATCACTCAAGATCACTATTATCGCCTGAAGCAAAATCAGATTTATAATCTTTCAATCGTAGTGCTGGATGTCCACACAAGGGAGATTATCGGATATGTAGGGAATACGCCTACAGATGCTGCGCATGAGAAATATGTAGATGTGGCTGATAAACCGCGCAGTACCGGAAGCATTCTCAAACCATTGCTTTTTGCCTTAGCGATGGATGCGGGAGAACTGCTTCCTCAGACGCTGCTGGCGGACATACCTACGATGATCAATGGTTATAATCCACAAAATTTTGACAGAAATTTCACTGGAGCGGCTACAGCAAGTAAAGCGCTGAGCCGGTCATTAAATGTACCTGCGGTAAGATTACTGCAAAACTTTGGATTACAACGGTTCTATAATCAGCTGAAAAAAATGAAGCTGGAGCATGTAAACAAACCTGCAGATCATTATGGACTCACCTTGATCTTAGGGGGAGCAGAGAGCAGTCTGCTGGAAATCACCAAAGTCTATGCTGGGCTAGCTTCCATATTGAATGAGTATACTTCCAGTTCACGTCAATACAGGACAGAGGAGTTTACATCGCCCATCTATGAGCTAGAGCAGAAAGTAGATTTTGGCAAGAGAGAATATGTCCCTTCGATAATTGGGGCAGGGGCAATTTATAAGACATTTGAAAGTCTTCGAGAGGCTAACCGCCCCAATATAGATGAGTCGTGGAGCTTTTATCAGGATGCAAGGCCAATTGCTTGGAAGACAGGAACAAGCTATGGGTTCAAAGATGCTTGGTCAGTAGGTGTTACTCCTGATTATGCAATTGGTGTCTGGGTGGGCAATGCGGACGGAGAGGGAAGGCCAGGTCTGACGGGAATACTCGCTGCAGCTCCTGTTTTATTTGATGTGCTGAAGGAATTACCTATCCAAAAACTATGGTTTGATGTACCTTATCTTGACTTGGCAAAAGCCTCTGTGTGCTCGCAAAGCGGGCATCGCGCCGGCCTGTATTGTGATGTGGTTACTGAAGAATGGCTTCCTGCCAAAGGGATTCGGACACTTGCCTGTCCTTATCACCAGCCGGTTTTTTTAAATTCTTCAGGTACTTACCGTGTCAATTCTTCCTGTTATCCCTTGCAGGACATGCAAGCTGTGAATTGGTTTAATCTACCGCCGATTATGGCACATTATTATGCTTCAGTGAATCCGCAGTTCAAAATGATGCCTCCCCTAGATCCGAATTGCATTTCAGAAGAAGAGCCACTGATGGCTTTTATTTCTCCCCGTAGAAATGAAAGAGTGATTTTACCTAAGAATTTTGCCGAGAAGGTTAATGAAGTAGTATTTAAGCTGGCACATCGTAATCCGGATACTCAGGTGTACTGGTATCTTGACGAAAAGTTCATTGGAGAGACAAGCACTTTTCACGAACTGGCACTCGTCATTTCCTCTGGAAAATATCTGCTGACGGTAATGGATCAGGATGGAAATTCCATCAGTGAGACAATTGAAGTTATTCAAACCCATTAAAATCAAACTATTCTTATGTGAGGTGATTACTTCCTCCTATTCCCTACCCAAACACCAATAATCACAGCCACTATACCGATGTAATGTCCCATTAGTAAAACTTCCCCATCAAGAACACCCCAGAAGATCGCAACTATTGGAATAATATAGGTTACTGATGCTGCAAAAACGGGTGTAGCTGTCTTTACCATCACATTGAAAATAATCAGGGCGATGGCTGTGCCCATTACCCCCAAAAGTGTAACAAAACCTAGTGCCGGCAGTGCACCTGCTACATTTACTACTTTATAAGAAAAGTCTGTGCCCGCCATTAAATAAATCAAGGCCATTGGTAAAACCATGATGAGCGATATTGCAGTGATTTCTATAGGTTGAAGTTTTTGGAACCGGTATTTGATGATATTCAGGTTAAAGCCGTAGCAGATACAGGCTAGAATTACATAGAATGCATGGGAATTGATATCGGCAAACGCTCCAAATCCTGCTCCTTCTTTCACGGTAACAAGAATAAAGACGCCAATGAATGCAATCGCCAAACCTATTCCATTTCTCTTGGTGATGGTGGATTTGAAAAAAAGTGCACCGATTACCACCACGGATAGAGGAGTAAGAGCGTTCAATACTCCGGTTAAGGAGCTACTTAGTTGTGTTTGTGCTTTAGCAAAAAGAAAAGCGGGGATGAAGCTACCGACCATGCCTACGATGATGAGGTTCTTTATCTGGGATTTATCCAGGTTTTTGAGCCGTGGGATAGAAAGGGGTAAAAGAAAAGTCGCCGCAGCTACAATTCTGTAAGCACCCACTTCCCCTGCTGAAAATACCTCAAGACCACGCTTAATAAGAATAAATGAGCTTCCCCAAATCAGTGACAAAAGTAAAAGTAGGCCCCAGTTTTTGAGCGTGCTGTCGTTGGTTGTAATAGACATGTTGATAGGCGAAAATCGATCTTTTACAAAGGAACAAATTGAAAGAAAAGTTCGACCTTGATGTAAAAATAAAATCTTGGAATCAGCCCAAGATATTTTAGTGCAGTGGCTTATGAATTATGGATGTTTTCGAAAATTGTATTTTGTCAGCTCACGAGACAGGGTCAAATTTAAAGGTGATTTCCTACATGTAGTACGCTTGTTTTTCATTTTTACCCAATTTTTGTAATCAAATTATTTTGTTGTTCAAAATTCCTGTATTTATGAAAACAAATGAAAAGAATGGAATATAATCTTGATAATGCAGTAAACTATCATTACGATCAATTTCCACCAAGCAGCATTAATTATGAGTTTTTTATTCAGGAACTCCTTCATGCTACGGAGACTTTGGCCCGATTTGATCAAATGCTTAAAAACCTGTATGAGGAAATGAAGATGGAGTTTAGTGATTTACTTTCTTCTAAATGGAGTTTGATTTGTTTGGATTTCATTTTTACTAATCCCGTTTTCAGAAATAACAAGTTTGTAAGCAATACAAAAATCCCTGCGGCCACTGCAGG
>Ga0307414_10001290_pt1 | contig 12948 bp, 14 predicted proteins | sample DK1Ometagenome_FD_203804 | JGI IMG/M metagenome (GOLD analysis project Ga0307414, IMG submission 203804) | Maize rhizosphere microbial communities from greenhouse at UC Davis, California, United States - DK15-O-3 | ecosystem: Host-associated > Plants > Roots > Rhizosphere > Soil | place: USA... | reverse complement strand
GTAGGCCAGGCCGACGGTACCGTAGAACGCCCAGGCGCTGGCATATACCCCCAGCGAAAGGGTGTAGGTCAATGGGTGACGGATCACCCAGCGCGGGATCAGCCCGCGCTCGCTGACCCAGGCCACGCCGAACAGCACCAGCAGGTAGGCGGCGCTGATCAGGATCAGCTGGCTAAGGCTAAAGCTCGTCAGCATCACGTTGGCTCTGCAGGATGAAAGTCACCACGATGAGAATCAGCCACAGCAGGTAGGGCCGGTACCACGCGCCATTGGGGTCGATCCACCAATCCATGATGGCCGGGGAGAACAGGTAAATCCCCACCACCAGGATCAGGACCAATCGATAGATATACATGCCGCATCTCTTCTCGTGAGTGGCGCGATGGTAACGGAAAGCGCGGCGCTCTGCGTAGGTGCGCGGGCTGATGAGTGGTTGTCTCTGGGCTTGGCTGGAGCAGTTATTGGTACTATAGTTCCACTAAATAAAAACAAACACTGGAGCGACCCATGCGCATTGCCTTGCCCTCCCTCATCACCCTGTCCGTGCTGCTGGCGGCGTGCAGTGAGGAGGCCACTCCGGTGGCCAATCAGGATTTCCAGAAGGACCTGCAGACGCAGCTGATCAAGGCCCGGCCCGGTACCGTCATCGAGATACCGGCCGGGACCTTCCAGCTCGACCGCAGCCTCAGCCTGAAAGTCAGCGGTGTGACCATCAAGGGCGCCGGGATGGACAAGACCATTCTCAACTTCAAAGGGCAGAAGTCCGGTGCCGAGGGTCTGCTGGTCAACGCCTCGGATTTCACCATCGAAGACATCGCGCTGGAAGACACCAAGGGCGATGCCCTCAAGGTGGTTGGCGGCAAAAACATCATCATCCGCCGTGTGCGCACGGAGTGGACCAATGGTCCGGCCACCGAGAACGGTGCCTATGGCATCTACCCGGTGCAAACCGAAAATACCCTGGTCGATGGCGTGGTGGCCATTGGCGCGTCGGATGCGGGTATCTATGTCGGCCAGTCGCGCAACGTCGTGGTGCGTAACAGCCGTGCCGAGCGCAACGTGGCCGGTATCGAGATCGAAAACACCGTCGACGCCGACGTCTACGACAACCTGGCCACCGGTAACACGGGCGGCATCCTGGTGTTCAACATGCCCAACCTGCCCCAGGCGGGGCGGGTGACGCGGGTCTACCGCAACAAGGTGGAAGGTAACAACCACCGCAACTTCGGCCACAATGGCACGCCCGTGGCCAGCGTGCCGGCGGGGTCGGGTGTGGTGATCAACTCCAACGATGATGTGGAGATTTTCGACAACGATATCGGCGAGCACAAAACCGCCAACGTCATCATCAGCAGTTATTTCAGTACCGGCTACAGCGACTTGTCCACGGCAGAAAACTTCGATCCCTATCCCGAGGGCATTCATATCCACGGCAACCGCTTCGGGCCAGCCGGCGACAGCCCTGATCACCTGGAGCTCAAGGCGCTGAAAATCACCCAGTTCGGCATCAATGGCCGCCTCCCGGACATCCTCTGGGATGGCTATGTCAACCCGGCGCTGCTGGTCGACGGCAAGCTGCCTGCGGACCGGGCCATCTGCATCGACAACGGTAACGCGCAGATGATCAACGTGGACGGGCCGAACAACTATGCCGCCATCAGCCTGGACATGAGCAAGCACCGTTGCAGCTTGCCGCGCTTGCCGGCCGTCGAGTTGCAGGCGGGCCTGGGCGAGGCGGGCGAAGGCGCATGAAGGCACTGCCGGGGGCGTTGTTCGCGTTACTGCTCGTGGGCTGCGGGCAGCCGGTTGAGCCGCTGTTCCTGCCGGACGGCGAGGCCTATCCGCAGGTGCTCAGCGAGTGGGGCATGTTGCAGCGTGGCGATGGCCACTTGCAGCCGGCGCCCGGCGTCACGCCTTATGACCTCAACACCCCGCTGTTCAGCGACTATGCCCACAAGCTGCGTACTGTCTGGTTGCCGCCCGGCACCGCTGCCCGGTATGCGCAGGCGGCATTCGGCTACCCCGTGGGCACGGTGCTGACCAAGACCTTCTACTACCCTAAGGATGCCCAGGGCCGTTTGCTGTTCGACCAGGCGGAGGTGGGTGATGCACAGCGCGGCCTGGCGCTGGCGCAGGTGCAACTGATTGAAACGCGTGTCCTGTTGCGGCAGAACGCGGGGTGGGTAGCGCTGCCCTATGTCTGGGACGCCGCGCAGCAGGAGGCGCGCCTGGAATGGGCCGGTGCGAACCTGGACCTGAGCCTGCACGGTCGGGCGGGCACCGCCGTGGCCGTCGACTATCAGGTGCCGGATGCCAACCAGTGCGCCGGTTGCCACGAAGAACAAGCCGGGCAGGGCATTGCGCCGCTGGGGCCCAAGGCGCGCCACCTCAACAAGTCATTCGCCTATGCCGACGGTCGTCACAACCAATTGCTGCGTTGGCAGCAGGCGGGTTTGCTGCAAGGCCTGCCGGCGGAGCTGGCGGGGGTGCCGCAAAACGCCCTGTGGCCCACCCCTCGCCAGGGCGAGAGCCTGGAACAGCAGGCGCGCAGCTACCTGGATGTCAATTGCGCACACTGCCACAACCCTGGAGGGCCGGCCCGTACCTCCGGGCTGCTACTCGACACCGACACGGCCATCGGCATCCCGTTCGGCTTGTGTAAACAACCGGTGGCTGCGGGCAAGGGCTCGGGTGATCGCCTGGTGGATATCCACCCCGGGCAGCCGGATCAGTCGGTGCTGTTGTTTCGCATGGAAAGCATCGACCCAAGCATCATGATGCCGGAACTGGGGCGTTCCACGGCGCACCAGGAAGGCGTCGACGTATTGCGCCGCTGGATCGCCAGCCTGGATGGGGACTGCTGAGCACGGAGGGCACGCCGCGTGCGCCGTGCTACATGCCTGATGACCGGGGCTGTATCAGGCTGAAGCGTCGGAGCCTTTCAGGGTTTTCCACAGGCGCGTTGCCAGGCTCACCAGCGCCAGGGCGATCGCACCGGCGACAATCCCGGCAAGCGCATTGAGCAGCATCGGCAGCAGGACCGCCAGGAGCCCGCTGCTGGAGGCCAATTGGGCGGTCAGCTGTTCTATCCCGTGGTGCGCGACGGGGATGCCATGGGTGAGAATGCCGCCGCCGACCATGAACATGGCCGCCGTACCGATAATCGACAGGCTTTTCATCAGGTACGGGGCGGTCAGCACGAGGCCGTGGCCCACTGCGCGCTGCAGCCGGCGGCCCACGCCTTCACCCTGGCGCTGGTTGAGGTACAGGCCGGCGTCGTCCAGTTTGACGATACCGGCCACCAGGCCGTAAACCCCGACGGTCATGAGCAGCGCGATGCCCGACAGCACCGCCACCTGCTGGCCAAAGCTGGCGGCTGCCACCGTGCCCAGGGCGATGGTGATGATCTCGGCGGAGAGGATGAAGTCCGTGCGAACCGCGCCGCGAATCTTGTCTTTTTCGAAGGCCACCAGGTCCACCGCCGGGTCGGCGACGGCATTGAGCAATTCGCCGTGCTTTGCCTGATCCTCGGCCTTGGGATGGAGAAATTTGTGCGCCAGCTTTTCGAAGCCCTCGTAGCAGAGAAAGGCGCCACCGAACATCAAGAGCGGGATCACGGCCCACGGGGCGACTGCACTGATCAGCAGCGCCGCGGGCACCAGGATCAGCTTGTTCTTCATCGAACCCTTGGCCACCGCCCAGACCACCGGCAGCTCACGTTCAGCGCGGACACCAGAAACCTGCTGGGCATTGAGCGCAAGGTCGTCGCCGAGCACGCCCGCGGTTTTCTTGGCCGCGACCTTGGTCATTAGCGCAACGTCATCCAATACGGTGGCGATGTCATCGAGCAGGGTTAACAGGCTGGCGCCGGCCATGCAGGGTTTCCTCTTGGTCATTTTTGAGGCGATTGAAGTCGCGCGCCTCCTGTCGGCGCACCCTTGAGCTTATACGTGATGCGTTCTTTGTCAGCTACCGGCTGCGCTGAATGCGGTGAAGGAGTGCTCAGTCCGGCTGGCGATCCACCCATTTCGGTGCCGTGCCGGGTTGCCACTGCTGCAATGCCTGCAACAGCTCGGCAGGCGATTCACTCAATTGCAGCATCGCGCGGTGCTGGGCACGGACAAAGCGCTCCTCGACCAGGTGATCGAGAAAGTCGCCGAGCTTGCTGTAGAAGCCATTGACGTCCAGCAGGCCCAATGGCTTGTTGTGGTAGCCAAGCTGGCCCCAGGTCCAGACCTCGAAAAGCTCCTCCAGGGTGCCCAGGCCGCCGGGCAAGGCGATAAATGCGTCGCTCAGCTCGGCCATGCGCGCCTTGCGGGTATGCATGGTGTCGACTATCTCCAGGCGGGTCAGGCCGGTATGGCCGATCTCGGCGCGCTCCAGGCTTTGCGGGATGATGCCGATGACTTCGCCGCCAGCGGCCATGGCCGCATCAGCCACCACGCCCATCAAGCCTACCGCGCCGCCGCCATAGATCAGGCGCAGGCCGTGCTCGGCCAAATGACGCCCCAAGGCATGTGCCGCCTGTCGATAGATGGGCTGGGCGCCAGGGCTGGCGCCGCAGAATACGCAGACTGAGCGCAAGGTCATGCTCGACTCCTGAAGATCGAAAGGAGGCGCAGGTTAGCCAGTTACGCGGCATTTGACCAAGTGCAGTGGCGTTAATCGAGGTCGCAACCTGTGGCACCGCTGGCGTAGGCGGCAAGCAGGCTGCGAAGCAGGTCATCCAGGTTCATGACGATTCTCCAGTAATGAGTCTGCAACGGTACGCCTCGGCTCGGTCGCGGGCTCGTTGATTGTCTGAATGGTGCCAATAGTCTCCAGCCGAATGCCGCGAACGGCCAAGCCACTTGCTCACAAAAGTTGTGGAGCATTTTGTGGATAACATGGGGGCAATGCCGCTCAGGCTTAGTGAAGCGGCTTTTCCGTCTGATCGGGTGTTTTTTGATCAGTCTGCTTTCTGTAGCTAAAACAGTGACTTGTGGATTTTTATCAGGGTTTCGGCACGGCAGAGGAGTTGTCCACGTGCGCTGTGGGTAGAGCTGTTGATAACTCAGGTATGCATGGCTGGAGGGTGCGCTGTGAGCGGCTTTGTCGGGGTTGAGTATTTTTTGTACAGTGCTGTGGGGGTTATGCCGAGAGCTCGTAAGTCAAGAAATAATCCAGCTATTTCAATAAATTACGATCTGTCGGAACCCGCGATGGATGAGTTATCCAGATGATCTGTGCACAGGCTTGTGGATAAGCTGCGCATGCCCGCGCCGGCGCCTTGTCTGGCGCGGGCTGGTCGGTGCCGTTGTTTTTTTGATCAGCGAGCCGGGGCGTCCAGGGCACTGATGCGCGTCGAACGCCCGAGCAGTTGCAGGGCGCGATCCGGGAAGTCGGTGATCAGCCCTTGGGCGCCCTGGTCGATCAAGCGGCGCATCGCAGGCTGCTCGTTGATCGTCCACAACTGCACACTCAGGCCGCGCGCCTGGGCCACGCGCATCAGGCGTTCACTGGCAACCGTCAGGCCGCTGTGCTGTTCGGGTATCTGCAAGGCCTGGTAGGAGGGCGACAGCAGGCTGCCCAGGCCGACAAAATTGAGCGCCACCAGCAAGCGTACCGAGCCCGGGCCGGCGGAGGTGGCCACACCGGGGCAGCGTTCACGGAACAACTGCAAGCTGCGCTCATAGAAGCTGCCGACGATGACGCGGTCGGTCTGGGCGTTGGCAGTCAGTGCCTCGCACAGCCGGGCCTCCATGCCAACATCCGGCGCCTTGATCTCGATGACCTTGGCGATATGCGGAAACCGCTCCAGTACCTCGATAAAGGCTGGAATACGTACACCCTGCCCGCGATAGGGGTAACTCTGGCCGCCGTCCGCGCTCCAGCGGTAACCGGCATCCAGGGCCTGCAACTGGGCCAGGCTCAATGCCGCGACCGGCCCCTGGCCGTTGGTGGTGCGCTCCAGGGTGCTGTCATGGATCACCACCAGCTCGTTGTCGGCCGACAGGTGCACGTCCATTTCCAGCATGTCCACGCCCAGGGCGCTGGCGCGTTCGAAAGCGAACAGGCTGTTTTCTGGCCACAGACCCTTGCCGCCGCGGTGGGCAATTACCAGCGGCTGGTCTCCCAGCGCAGTGAGTACCTTGGGTTGCACGGCTGGACGGCTGGTCTGCGACAGCACCAGCAGGGCAGTAGCGATCAGCAGCAGCGGAGCAAGCAAAAAACGGACGGCGCGAAGCATGGCGGATTCCCGGTTGGCGTACGGCGAACGCACGGACTATGCCAAAGGAATCCAGGCGCGGCGAGAGGTGAATGACGACAGCGGGGCGACCGTTGGTGCCAGGCACTTTGGGTGCGTGGGCAAGGGGCCTTGCCCACGTGCATCCAATCAACTGGCCAACAGCCAGGCGCCGGTGGCCGCGGAGGCCGCACCAGCGATGCGCACCAGGGGCGCGGCGGCCTGGGGCAGGAAGCGCACCGCCGCGTAGCCACAGGCATGCAGGGCCGCCGTGGCAACCACGAAGCCTGCGGCATAGCCCCAGGGGCTGGCCAGGCTTGGCAGTTCGAGGCCATGCGCCACGCCATGGGTCAGCGCGAATAATGCGGTCAGGGTAATGGCCACGGCCATGGGCAGGCGCACCGCTACGGCTACCAGTACGCCGAAGGCCAGCACCGAACCGGCGATACCGGTTTCCATCAAGGGAATCTCCAGGCCGGCAAAACCCATCAGCCCGCCGACCAGCATGGTGCCGACGAAGGTCAGTGGCAGCGCCAAGCGCGCCGCGCCGGATTGCTGTGCGGCCCACAGGCCGACGGCCAGCATGGCCAGCAGGTGGTCAAGGCCGAAAACCGGGTGGGCCAGGCCGGCCATCACGCCGGAATGGTCATGACCGGCATGGGCGAAGGCCACGGCAGGGCTGAGAAACAGGGCGATGGCGAACAGGGGCGTGCGCAGGTTCATGGTGGTTCTCCTTGATATTCGAAAGCAGGACGCCAGCGGCGGCCGGTGATGTTCAGGCCGCGGTGAGCATGCCGTGACGCTCGATGAAGGCGATGATCTGATCGAGGCCCTGGCCGGTTTTCTGGTTGCTGAACACGAAGGGTTTGTCCCCGCGCATTTTCAATGTGTCGCGTTCCATGATCTCCAGGGAGGCCCCAACCAGCGGGGCCAGGTCGATCTTGTTGATCACCAGCAGATCGGACTTGCAAATGCCAGGGCCCCCCTTGCGTGGCAACTTGTCGCCCGCGGAGACATCGATCACATAGAGCGTCAGGTCGGACAGCTCGGGGCTGAAGGTGGCCGACAGGTTGTCGCCACCGGATTCGACGATGATCAGGTCGAGGCCGGGAAAGCGGCGGTTCAACTGGTCAACGGCTTCCAGGTTGATCGAGGCGTCTTCGCGAATGGCGGTGTGCGGGCAGCCTCCGGTCTCCACGCCAATGATTCGCTCCGGTGCCAGGGCCTGGTTACGGACCAGGAACTGTGCGTCTTCCTGGGTGTAGATGTCGTTGGTCACCACCGCCAGGTTGTAGCGCTCGCGCAGGGCCAGGCACAGTGCCAATGTCAGCGCGGTCTTGCCTGAGCCGACCGGACCACCGATGCCGACACGCAGGGGTTGGCTGTTCATATCGTTCTTCTCGCTCCCACTATCCATCGATGTGCCGCCCCAAGAGGCCAGGGGCGGTGATTGGTTTGTCCGCATGCCTGCCGCTACGAGCGAAACAGGCGGCTGTACTGGCGCTCATGCGCCATGCTGACCAGGGCCAGGCCAACGGCGGCGCTGCCCCAGTGCTCGGGCGGCAGTTCGCTGGCTTCGCGCTGTGCCTGCTCGAGGTGAGGCAGCAGTTGTGAGGTCAGGCGCTGGGCGGCTTGCTGGCCGAGTGGCAGGGTCTTCATCAGCACCGCCAACTGGTTCTCCAGCCAGCCCCAGAGCCAGGCGGCGAGGGCGTCGTTCGGGCTGATGTGCCACGCCCGTGCTGCCAATGCCCAGCCGACCGCAAGGCCAGGCTCCTGCAGGGTGTCGAACAACCTGCGAGCGGGCGCGTCGAGTTCTGGCAGGCCGTCCAGCAATTGCTCCAGGGAGTAGCCCATCTGCCGGTTCTCCAGGCGCAGCTCGCGGGTTTCCCGGCTGGCGCGCTGGTATTCGGCCAGGCGCAATAGTGCAGGCCAGTCGTCGCGGGCGGCGGCCGTGCAGTGGGCCAGGAGCACAGGGGCTTCGAAGCGCGCCAGGTTCAGCAGTAACTGATCGCTGATCCAGCGACAAGCGCTGGCTGCATCGTGGACGCGGCCGCTTTCCACCGCCATTTCCAGACCTTGCGAATAGCTGTAGCCACCGATGGGCAGCTGTGGGCTGGCCAGGCGCAGCAAGGCCCACGCCTGGTTCACTGGCGTGCCCCGAATTGATGCAGGCGTGGCGCGTAGCTGAACTCGGCGTCCCCAGCATGGGAATGGTGATGCCCGCCGCCGTAGGCACCCTGTTCGGGCTGGTAGGGCGCCTCGATGAGGGAAACGGTCGCACCCAACTGTTCGAGCATGTCCTTGAGCACATAGTCATCAGGCAGGCGCAGCCAACCCTCGCCCAGTTGCAGGGCTACGTGGCGGTTGCCCAAGTGATAGGCGGCGCGCATCAGTTCGAAAGGCGTCGTACAGGTGACATGCAGCAGCTGTTCGGGGCGTGCACGGACACGCACGGTACGTCCGTCTTCGGCCCGCAGGCATTCGCCATCGAACAGCGCGGGCTGGCCTCGTTCGAGAAACAGGCCGACGTCTTCGCCCTGGGTGGTGAAGCAGCGCAAGCGACTTTTGCTGCGGGCTTCGAAGGTCAATTCAAGCTCGGCATCCCAAGTGGCTTGGGTGGCGATGCGTTGGTGGATCACCAGCATGGCACGTGTTCCGGCAGTTGGATGCGAAGGCTAGAGCAAGTGCCTTGCCAAGCCTGCCAGGCGCCGTGATGGTGCGGGCTGGAGCCGAGTCGTGGAAAAAACTGGCGCATAGGGCTGGGCTTATTTGGTGCATCGCTGCGCGCTGTGCACCGATAGGGTGCTAGATGGCTGCGGGATGCCCCAGGCCTCGCCAGTGCTTGGCGCCGATGAAGATAAAGCGCAGCTGTTCGACCATCTTCGCTTCGGGGGTGAGGTGTGCTGGCAGTGCCGGGACCGGTGGGTCGATCAACTCGGGCAGGGTGGCGAATACGGTTTTCACCACCAGGTCGGCAAGGACGGCGTGGGCCTGGTGGTCGAGGTGCTGCAACTTCGGCATCAGCGCCAGATCGGCGACCAGATCGGCGGTGATGCCTTCGCGCAGGGTCGCCAGGGCTTGGCGCACCGGCTGCGAACCACCGTACTGCTCGCGGGCCAGAAAGAGGAATTGCGCGCGATTGGCCGCCACCGCCTCGATGAAAATACGCACCGAGGCATCGATGATGCCACCCAGTTCGAACTCGTTGCGTCGGACCACGCGAATGGTGCTGCGAAAGGTTTCGCCCACTTCGGCAACCAGTGCCAGGCCGAGCTCGTCCATGTCCTGGAAGTGCCGGTAGAAGCCGGTAGGCACAATCCCGGCACTACGCGCCACTTCCCGCAAACTCAGGCTGCCGAAACCTCGTCCGCTGTCCATCAGGGTTCGAGCGGCATCCATCAGGGCGTGGCGGGTTTGCAGTTTCTGTTCGGCGCGGGGCTGCATGCGGTGAGGCTTCCATGAATGTGCACTGCACTCTAGCAAATGCGCTTTATAGGCGTCGAACCGCTATTGAGTGAACAGTCGTTGACTGAGTTGATTGGTTTCTGGCAATTTAGTGAACAATTGTTCACTGGATGGATTGCTCATGTCCCTGATTCCCTTTGCCTGGATGCGCGCCAGTGCGCCCTGGTTACGCCCGCTCCGGTTTCTGGCACGGCGGCGATGGGTGCGTGAAAGCGACATCGACATGGTGCTCGCTGCGTTGCATCCGGCCTGGCGGCTGAACCGGGTTTTTGCCCGTGTCGAGGCGCGCCGTTGGGTCGCTGACGACATGCTGGCGTTGACCTTGCGAGCCAACGGCAACTGGCAGGGGCCCCGGCCGGGCCAGCATGTGCAGGTCTACCTGGAGCAACAGGGCGTGCGCCTCTGCCGCAGTTACAGCCCGACGGCCCTTGGTGCTGACGGAACCCTGGAGATCGCCGTCAAGCGGCAGCCTGGCGGTCGTGTGTCGCCACGGCTGGTCGACTGGCTCGCCGTGGGACACGTTCTGGAACTGGGGCCGGCCTACGGCGAACTGCACTGGGACCTGGGCAGCCCCGGTGCCGTGCTGCTGGCAGCCGGCAGTGGAATCACGCCGCTGCTGGGGTTGATGCGCGATGCCCTGGCCCAGGGCTTTCGGGCTCCGATCACCCTGCTGCATTACGTGCGCGAGCAAGGGCAGCGGGCATTCGTCAGTGAAATACGGGCCTTGCAGGAGCAGTACGACAACCTGCGGGTGCGTTGGGCCGTGCGTGACGATACGGCAAGCGAGCTGCAAGGGCGCTTTCAGGGGGCTCATCTTGACGATAGCCACGCGGTTGGCCAGGTGCTGGCCTGTGGCCCGGCCGGTTTTGTCGAGCAGGTGCGCGCCTGGCACCGGGAGGTGGGGCATGGCGGTGTTTTCCAGGGCGAGGCCTTCACCCCGCCGACGCGAACCCATGGGGCGCCCCCGCAGGCGCTGCAACTGACGTTTGCGCGCAGCCAGCAACGTATCACTGTCGGCAGCCAGCGTAGCTTGCTGGAGCTGGCCGAGGCCCACGGGTTGCGCCCAGTCCATGGCTGCCGCCAGGGTATTTGTGCCAGTTGCACCTGCCAGTTGCTCGCGGGGGTCGTGCGAGACCTGCGCAACGACCAACTGCTCAGCGAGCCCGGCCAGTCGATCCGTCTGTGTATCAGTGCCGTCCATGGCGATGTGGTCATCGACCTGTAGACAATCCGCTGCGGCGGTAGGAGGTGAACATGCGTAATGACCGTGAACTGGACGCCGAGCAACTGGCCGCCTTCGGCGCTGAGCTGGATGCCCTGCGCCAGCGTACCCTGGCCGACCTGGGCGAGGCCGACGCGCGCTACATCCGGCGTATTCGCGCAGCGACCCGGGCCTGCTGCTGGGGTGGCCGGGCGCTGCTGATGTTCGGTTGGTCTGCGCCGACCTGGCTGCTCGGCAGCGCCCTGCTCGGGCTGGGCAAGGTCCTGGAGAACATGGAGCTGGGGCATAACGTCATGCACGGCCAGTACGACTGGATGAACGATCCGGAGTTTTCGGGGCGCCACTACGAGTGGGATATCGCCGGGCCCAGCGACTTCTGGCGTCACACCCACAACCATATCCATCACACCTACACCAACGTGTTGGGCAAGGATGACGACGTCGGCTACGGGGTGGTGCGGCTGTTTCCCGAACAGCGTTGGAAACCGTTCTACCGCTGGCAGCCGTTGTGGGTCGCTGTGCAGGCGGTGTTGTTCCAGTATGCGGTGGCGATCCAGCACCTGCGCCTGGACAAACTCTATAAGGGCACGATCAGTCGGGCCGAGGTGGCACCGCTGTTCAGGCAGTTCAACGCCAAGCTGTTGCGCCAGTCGGCCAAGGACTACCTGCTGTTCCCTGTTTTTGCGCTGCTGCTCGGCGGCAGTGGCCTGGCCGTATTATTGGGCAACGCCCTGGCCAACCTCATCCGCAACCTGTGGACCTTCACGGTGATTTTTTGCGGGCATTTCACCGAGCAGGCCGTGGTGTTCTCCCCGGAAAGCATCGTGGGTGAAAGCCGTGGCCATTGGTACCTGCGGCAACTGCGCGGCTCCAGCAACCTGACGGGTGGGCCGTTGCTGCATATCCTCACCGGCAACCTCAGCCACCAGATCGAGCACCACCTGTTTCCCGACTTGCCAGCGCGGCGGTATGCGGCCCTGGCCGTCGAGGTACGAGACATTGCCGAGCGTTATGGCCAGGTCTATAACAGCGCACGCCTGGGGACGCAGTGTGCCACGGTGCTCAAACGTATCTGGATCCACCGCTTGCCAAATGTCGAACCTGCGGGCGCCTGAGGGAGCAACGTCTTGAACAAGGCGTGTACCTTCGCCGGATGCCAGCCTTCGCTGAGCGGTTACCCGGGGCAGGTACGGTACAGGGGCGCCCGCATGGCTAACTGCCTGCGCGGGCGCGCTCGTTGCGCTCCATCATCTTGCAGGTCATGAAGCCTTTGCCATCGACCCGGGCCGCAGAGTTGAAGCTCACGTAGTAGGGTTGCTGGTGACCATCCCGGTTGAGGATGTAGTCATGGCAGGTGCCGGGCTCGACCGTACGCTGCGTGTTGCTCGACGGTGGGCCGCCTATTTCCAGTACCTCCTGTTTGCTCATGTCCTCATTCACTTGCTGAACCAATGGCTCGTTGCGAAAGGTCAGGTAATCGGCCGGGTTTTCCAGCGTCCCTGCACAACCTGACAGGGCAGCCATGACCCCCAAGGCACTGAAAATACGCACATTCATGTTGTTCTCCTTAGGTGAGCGCCGGTCGTAATCGCGCGGGCGCCTCGGTATGCTGGCGGCCCTTCAATGTCGGCCCTGGGCGAAGCGCCCGGACCTGTATCGCGTGTCAATGGAGCTTCAGAGGATATGGTAGCTGTTCAGGCGATTTTGCCGATCTTTGGTTTGATTGTATTGGGCTACCTGTTGGGGTTTCGCCAATGGCTGAGCGTCGAGTCCTCGGCGGGGTTGGCCACTATCACCTTCAAGCTGTTCATGCCGACCCTGCTGTTTGCCGGTATCGCCAAGGCCCAGTTGGCCGACGGCCTCTCGCCCATGTTGTTGCTCGCCTATTACCTGCCGGTGTTGCTGGTGTTCGTCGTCGTCAATCTGCTGGTGCACCGTCGGCACGGCACAGTGACCCCGGCAGGCCTGGCGGCGGCATTTTCCAATAATGTGCTGGTAGGGATACCCCTGGTGACGACGCTGATGGGACCGTCGG
>Ga0307414_10001289_pt1 | contig 12953 bp, 14 predicted proteins | sample DK1Ometagenome_FD_203804 | JGI IMG/M metagenome (GOLD analysis project Ga0307414, IMG submission 203804) | Maize rhizosphere microbial communities from greenhouse at UC Davis, California, United States - DK15-O-3 | ecosystem: Host-associated > Plants > Roots > Rhizosphere > Soil | place: USA... | reverse complement strand
TTGGAGGTGCCGGAACTGTAACAGGCTCAAAAACACTCATAGAAAGTAATGGTATTAGAATATTGATTGATTGCGGGCTTTTTCAAGGGCTTAAAGCTCTTAGACAACTTAACTGGGATCCCTTGCCGGTTTTGCCTTCTACAATAGATTATGTACTTCTCACTCATGGTCATCTGGATCATTGCGGCTGGCTACCAAGACTCGTTGCACAGGGATTCACAGGTAAAATATACTGTACTTCCCCTACTAAGGATGTGGCCAAACTTGTTCTTTTAGACAGTGCCAAAATTCAGGAAGAAGAAGCCAATAAAGCTAACAAAGAACATTATTCAAAACATGAAAAAGCAGAACCTCTATATACTTTACAGCAGGCTGAAGACGTTTTTCCATTTTTTAAAATCGTGCAGTTGGACATTTCTACAAATATTGCTCCTGATATTACTGCTACTTATACCGGTGCAGGACATATTATAGGTGCCTGCTCTATTACACTAATGCTTGAGGGTAAAACTTTGGTTTTTTCGGGTGATATAGGATGTGATGATGATGTCCTGATGTTTCCACCAACAAAACCCATACAGGCAGATTATCTCTTTTTAGAAAGTACTTATGGCAACCGTCTTCACCCTGATCTGGATGCAAAAAAAGAACTTGAAAACTACATCAATAGTACTATAGAACAAAAAGGAACTGTTATTATTCCGGGATTTGCCGTTGAAAGAGCACAATCAATAATGTATTTGATATGGCAGCTTAAAACGGAAGACAAAATTCCAAATGTACCCTACATTCTCGATACCCCGATGGGCGCCAGTGTGCTGGATATTTTTTTACAAAATATGCAGTGGCACAAACTTTCTGCCCATGACTGTCATGAAATGTGCAAAATGTTTAAAATAGTTTCTGAATACGAACAGACTATGCGAATCATTGAAGATCCTCAACCCAAAGTAATCATTGCCGCAAGCGGAATGGCCACCGGAGGTCGCGTATTATCCTATTTTGAACATTATATAGGCCTTGAAAAAACTACTATTATAATGGTTGGATACCAGGCAGAAGGCACTCGTGGGAGAAGACTTCTTGAAGGTGCCGATGAAATAAAAATATATGGAAATTATTATAACGTAGAGGCTAAAATAGTCCAGATAGAAGGACTCTCTGCTCATGGTGATCAGCAAGATCTTGTAAACTGGCTTTCAGCTCTTAAAAATGTTCCCAAATGTATTTACTTAGTACATGGAGAAAATCTTCCGGCAGATGAACTTCGACTCAAAATTCAGGATCGCTATGGTTATAACTGCAGCGTTCCGCTCATTGGAAGTGAAATAGAAATTTAGAATATTTTTCATTTCCTTCTAAGATATTTTGGAACCTCAAACCATAACACGGATACTGATCCTGCCAATACACATAAAATGAGCTGGAAAATAGTAAGCATTTCAAAACTAAATAAAGAACGTAAAAAGGGGACTGTAAAAAGTAGTATAACTAAAAGTATTGTAATGCCTATTAAAAGAGAAACCATGAAATTTTTATATTGAAGTGTTACCCATAATGAATAATAAAAAGATCGATTTACCAACGTGAGCACAACATTGGCAATAATCAAGGTCAAAAAAACCATGCTTCGCGTGCTGTCTTCATTCCATTTATTATATACCGACCACTGATATATTCCTAATACTCCTACAGCAATAACAATTCCCTGCAAAATACTTGTTATTAATTCTTTTGTCTTAAAAAAAGTAGACGTTAATGCTCTTGGACCTCTTAGCATTGTATCTGCTTCAGTAGGTTCATTCTCATAGAGTATCGAACAGGTTGGTCCCATAATAAGTTCGAGCAGAATTACGTGGAGCGGGCTAAATATATTGGGATAAATCCATCCCAAAGCAAGTGGAATAAAAACGATCAGAATTATTGGGATATGTATTGATATAATGTACTGAATTGCCTTTTTTAGATTCGTATAAATCCTCCTTCCCATTGCAACAGCATCTACCATTTTAGAAAGATCATCCTCTACCAGAATAAGCGAGGCAGCATCTTTTGCTATTGCTGTTCCCTTTTTTCCCATTGCAATACCTATGTGAGCTGCTTTAAGCGAAGGTCCATCGTTGACACCGTCTCCGGTCATGGCAACAATTTGTCCATTTGCTTTGAGAGCGTTAACAATCCTTAGTTTGGCTTCGGGAAACATTCGGCTAAACAGATTTATATCCATTACTTTAGTTTGTAATTCTGAATCACTTAACTTCATCAGTTCATCTCCTGTAATGGATTTGTCAAATCCCCTAAAACCAATCTGCTGAGCAATCGCATTTGTTGTACGGGCATTATCTCCGGTAATAATCTTTACCCCTATTCCGGCTTTGTAAAAAGACTGCAGTACCTGTGAAATATTATCCTTTGGTGGATCATAGAAGGCAACCAGACCTTTAAATACAAATGGAATTTCCTGTTGTGTTTCAGGGTAACTATTTACTTCCAAAATACCTTTGGCAACACCAAGAACCCTGTAGCCTTTTCCGGTTAGCTTATCCATTGCCAATAGCACAATTTCTCTTTCTTTACTTGTAAGATGACAAACTTCAAAAATTGCTTCAGGTGCTCCTTTTGCAGCGATAATACGATTTCCTCCATCATCTTCAAAAATATGAGTCATCATTGGTGGTTTGCCTGATAATGGATATTCATGAATCATTTTAAAGTTGGCAGTCAAATCTTTAGCTGTAAACTTTTTATAAGTAGTATGCAGGGCTATTTCCATAGGATCAAAGGGTATGGGCTCACTTGCCCACATAGCAGTTGTTATAAGATCTTCAGATTCTTTTAATTCATTGAAAGTATTAACGTTTATCTCCAATCCTGATGGAAGATAAAGACTTGCCAATTCCATTCTATTCTGAGTTATAGTTCCCGTTTTATCTGTACAGATAATGGTGGCACTGCCCAGGGTTTCAACCGTTTTCATTTGTTTGACTACAATGCCCATTTTCATTAGCCGGCGCGCTCCTAGTGCCATAAATGTTGTAAAAGCAACGGGAATCTCTTCTGGTAATATACTCATTGCCAAAGTAAGCGCTACCAAAAGGCTTCCCAAAACATTACCCATTCTTGAATAATTGATAGCCCAGACTAAAATAAAAACTATAACTCCGGCAAAAACCATTTTTTTTATAAAATTCCCGATCTGAATCTCTAACGGTGTCTTTTCTTCGGCAATAGCTTCGAGGCTACTTCCTATTTTACCCAGCCTTGTTTGATTGCCTATTTCTGTTACTTTAATTATAGCCAGTCCGCTCACAACGTTAGTTCCCGAAAACACTTTATTATCTTCCTTTTCTTTATCTTTAAAAACAGTCATGGATTCACCGGTAAGTATCGATTCGTTTACCGAAAAATCATTTGAACGTACAATGATGCCATCAGCGGGAACCAATCCTCCTTCTTCAACTATTACCAGATCACCCACAACAATATCTTGTGTTTTAATATTCTGCTGCTCGCCATTACGAATAACTTTGCATAAAGGCTCTGTAAATTCCTGTAGTTTTGCCAATGCATTTTGACTTCTCTTTTCCTGGTAAAGTGATATTGCAGCAATTAATAAAATTGAAAATGCAAGGAATACTGCATCGCTATATTGTTGATTTACAAAGTAAATTACTGAAGCAACAAGTAATAAAAGAATCATTGGTTCTGCAAAAATGCTTTTAAAAAAAGCTAAAAACCTGTTCTCTTTTTTATAATTATAGGTATTTATTCCAAATTTTGCTCTAAAACCTGCTACCTGCTCAACACTTAGTCCCTGTAATTCTTGTTTATCTGTATTCATAAGCTATGTAGCTAAATTAGATCATAGTATAATATTTAAAGGTACAAAATAAGCTTTTCATTTAAGAGCTGCTTCAAAGTATTGAAATAGAACAATTACTGTTATACAACACTAACTGATGGAAATATATGTAGTCGTACTTTTAAAGCATTTACAACCAAACAATGTTCCTTGCAGAGCGAAAAAATTTTAAGCGTTTTATTGATTTTATTGCTTTCCTCAATAATTACAATAGGTCTGAGTACGACATCTGTTATTTCTGAAAATTCATCTGATAGTAGTATAATTGCACGGGCTGTACTTTTAAAACTCTTACATTTTATTCCTTTATGTTGAGCTGCACTAAAAAATGCTGTCATATAAGAACTTTCTATCGCCGCAAGAAATAAATGTTCAGCTGACCATACATTGTCGTTTAAATTTTTTAAACACGAATACGAGGATACTTCTATATCGTTGCTAAAAATAGCAGCGCTTACTCTTGCCTTCATATTTTCTTTACATTTCAAATCTACCTGATATTCCGTTGAAGTATCCATATAATGTTTTTTTTTTAAATATAGAAAGCAGTTCTCCACTGCTTCAAATCAATTTAACTGCTCATAACACCAAACTAAATTAGTGAGTTGCCTAATAAAAAAAAATGATATCAAACATATCGTTTTAGGTGTTAAAAATTCAAACTGCGGATAAAAGTGCTAAAAGTCATTATTAGAAATGATTCAGATCATTTTTACTCTTTGTGTTTTAATGCAATTTTACAAAGCAATTTTATAACAATTTTTAGATACCTGATAGTGAACCAGCTTCTAATATTTTATAAAAACTGAGCCTAATCTTAACAACTAAAAAATAGTAAGCCATGGAAAATCAACAATTATTTGTAGCAAATTATAAAACACAGCAACAGGCTGAAGACGCAATCAAAAAACTAAAAAAAAGTGGTTACGATATTACAAAACTTTCAATAATTGGTAAAGACTGTTATACGGAACAAAATGTTCTTGGATATTTTAACATTTACGATAAAATGGAAAGATGGAGTACTACCGGATTATTTGCTATAGGACTATCTGGACTATTATTTGGATTGCTTTTTATTTTCAACTTCACTGCAAGTCTTCCTTACTTTAGAATACCAATAATATATGCTTGTGCAGCTATACTTTTAGGAGCCACTCTGCCGCTTATCGGTATGGGATTCTCAAAAGACAAAAACATAAAATATAAAACCGAAGTAAAAGCCCGAAAATATGTGCTCTTTGCTCAGGAAACAAATGCCAATATAGAAATGATACGAAACATACTGGAAATTCATGTTCCTAAAGAAAATTCGATAGCAGATAAAGAAAGTCGAACGCTTTTTGAAAGTCAAAGTTTCGAATTATAATAGAAATATAAAATTAATCACTTTACTAACTATCAAAATGAGATGAAAATGAAAACAAATGAAGAATTACAAAGAGATGTTCAGAATGCTATCAAGTGGGAACCACAGCTGCATGCCGCAGAAATTGGTGTAACAGCCAAAGATGGTGTAGTGACACTAATGGGAACAGTAGATGCCTATTATAAAAAAATTGAAGCTGAAAATGCTGCCAAAAATGTTGATGGCGTAAAAGCGGTTGTTGAGGAAATTGAAATCAAATATTCCAGCAATAATAAGTCTGATGAAGATATTGCCAACGATATTTTAAAGGCTTTAATAGATAATTGGAATGTCCCTCAGGATAAAATTCAGATTAAAGTTGAAAAAGGATGGGTTACTCTTGATGGTCAGGTAACCTGGAATTACCAAAAAGAAGCTGCCAATAAATCCATCGGACATCTTACTGGTGTTAAAGGAGTGACCAACCACATTAAAATCAAATCAGAAGTACAAAATGAAATTGAGAAAAAAAATATTGTAAGAGCCTTAACAAGCAACTGGACACTACACTCTGAAAGCATATTTGTAAAGGTTGACGGTACAAGAGTGACCTTAACCGGAGCTGTTTCTTCTCTCTATCAAAAAGATCTGGCAGAAAAAATAGTTTGGAAAACCCCTGGAATCTGGTCCGTAGATAATCAGCTTGTTGTGGAGCATAAATATGCCATATCAGAATAACTCTAAAAGGGGGATGCATTTCTCCCTTTTATTCATGCTTTTAGAAAGCATAAAATGATTTCACCTGTACAGTATAATATTTACCTTGAAATAAAAGTCATGAAAACAATAATAACCTTAATGGCAATTACAGCGATTACAGCCATAATCCTGATCAATAATATAAAAAAATCTAAAAAAACTAATTCTTAAATATCAATATTATGGAACCAAGCTGGATCATATTAACATTTATGGGTATCGTGAGTTTAATCGTGATGATTTACATCTTTATACAAAACGATAAAGAAAGAAAACAATATGAAAAAGATTTAAATACACCTTCAAATCTCTATGAGGACGAATCTGAAGTAAATGACATAGATAAATTTTAACATCATTTTTATTTTCTATCTTATAAATAACATAAATATGAAAACTACAATACTTTATGTACTGTTTGCTATTACAATGACGCTGACATTAGTTAATCGTTATACTGCTTTTTATATCAATAATTCAATACTTCATTTTGCCATCTTTTTTATTGCAATAGTAACGTTTGTATTTATTATCGGTCAGTTAATTGGAAAATTAAAAAGTTCAAAGTCACAGTTACTGGCATTCATTATCGTTGGGGGATTATGTTTTTTACAATCCTTTCTCAATTGGGGCGGTGACTGGAAAACACAAACAATTTTATACAGGAACTTAAACAACGATAATAAAACTATAGAATTTCAAATGCGTGGTGACCGTTTTTCATTTGGATATAAAAAACGTGTTATAAACAGATTAAAATTATTTCCCGGATTTGACTGGACTACAGATATTGACACTACAACAATCAATCACAAACAATGGAAAAAAATGAATCTTTATGTCAATGAAATGAAATTTGCCTCAAAATAAGCACTAAGCTGCATATATTACTTAGTTAAAATAATTTTGGTCTCTTACCAAATATATAATCTTAGAAAACATGAAAAAAATACTTGTTACAACTGACTTATCTTACCGCTCCAAACCAGCAGTTCGTTTTGCTATACAGCTTGCCTCTCAGACAGGGTATGAACTTACATTCTTGTATATAAATACTTCAGTTATTATTGATCCCTGGTCAGCTGTTACTTTTGTTGGTCTTCCTGAACCTGATACTAAACTTGAGAAACAATCACTTACCAAATTCATACATACTCTCTACAGACAAACAAGCCATGAACCTGGTAAAATAAATTACATAGTAGAAAGTAAACTAGATGTAAATGAAGCCATTTTGGATTGTGCAAAAACAATCAAAGCAGATTACATTTGTATGAGTACAAGAGGCGGTGGTCTTGTAAATAAACTATTGGGCAGTCATACTACCAGAATCTTACATGATTCACCGGTTCCGGTACTGGTTGTTCCCAGGGATTACAGAATAAAAAAAATAAGCAATATTTTGTACCCGTCGGATTTAGAAAATATTGAAAGTGAACTTCCCTTGATTAAAAAATTTGCAGCCTCATTTGATGCCTTGATCTCAATATACCATTATGATTATTTTAAAGAGGAAGAAGAAGTCAACAAAAAATTTAATAAAATAGAGCATAAATTCAAATCCGACAAAGTATCCTTTTATTTCAAAAAATTAAATCCGGAAGTATCTTTATTGCGTCACCTGCAAATTGACATTATAAAAACCAAACCTTCGATTATAACGATGTTTGCCAAAGAAAACCGAAGTTGGTTTGAGCAACTTCTTGAGCCCCTTAAAACTTCTGAAAAAGGTTTTAATACAAGAACACCAATGCTTGTTTTTAGAAAATATTAATTGCAGCTAAATTCGGATAAAGCAGCTTTCGTTTTCCGTATCACTTTGTAATCCCTCTATCTAGTTGCTTGATGTTATTATATTTAGCCGGGTTTGAACCGTAATTATATTCCATTAAAAAAGAATAATTCAAAAACCATCAAAATGAAAACAATTAAATGGATTACTATACTGTCTTGCATTTTATTGGCGCAATGTTCAAGTTCAAATATAGTCAGTTCCTGGAGGACCTCAGCTCCGGCTAATCTTGAAACTGGCCGAATTGTGGTAGTTGGAATAATAAAAGAGCAGGACAAATCACTTCATAAACAAATGGAAAATCATCTTGCTGATGATCTTTGCAATCTTGGTTATGATGCCATATCCTCTACTGAACTTTATGGAGATAAAACATTTGAAGGACTTGATGAACAACAGGTTCTTTCGAAATTAAAGCAAAATGACATAGCAGCTGTTTTAACAATTGTACTACTTAGTAAACAAAAAGAAAAATATCGTGTACCAAAAAGCATGTTTGACTTAGAAGACAGATATAATACTAGTAATTTTTCGATTTACTATACCGCTATTTATGGCAAGATATACGAAGAAGGATATTATGTTAACGATACTAATTATTTTTGGGAAAGTAATCTTTTTACGGTTTCAGACCAGAAGTTGGTATATTCAGTACAAACACAATCTTTTAATCCTTTCAATAAGGCAAGTCTTGCACATGAGTATGGAAAATTAATTATATCTGATATGATTGAAAACAATATAATTAAGGACATTCATAAAAGAAGGGAATGAAAAAATGACGTTTACAACGATAAAAAAACTTAAATTAAGAGATCGGGATTTCAAAACAATCAAATCCAACTAATTGTTTTGGTTGAAATTTTGGTTTTAATCCATAATGTTTAATACTATGTTCAATGACAAAAAGCCTTGCCTCTTCAATATCATCTGTTATCATAAATAATTTCGAATCAGCATCATTGATGGTTCCTTGCTGTTTCATAAGGTTAATATGCTCAATGAATGCTTTATGGTATTGGGTATTGAAAATTATGATCGGAAAGTTTTTAATCTTGCCGGTCTGAATCAGCGTAAGTGCTTCAAAATATTCATCTAAGGTTCCAAAACCGCCGGGCATTACGACAAAGGCAAAAGAATATTTTACCAAAAGTATTTTACGAATAAAAAAATGTTTTGTTTCTACCCATTTATCAAGATAGGAATTAGGCATTTGATCCACAGGAAGTTTAATATTGCATCCAACCGATTTGCCTCCAACTTCTTTTGCTCCGCGATTTGCCGCTTCCATAAGACCCGGACCGCCGCCTGTCATTATCGTAAAACCAAGCTTGGCATATTCACCTGCCGCTTTTCTGGTAAAATCATAATAAGGATGATCTTCGTTAAAACGTGCCGATCCAAAAAAAGTAATGCAAGGACCAATAGTATATAGTTTTCTAAAGCATCTTATGAGCTCCCATAAAGTAGCTAATATGAATTTCAGCTCGGTAAACCTGGATTGCGGACCTTCTAAAAACTGAATTTCAGATGCATCGCTTTGAGTTTTCTGGTGTGTCATGATTTATATTATTTAAATTATTAACATAGATAAGGCTGTTCCAAATTCACTTTTAAATGATTTACAACTTTGATCACTCCGGGTGTTTTATAAGCAATTCTTTCAGCTTCTTCTTTTTGAAAAAGCGAACCAACTGTTCCGGATAACTGAATCGTTGCACCTGTAACCTGAATGTTAATTTCATCCATATCAAAAGCCCAATGTCTTTGTAATGCCTTTTCAAGTAATTCTTTTTCGACCTGATCACAAAGTTCTCTTTTTAGTTTAATATTATTGATTACCCCTATTATTCCTGCTTGGTTTTCTACCAATTCCTGAGCAATATCTCTCTGGAAATTCCAAGGTAATATACCCTCGAGTGTAACCCATCCTTTTTCTACCGTTATGGTGACGGAACTTTTTGGAACAATATGATTCTCTTTAAAATTACTGACAAGCTGTTCTGCAATATGCTGATCAGAAACTGCAGATGATTTTTCAATTATTACCCGGATTTCATCTACTATTGCCGCTACTCCTTTAATTTTCTTTGCAGCATGCAGGGCTTCTGTTTTCTTTACAAGTGAATCGACATTTCCTGTAAGGGTAACTATGGCACCTTTAACAATCACGCCAATTTCTGCTGCATGTAATAGAGGTTCAAATTTAATTGCTTCCTGTACCTCTCTTTGCAAAATTTCATTACTTTTCATCTCTTTAAGTTTTAATTATTAATTAAACTCTACCACAAGTTCATTATCTACGTACCATACCCCCGGCGTATTCCATGCAATCCTTTCTGCTTCATCTTTCTGAAAAAGAGAATCAACTATACCACTGAGGTAGATTGTTTTACCTTCAACTCTGACCTTTATATTGTCAATATCAAGAATCCAGCTGCGGCGGAGGGCTTTCTCAACAATTTCTTTTCCTAGTTCATTTTTTATCTCTGCCTCAATCTTTATCTTATCAATTACTCCCCTTACTCCAGGCAGGTAACGAATAGCATTGTCTGCCGCTTTTCTTTGAAAATTCCAATGTAAAATTCCTTCAAGAGTTACCCATCCATTCTCTACGGTAACATTTATTCTATGGTCCGGAACAGCCCAGTTACCATGCAGGGCTTTTATGACCGAGCTGGCAATATCAGTATCACTTCTTATAGCCGAAAAATATAAATCAACTTTTACATCATCTACAATTGCCTTTACTCCTGCAATACTTTTAACAGCATGCTCGGCCTCTTTTTTTTGGGTGTAATTATCCACCGTTCCTCCCAGAGTAACGATACCATCTTTGACATTAACATCAATTTCATTAGAGCTTAAAAGAGGTTCCCATTTGATGGCATCGATTACTTCTTTGCGCAAAACATCATTACTTTTTTTCATGGTAAAAAATTTTAAAATTCTACTTAGACTAATGTGCTTTAAGCTTTTTAGTCATTGATTTTTAGCAAAATTCGAATAATGTAACCGAAATAAAAATGATCATTATCAATCTGAAAAGTGATGTAAAGCATATTATTATAAAATCACATCCTGTAGCTTTGTCAAAGAAAAACGACTGTCGATTATGCTGATAAAAAACATTCAGAACATTGATTAACATTTGATTACATCATCAATAAGGCTACTAAAACTGAATGTTTTTTTATGATTTGCAAACAATTAAAAAATTAATCAAATCTTAAGCAGACAAAAAAAATAAGATACCAGACAATTCGTTATTTCGTATATATCTAATACAAACTCAAGGATGAAGATAATTACCTTATTTCTTTTATTAACAGTGCTTCCTATAAATTGGGAGCCTGACTTTAATAATGCAAAAAAAACTGCAAAGGAAAAACACGACTTAATTCTTTTGAATTTCTCCGGATCAGACTGGTGTGGGCCTTGTATTGTTTTACGCAGGGACTATCTTGAAAGCCAAGTATTCACAGATATGGCCAATGCAAATTTAGTATTGGTTAATGCTGATTTTCCAAGAAAAAAGAAAAACATAGGAACTCCTGAACAGGTTAAACGAAATGAAGATTTAGCCGAAATATATAACAAAGACGGAAGTTTTCCTTTAACACTTCTTCTGGATGCAGATGGTAAAGTAATCAAAACCTGGCATGGAAAACCAGAAACTACTCCTGAACAATGGACAGCCGAAATAAAAGCGACCTGTGATAGTCGAAAATAACATATCTAAAAACCAAAAATATTCGCAGTCCCTAAAACTCATGGGAAACAACTTTACCATTACTATTGTGGCCCAGAATGAGAAAACAGGAAACGAGAATATTAATATGGCCATTGAAGAAATCAGAAGGATCGAAAAACTGTTCACTACTTATAAAGAGGACAGTCAAACCAATCTGATAAATCAAAATGCAGGAATAGAGCCTGTCAAAGTAGATCAGGAGGTCTTTAATCTTATTGAAAGAGCTACGGGAATTTCGAAAATTACACAAGGAGCTTTTGATATTTCGTATGGAAGTCTTGACAAAAGTCTGTGGAATTTTGACAAAAAAATGACCAGTCTTCCTGATCCTCAGACAGCAAAAAAAATGATCCACCTTATTGATTACCGAAATATTATTCTTGACAAACAGAATTGTACTGTTTTTCTAAAAGAAAAAGGAATGCGAATTGGTTTTGGTGGTATCGGAAAAGGTTATGCCGCAGAAATGGCTAAACAAGTACTGCTAAAAAATAATGTTCATAGTGGTATTATAAATGCCAGTGGAGATCTCTGTGCCTGGGGACTACAACCAAACGGTCAAAAATGGACTATTGGTGTAGCCAATCCTGATGCCCCAAATGCTGCTTTTTCTTATATGGAGATATCTAACAAGGCAGTTGCCACTTCTGGAAATTATGAAAAATTCGTAACCATCAACGGAAAAAAATATTCGCATACTATTGATCCCAAAACGGGACTTCCAATAACCGGAATAAAAAGTGTTACCATTATCGCTTCAAATGCTGAATTTGCTGATGCAATGGCTACTCCAATAGCGGTTATGGGAATTAAAGCAGGACTGTTTTTGATTGACCAGGTTCCAGATCTATATTGTATTATCATCGACGACAACAATAAAATTTACACTTCAAAAAACATCAACCTGAAATGAAAAAGCCAAAACAAAAAGTGCTCGTACTATTGTGTAGCATTGCTTTTACAGGCATTCTGCTCACCTCCTGTACTTCGGTAAAGGAATACCAAAAAGGAAAAATCAACGATTCTGAAATGGTACTTTCTAACAGGAAAATCGAAAAGACAGAACTCAGCTTTCAATCCTACCGTGAAGGAGCTTCCGGAGCAAATTCAGGAAAAAGTGGCGGCGGCTGCGGTTGTAACTAATTTTCATAAAATTAAAAATGAAAAGAATATTCATAACAGGATTTGCTTTATTGGCATTATTTCAATCAAGAGCGCAAAACGTTCCTACTGATTCTACCAGTTATAAAAGCAAAAAATTAAAATTAGAAGAAGTAAATCTGGTTTCGAGTTATTATAGCCAGGATGGAAATAATTCTGCCGTTACCGGGGGAATTGGTTCTGAGCATCTTACTGACATCGCCAATACTATTGATGTTAAATTAGTCAAGTACGGAGAAACGGGTATAAAGCATACCTTTGATATTGAAGCAGGTAT
>Ga0307414_10001288_pt1 | contig 12956 bp, 14 predicted proteins | sample DK1Ometagenome_FD_203804 | JGI IMG/M metagenome (GOLD analysis project Ga0307414, IMG submission 203804) | Maize rhizosphere microbial communities from greenhouse at UC Davis, California, United States - DK15-O-3 | ecosystem: Host-associated > Plants > Roots > Rhizosphere > Soil | place: USA... | reverse complement strand
TAGGTGCGGTCTTCGGCCTTGACTTCGCGCAGCGCGCCGCGCGTGCCCAGCACCACCAGCAGCACGGCGCCGGCAGCGAGCAGGGCGAAAAGGATAAGCATCCAGGTCATATGTCGATCGTCATGATCTTGCGGCACATGCGGTAACCCAGGTACTCCATCACCACGCAGATGGCGATCACCAGCCAGCCGTGCCAGGTATGGAACATCGGCTGCATGGTGCTGGAGTACATGAAGGAGAGATAGCCGATCAGGAACACCGGCAGCATCGCCATCACGATGCCCTGCAACCGGCCCTGCGAAGTCAGCGCCTTGACCTTGTTCTCCATGATCAGGCGCCGGCGCAGGGTCTCGGCCAGCGTGGCCAGGGTTTCGGCCAGGTTGCCGCCGACCGCGCGGGAGATGTTCACCGCCGACACGAACAGCTTGACGTCGATGATGGGGATGCGATCGCTGAAATGCTCCAGCGCTTCCTCGGTGCGCACGCCCAGGTGCTGTTCGCGCAGCACCAGCGCCAGTTCCTGCGCCAGCGGCGGCTGGCCGTCGTGCACCAGCACTTCCATCGCCGGGCCGAAACCGACGCCCGCGCGCAGGCTGCCCGAGAGCATCTGCAGCGCGTCGGGCAGCTGTTCCTGGATCTTGTTGATGCGACGCTGCTTCATCCACGCATAGACCTTGCGCGGCAGGAACGCGAGCAGCACCGCCAGCAGCACCGCGATGAACAGGCTACCGGTGGCGAACCAGACCAGCGACGGCAGCAGCAGCAACAGCGCGCCGTTGAACAGGAACAACTGGGTGGTATCCATGAACAGGAACATGTCGGCCAGGTTCAGCCGCGCCTGGTCGACGAAGTTCTCCCGGTACCGGTCCCAGAAACGCGCGCCGGCGCGCACCGCGAGCAGCGTGCCGAGCAGGAAACAGGCGAACAGGACCACGCCGAGCAGCCACATCCCCATCAGCTCCCCCTGTCCGCGCTGCGGAAGATGCCCAGGTCGACCGGGACGCCGCGTTCGGCCAGTTCCTCGTAGAACTCCGGCACCGCGCCGGTGGCGACGAAACTGCCGGCGACCTTGCCGTCGGGCCCGTGATAGGTGGTGGGCTTGAACAGGAACACGTCCTGCAGCTGGATCGTGCCGCTTTCGATGCCGGTGAGTTCGGTGATGTGGCTGACCTTGCGCGAGCCGCAGGGATAGCGGCGCTGGTGCACGATCAGGTTCACCGCCGAGGCGATCTGCTCGCGCACCACGGTCATCGGCAGGTCCATGCCGGACATCATCACCATCACCTCCAGGCGCGACAAGGTCTCGCGCGGGTTGTTGGCGTGGGCGGTGGTCAGCGAGCCCTCGTGGCCGGTGTTCATCGCCTGCAGCATGTCCAGCGATTCGCCGCCGCGGCACTCGCCCACCACGATGCGGTCGGGACGCATGCGCAATGCGTTCTTGACCAGGTCGCGGATGGTGATCTGGCCCTTGCCTTCCATGTTGGCCGGACGCGCCTCCAGCGACACCAGGTTGGGCTGGACCAGCTTCAGTTCGGCCGCATCCTCGATGGTGACCACGCGATCGCCATCGGGGATGAAGTTGGACAGGATGTTCAGCAGGGTGGTCTTGCCCGAGCCGGTGCCGCCGGAGACGACGATGTTCATGCGCTCGCGCACGGCCATGGTCAGGAACTCGAGCATCTGTTCGTTGAGCGAACCGAACTTCAGCAGGTCCTCGCCCAGCAACCGGCGCTTGGAGAACTTGCGGATGCTGATGCTTGGCCCGCGCAGGGCCACCGGCGGGATCACCGCGTTGACGCGCGAACCATCCTTCAGGCGCGCATCGACCAGCGGCGAGCTTTCGTCGATGCGCCGCCCCAACGGGGTGACGATGCGTTCGATAGCGGCCAGCGCCGCGCGCTCGCTGGTGAACACCACGGGCGAGCGTTCGATGCGGCCGGCGCGTTCGATGAAGATCTCGTCGTGCGCATTGACCATGATCTCGGTGACGCTGTCGTCCTCGATCAGGTCCTCCAGCGGGCCCAGGCCAATGGCTTCGTCCAGCACTTCCTTGGCCAGGCGGCGCGGATTGATCGACTTGGGCAGGTCGCGGAAATCGCGTTCCAGGACTTCGTTGATCAGGTTGATCGTGGTGTCGCGCAGCTTCTGGTCGTCCATGCTGCGCACGTCGACGCGGCGCAGGTCGAGTTGCCGCACCAGCGCCGCATGCACCTTGGTGCGCCAGGCGTTCATGTCCGGGTGCGCGTCTTCCAACCGCGTCAACTCGGTGGTCGCGGCGCGTCCGTTGGCCGGCGCCGCCGCTTCCGGTTTCGCCGCGGGTTTTGGCGCCGATGGAGCGGCCGCGGCGGCGCCATTGGCTTTCCCGTTGGCCGCGGCCTTGTGCGCGGTGCTTCCATCATGCGCATGGCCTCCGGAACCCGCCACGTGCAGCACGTAATCGCCGATGCGCACTTCGTCGTTCCTGCCGATCGGCCCGTGCCTGGAGATCACCTGCGTGCCGTTGATGGTGATCGGCGCCTTGCCCCCCAGCGACATGATGTAGATGCCGTCGTCCTCGCGAACCAGCGAAGCGTGCTTGCTGGCGATGGACCAGCCCTGCAGCATCACCAGGTTGGCGTCGTCGCGGCCGATCCCGCATTCGCGGTGCATGCATTGCACGGATCGCGGGTCCCGGCCTGGTGCGTTGATCACTACGTTGAACATCAGCGTTCCGGGCCTAGTTGATGTGTTTGCGTTGCATTTTCGACGTGTCGGTTTCCAGCGATTCGCGGATTGCCTCGCCGCGGCGCAGCGCATCGAGGTTTTCCTGCGACGCCGGGGTGACGATGCGCGGGGTGACGAACACGACGAGTTCGGTGCGATTGCCGCGGAAGCCGTCGGAACGGAACAGCCTGCCGATGATCGGGATGTCGCCGAGCAGCGGGAACTTGTCCACGGTCTTCGCCGCCGAGGTGTCGAGCAGGCCGGAAATAACGATGGTCTCGCCGGCCTGCACGTTGATCTCGGTTTCGGTGCGCCGGGTCAGGAAGCCCGGGATCCCTTCCACCTGCACGGCGGGGTCGATGCGGCTGACTTCGGCCATGATAGAAGTCGCGATCTGGTTCGCCGCGTTGACCGTCGGCGAGATGTTCAGGCGGATGCCGTATTCCTTGTATTCGACCTGGCTCTGGCCGAGGATCGACGGGATCACGATCGGCACCTCGCCGCCGACCAGGAAGGTCGCGCTGCTGCCGCTCTTGGCGCTGAGCTTGGGCGAAGCCAGCACCCACGCCTTGCCGCGGTTCATCAGCAGGTTGATGCTGGAGGCGATGGTGGTGGCGATGCCGAAATAGGCCTGCGTCCCCGGCAACCGGGTGGGCAGGTCGTCCCTGATTTCCTCGAAGGTGTCGTTGTCCCTCGGCAGCACGCGGAAGTAGTCGTTGGTGGTGGTGTCGCGGATCAGTCCGCCGAGCGGACCGGCGATCACCGAATCCCAGCGGATGCCCAGTTCGTCCACGGCGTTCTTGTTGAACTCCATGATCTGCACGTCCATCATCACCATGGGCCGCATCCCGACCGGATCCTGCCCGGCGAAGTTCAGGATCTGCGGGTAGGCCTTCTGCAACAGGGCGATGCGCTGGTTGGTGGCTTCGTCCAGGTCCCGTCCCGACACCAGCACGTTCGGCCCGACCGACCTCACCACCAGCCCGGGCACGTCGCCCAGCAGTTCGCGCACGGTTTCGACCAGGCCGTCGCCCTTGATCGGGGTGACCGTCACCGGCACGTCACGCTGCGAACCGTCGCCCAGCCACAGGTGCACGTTGGTGTCGCCGGCGGCGGTGCCGATCAGCACGATCTCGCCGCGCCCGACGGTAAAGACACTGAGCACTTCACCATTGCCGACGGCAACGCGGCGCAACCCTCCCGGGACGCGATGCACCGTCGCCTGGCCGGCGTACAAGGTCAGCCTGCGTGGCAGCGCGGATGCGGTCGAACGACGGCCGTCCCCGGGCAGCGCTTCGGCGCGCCCCTGCGAAGAACCGGGGTCCAGCACCTCCTGTATCGCCGAAGCCGTGTTTATGGGGCCCTTTTGCGCGCCCTGCGTCGCACCGGGTTGACCCTGGGCCGGCATCGGCTCGACCGCGGTGACCGGCGCCGGCGCCACGGCCTGGCGCGGGGCGGCGGTCGTTGCCGCCGTCTGCGCCAGCACGGCACCGTGCATCGCGTACAACGCGAAAAACACTGCGACAAGCTTTCCCTGGCGGCGCCACGACGGGCCGCGTCCTTTCGTTTCCGTCATGCTGATTTCAGCCCTTTCCGCCAATGATGAATTCGATGCCGCTACCGTTGCCCGCCGCACCACCGGCACCCAGCGAGTGCAGCAGTTCGTTCTCGCTCAGCCCGTTGGCCGAGCCCGGCGAGGTGTCGTGCAACTCGCGCAGCAGCACACGCAGGTTGCCGGCCTTCGATGCGACCGCCAGCTGGTTGGCCTGCCAGCGGTCCAGCTCCAGGGTCACGCTGGAGAAACCCTGCGCTTCCTGCTCTACCTCCCCTTCCGCAACGATCCTTTCGCCGACACGGCTGCCGGTCGCCAGCACCTTGACCTGGTTGAGCAGCGGCAGCACCTCGACCCCGACGCCGCTTCCGGCACCGGCGCTGCTCTCGGCGTCCTTCATGAACAGGATGTCGATCATGTCGCCTGGCGCGATCATTCCGGAGATTGAGTTGTTCTCGTCCACGCTCAGCGTGTACGCGACCTTGCCCCGGGGGATGATTCGCGAGAACTGGTCGTACAGCGGCACCAGCGCGGCGGCGCTCAGCGGGGCGCCTCCGCGGATCGGCGCGCGCAACATGCGCCCGGTGTATTCCTCGTGGTTTTCCGGAGTGACCGCATCGGCCGGCGCCAGTTCCGCCGGTACGCTGCGCGTGGCCAGGTCGCCCTCTTCGATGATCGCGCCCTGCGGCATGTCCTCGACCGGCACCGCCACCCGGATCATTTGCCGGTCGTCCCGGGTGCGTTCGTCGACCTGCTTCTGCACGTAGCTCACCGCGATCAATGCGGCGAGGATCGCCATGACCACGGCGATGATGATGTAGAGCAGGTTCCTGCTGATGTTCGGTTTCTGCATGGGTTGTGCGCTTTCTTCTGCGGAACGTTACTGGCGGAGGGGGATGTCGGACCACGAGATGGCGTAGACGAACGCCGTGTAGGCTTCCTTCAACGCGGTTACGACGTCGTCGATGATGTTGGGTTGTGCGATCAAGACGATGACCGCGAGCACCACCACCACGGTGTATTCGATCGTGGCCTGGCCGCTTTGCCGCCTGCGCGATGGGTATCTGGTCATGTTCATTCGATCACCGCGATGACGACGGTCCCGGCATCCGACCTGGTCGAAGCCACCGTGATCCGCTTGTCGCCGTTGACGTAGTGGCTGACGCATTCGCTGCTCGCAGCCTTGCAGGGTTGCTTGCCCGGTTCGCGGACGTATCCCTTGGAGGAGAGGTTCCTGGCGTAGAAATCGCTGTTCTGCTGCGGGCTGTAGCGATTGAGCATGCTCAGGGTCCGCACCGGCGATGGCGTATCCCTGTAGACGATGTCTTCGGCCACGGTCGTGTCGGGCATGCGCGCGAACCCCGCGCCGATGCTGCCGGCGGGCGGCGGCTTCTTCGGCAGTTCCATCACCCCGATCTGGCCCTGGGTGGTGCTGCCGGCCTGGGTCAGCTCCACGGTGATGTAGTGCTTCGCGTCCCTGGTTGGGTAACCAAGCACGCTCTTGCCGCGATGCGGCGTGTCGATCATGCCCCGGCCCCACTCTTCCCGGTAGAAGGCCTTGACCTTGTCGACCGGCAGACGCACGGTGAAGCGGCTGGCGCGCATGTGCAGGCCGTTGTAGGTCATGTCGTCGCTGACGATTTCGCCCTTGGCGTCCTTCGGAACGGGCACCTCCGGCCAGTCCGCCGCGACGGCAGGCCGCGCCGCCAGCGCAAGCGATGCGAACATCATGAGCGGGAAGATCGGGCGGCTCATTTCTTGACCGGGTATTCCGCCAGCTTGTCCGCGGGGATGATGTCGGGCTCGATGGTACCCAGCTCGATCTTGCCGATCGCGCCGATCACCGGCAGGAATTCCAGCGGCTTGAACATGTCCAGCACCCTGTCCAGCCCACTCAGGTGGGACGCTGGGGCCAGCGGCTTGATCGTGTTGACCACGCTGCGCCCACCACTCCTGGGCCCGGATGCGTTCCATGCATCGACCAGCAGGGTCTGCTTGCGATCGAGCACCAGATTCAGGTTGTCGAACGGCTCCAGGAAACGCGCCGGCGAACCATTCGAGAGCTGCAGATCGCGGATGTTCAATCTGACGTTGGCGGTGACGTAGCCTTGTCCGTTTGGCGGAAACTTGCCCACTCGCGGCAGCAGCTTGAGCGCGTCGTCCATGCGTCCGGGCGACCCTGCCTGGGTCATGCGCCGGACCTGCAGGTTGTCGCGTTCCAGCAACTTGCGGTTCGAGAACGTGTTGAGCATCTGGTCGCCGAATTCGCCGCGCCCGGAAACGCCGCCGACATCGCTGCGGATCTTCGCATCGGCGATGGCGAAATTGCGGTCCAGCGCCTTGCGCTCGGCCTCGCGCTGGCTGGGGATCGCGTAGTCCTTGGACACCGAAGCTTCCCAAGCCGCATTGCGCGCGGCCTGCTGCGCCATCTGCTTGATGTGGCCGTACTTGGCCACCATGGGGATCAGCAGGAACAGCGGCACCAGTACCGCCGCCATTACCGCCAGTTCGGTCAACGCCTGTCCGCGCATGGAGCGCGGCGGGGGAATGCGGTGCATGCTCAACCTCCTGTTTCCGTCAGGCCCAGCGCGCGTTCGACTTCCAGCAGCTGGCCCTTGCCTACGGTCATCGATTGCAGTTGGACGATGCAGCCCGAGGCGCCGTCCGCGGGCTCGGCTTCCAATGGAATCGGGCTCAGGTAATCCATCGGGCCTTGCGTCGCGCACCCCGCTTGCACCGGCCCATCATCGAAGCCCCAGGCCCGGCCCGCCGACCACACGCATACTTCCTGGTCCTTGCCGCGCCAGCGCACGCAGGGCTGCCCGCCCACCTGCGCCATGCCGATGCGCTGGAACCCCAGCGCCTTGGCCAGGGCTTCCTGCTCGGCTGGATCGGTCGCCTCGGCTGGCCCGTCGCGACCGCTGAAATCGTCGTCGCCCTCGGTGACCGTTTCTTCCAGCCTGGCCAAGCACACGCCTTTGTCTTCGAGTGCGGCCTGCGTATCCATTACCCCAAGCTTCCAGATGGTCTCCCTGGCGTAGGCACCGCGCGCGTCCACCCACAATTCCACTTCTCCGGTGCCCAGCTTCCCGATTTCATCCGGGCTCAGCTCCTTCACCGGCCAACCGGCCGCCTTGCAGTTGTCGATGCGGCTGGCGTATTCCTCGCGAGCGGAATTCCTGCCTTCGGTGACCTGCTCCCAGCGCAACGCCGCGTGGATCGCCGGATGGCCGTCGCCACCGTGTGTTTTGGCATCGGCGCCGGGCCCGGTCGAGGAGTGGCAGCCGGTGGCGACCGACAGCCCCCCCAAGGCCAAGGCCATCGCCAGGGCCTTGCGGATCGCTTCGTGCTTCATGGCCCCGCCAGCAGCAGGGTGCGGTCGGTGAGCGGCGTCTCCACCAACCGCGCCTGCCAATACGGGCTGAACATGCTGCCCTGCTCGAACTTGCGATCGCTGCGCCCCCACACCATGCGCTTGAACGGCGCGTAGTTGTACGGACGGTTGAAGTACACCTGCGCACTGGCCATCGCCCGCAGGTCGCCGCCGCGCGCCTCGTCCTTCAGTTCCATGCGGCCCACGCCTGCGCCTATCGCTGTACTTGTCCGCGCCTTGTCGATCTTGGTGCTGACCTCGACTGTGTAGATCGGGCCGGCCTTGTCGCCTTCGGGCGTCTCCGAGTAACCACGCTTCACGTCGTGGTAGTCGTGCGAGATGCCGTACCTGTAGCCGCGCAAATAGGCATCCTTGTCCTTGAAGCCCCCGTCGTCTACGGCCGGATCGTCTTCGATGAACCTGCCTGAAAGGCTGTTCTTCTTGACTCCGTTGTAGGCCTTGTATGTCCGGTTGTCGTAGGGAGAACGCCAACCACGGTTGTTGTTCATGCCCGGGAAAAATTTCGGCCGGGGCGTTTCGTTGACGGCCTGGGTTCCGCCCCAACCCAGCGGGAACTTGATGTCGAACACGAAGGGAATGCCGAAGTTGAATTCGTGCACGTCCACCGCGGACCAGCGGTCGTACTCGACCAGGTCGGTGCCGCCGTTGCTGCTGAACCCGAACAAGCCGGATGTCTTGCGGTCGCGGGTGAACTCGTCGCGCGATGCCATCACCACGTTGCGGTAGCGCTCGCCGCCTTCGTTGGTGCGGCGCAACCCGTTGCGTTGGCCGGGCTTGAAGAGGTTGAGCTGGTTGTTGGCTTGCAGGATGTTCTTCTCAAGCACGCCCCTTGCCGCCGCGGTCAACTCCGCGCCAGGCGAATTGTCCTGCACCACCTTGCCGGCCATGCCTTGCACGTTGAGCGAACTGCCAACATCGCCCAACGCCAGCTTGGCGGTCTTGGCGTACGCGTGATTCATGACCTGATCCAGCCCCATGATCGCGGCGTTGATGATCGGGATCTCGGCCTTGCGAAAGACCTTCAGCGCCTGGTTCACCGCCTGCATCGCCCGGTCCAGCGCGGTCAGCGCCTGGCCCACGTACGGCACCCAGAACAGGAAGTCCTGCGCGGTGTCGATGAAATCGCCGAAGTTGTCCGACGTGCTGTGGATCATGGTCACCCACGAATTCAGGCTGACCATCTGCGCGATGGCGACTTCGTTGGCCACGCGCCCGCGATTGAGGTAGGCCGCGAGGTTGCGCGCCCGCGCCTGCTCCACGGCGATGCTGTAGGCCGCCGCGTCCGCGGCGTTGGTCAATTCCACTTTCTTGCCGACGACTTGGCCGGTGCTGAAGGTAACCAGCACGCCAACGCACAGCACCAGAAGGAAAACCAGCGCCAGCGGCAGCGCTTGCCCGGATTGACGATTCCCCGATTCGATAGATGCAGGCCTGTCCATGTCCACTCCCTTGGGCCCGGGCTCCTCTCCTTGCCGGAGGCCCGTCCCCTATGCCTCAAGACGACCGGCGGCGCTACTATCGCGCGCCACCGGCCGAACGATCACACCGACATCAGTTGTTGGTGTATTCGTCCATGTCCTTGCGCTTCTTGCCTTCCGTCTCCGCGTCCTTGGCGCGATCCTTCGCATCCTGGATGTTGGAGCTCGCGGACTGGCCCGAAATTTCCTTGGCCATGCCTGCTACCTGATTGCGCACGGTGCCGCCGAAGAACGTGAACACGGCGATGGCCGCAACGGCGATCAAGGCGACGATGATGATGTATTCGGTCATGCCCTGGCCGCGCTGCCGGCGGCCAAACAAGGTGATATTGCGCTTCATGAAACTTCCTCCTGGTTGAAGTTGTGGGGACATCCCCAGTCCGACCAACAGCTTTGCGGCGATCGACATGACGGCATCGCGGCATTCGCGGCTGGTTATCGCATGACGGTGCTTCCAGGTTGTTCCGCTTCACATGAGTGATGCGTATTTCCCCAAGCCATGCAAGGGCGACCGTAACAGTGTGTTGCAGAGGCGGCTTTCACATTCATTAACCACGCGCGTCGAACAAGCTGGCAAGTGCTGCTGCCGGCAACCCGGAAAATGGCTTTTCAACCCTGCAAAACAAGTGTTTTCTTTCGCTCCCAGCAACGCCGTTCATCGCGCATGACGTTGTCTTTGTTCTGTAATTTCGTTTTCACGCAGCTGAATTTCACGCGCTAATAACTTCAGTAAAATTTGAATCCAGTCACGTTTTGATGATGCGTCCGGCGAAAAAAAAGACCGGCATGGCCGGCCTCGTTCGATTGCGCATGTCCTGCGCGGCGTGTTGTCGCGCTATTGCTGCTTCACCAACTCGACGCGACGGTTTTTCGCCTTGCCTTCTTCGGTAGTGTTGTCGGCGACGGGCTGCTGCTGCCCGAAACCCTTCGCGCCAAGACGCGCCGCATCGACTCCCTTGGACACGATGGCGGCGACCACCGCATGGGCGCGGCCTTCGGAAAGCCGCTGGTTTTGCGCGCCGTCGCCGCTGTTGTCGGTGTGGCCGTTGACCGCGAGCTTCAATGCCGGGTCATCTTTCAGCAGCTGCGCCACCTGGTCGATCTGCGGCAACGAGTCGGGCAGTATTTCGGTGCTGGCGGTGGCGAAGTTGACCTGCAGCGCGACCTTGCCGGTGTCGTCGAGTTGTTGTTTGAGCTCCGCGGCCGGCAACAACCCGGCGGTGGCCTCGAAGCCCTTTTCCTTGGCGACCACGTAGCTGCCGGTGCCGCTTATGGCCAGATGTATCCAGATATTTCCATCGTCGCGACGGATCAGGTAGGTCATCGCCGGCCCGTTGTACACATCGCCGAGACCACTGTTGAATCCCTGCGTGATCTCTTCACCCCAGCCCTTGATCGCATCGCCGGGTATTTTCTCTTCCGATATCTTCTGGCCACCCATCTGCTGGACCAGGGCCTCGAAATTTTTCTTTACCTCGTACTCCGACACGCTTTTCCCCGCCTCGGTGCCGAATGTCGCCAGGTACATCTGGCCCTCCACCCAGTGCGGTTCGCCTTTCACCCAGAAAGGAAAGCGCGCGAAGTCCTTGGTTTCGGTGGAAAAACCGCGGGAGGAATAGCCGGCGGGCAGCCTGATGTACGGGAATTCCCCCAGTGCGACGTTGCTTACCGGCACGCTGTCGATATCGAAGGCCTTCCCCGCCGGCGGCGCGGCACCGCTTTCGGTTCCGGCAGCTGCGGGCGCATCCACAACGGGCGCCGATTCGTCGTGCGGCTTGCAAGCGGACAACGCCACGAGAAAAGCCAGCACCAACGCGGCCCGGGTTGCGTTCTTCATCTGTAGTTCCTTTGTTCGATGTTGATAAGAGGATGGGCGACGAGCATATGGCATGGCCTCAGGGTTGATCCTGCATGCGCTGCTGCATCTCCTTGCCCATCTGGCCCATCTGTTCGCCAAAGGCCTTGATCCGTTCGCAACTTTGGGCTTTCTGTTCCGTGCTGGCGGCCTCGATTTTTTCCAGCGTTTCCTCGAATGCCGCACCGTGCAGTCGATCGAATTCATCGCTGCCATAGCCTTCCCCGACATACCTGGCGCGCTGCTTGGCGATGGCCTCGTCGGTTTGCGCCCGGCTGGCCAGGTCGCAGGCGACCACGGAGGCCTGCATCTTGGCGGCGCCCTGGATCATGGTGGAAGTGGCCTCGTCGAATGCCTTGCCAGCCGCGGCCGGCGCGGGCGCGGATCCGGTCGCAGGCGTCTCCCCAATCGTGTCCGCCTGCGCGGTGCCGCCGGCCGGCTTGCAGGCGGCCAAGGCAAGAACCAGACAACTCGCGAAGCAAACGTGTTTTCTCGACATCGGCAATGACCTGTCATTGGGGGAAATGGAAGTATAGGCAGCGCCTCTCCGGTACTCGTTAGCGTTGCGTCAATGGTGGGTGCTCGCATTTGTGTTTTGTGACTTGCGGTTTCATCGCGAGCAGCAAATGCATCATCCGGTCCATTCCATGTAAAGCACGCTTGACAGGCGTTTTTTTCACCTTATCCTTGCTGTCAAGTTAACTTGACATGCGGCACCGCAATGGATGTGCCTCGAAGACAGACCGGTGCCGGCATCGTTTTCCTTGATTTGGGGATCGAGGCGCGGGCGATTGACCGGGCCGGGATGATCCCGACCCTGCGCCAGCCGTGAACAACCGCCTACGCGAACTACGCGAAGCGGAAGGCTGGTCGCAAGGCGACCTGGCCGAACGCATCGGCGTATCGCGGCAATCGATCAACGCCATCGAAACCGGCAAGTACGACCCGAGCCTGCCGTTGGCATTCCGCCTGGCGACCCTGTTCGGCTTGGGCATCGAGGATATCTTCGACAATGAATGACACTGCCGACCGCGATCCCGTATGTTTCCGCCATGTCGCGTAAGCACCGGATCCTGCTGGTGCACGCCGCGTTGGCGGCATGCCCCGGCTATGGGAGCCGCAAGCCGGAAGCGACGAAGCCTTCGGTCACATCCGCCTGCCACCCTCGTCTTGACAACATCCAAGGCCCGCACGGCCATTTCCCGGACACCCCATGCGTCGACTACTGATCACCGCCATCCTCCTGGCCGCCGCCTGCGCCCCCGACGCGCAGGCGCGCAAGCTTGGTTCCCTGGAGTTCGAGCCATGCTCGTTGAGCGCGCCCTTTTCCGGCGGCGCCATTGCCGCGCAATGCACCACGCTGCGGGTACCGGAGAATCCCGCTGCGCCGACGGGACGCAAGATCGGCCTCAAGATCGCCTGGGTTCCGGCCGAACGCGAGGATGCTGCCGAACCTGATCCGGTGATGATGCTCGCCGGCGGGCCCGGGCAATCCGCATGGGAGAGCTACCCGCAGGCCGCGGCGGCCTTCGCCGAAATCCACAAGAAGCGCCACATCATCCTTGTCGACCAGCGCGGTACCGGTGGTTCCAATGCGCTGACCTGCAAGGAAGCGTTCGACGAAACCGAAGTGCCTTCGCCCGGGGCCGCGCGCGGCTACACGCAGCGCTGCCTGGCGGCGCTGTCCACGCACGCCGATCCGCGTTTCTACACCACCACCGAAGCGATCCAGGACCTGGATACCGTGCGCCTGGCGATCGGCGCGAAGCAGGTCAACCTGGTCGGCATTTCCTATGGTACCCGCGTGGCGCAACAGTACGCGGCGAAATATCCCGCCAGCACCCGCACGCTCGTGCTCGACAGCGTGGCGCCCAATTCGCTGGTGCTGGGCAACGAGTTCGCCCGCAACCTGGAAGATGCGCTGGACCTGCAGTTCGCGCTCTGCGCGAAGACGCCGGCCTGCGCGCAGCGCCT
>Ga0307414_10001287_pt1 | contig 12960 bp, 12 predicted proteins | sample DK1Ometagenome_FD_203804 | JGI IMG/M metagenome (GOLD analysis project Ga0307414, IMG submission 203804) | Maize rhizosphere microbial communities from greenhouse at UC Davis, California, United States - DK15-O-3 | ecosystem: Host-associated > Plants > Roots > Rhizosphere > Soil | place: USA... | reverse complement strand
TTTACCAACAAGGCGGCCCGGGAAATGAAGGAGCGTGTCGGCACGCTGCTCAAGGGCGCCGAGGCCCGTGGCCTGACGGTGTCGACCTTCCACAACCTGGGCATGAACATCATTCGCAAGGAATACACGCGCCTGGGTTACAAGCCCGGCTTCTCGATCTTCGATGACGGCGACATCAAGGCGCTGCTGACGGACATCATGCAGAAGGAGTACGCAGGCGACGACGGTGCCGATGAAATCAAGAGCGCCATCGACAGCTGGAAGAACGACCTGATCCTGCCGGACGAAGCCCTGGCCAATGCCCGCGGGCCGAAGGAGCAGACCGCCGCCATCGTCTACCTGCACTATCAGCGCACGCTCAAGGCGTACAACGCGGTGGACTTCAACGACCTGATCCTGCTGCCAGTGAAGTTGTTTCAGGAACACGCCGACATCCTCGAGAAATGGCAGAACCGCATTCGCTACCTGCTGGTCGACGAATACCAGGACACCAATGCCAGCCAGTACCTGCTGGTGAAGATGCTGGTGGGCATGCGCAACCAGATCACCGTGGTCGGCGACGACGACCAGTCGATCTACGCCTGGCGCGGTGCGCGCCCGGAAAACCTGATGCTGCTCAAGGAAGACTATCCGTCACTCAAGGTGGTGATGCTCGAGCAGAACTACCGCTCCACCAGCCGCATCCTCAAGTGCGCCAACACCCTCATCGCCAACAACCCCCACGCCTTCGAGAAGCAGTTGTGGAGCGAGATGGGCATGGGCGACGAGATCCGGGTGATCCGCACCCGCAACGAAGACGCCGAGTGCGAGCGCGTGGCCCTGGAAATCCTCACCGAGCACCTGCGCACGCAGCGCCCCTACAGCGACTTCGCGATCCTCTACCGGGGCAACTACCAGGCCAAGCTGATGGAGCTGAAACTGCAGCACCACCAGATCCCCTACCGCCTGTCGGGCGGCACCAGTTTTTTTGCTCGCCAGGAAGTGAAGGACCTGATGAGCTACTTCCGCCTGCTGGTCAATGCCGATGATGACAACGCCTTCCTGCGGGTCATCAACGTGCCGCGCCGCGAGATCGGTTCGACCACCCTGGAAAAGCTCGGCAACTACGCCACCGAGCGCAAGATCAGCCTGTATGCCGCCTCCGACGAGATCGGCCTCGGCGAACACCTCGACAGCCGCTTCACTGACCGCCTGGCGCGCTTCAAGCGCTGGATGGACGGCGTGCGCCAGCAGTGCGCGCAGAGCGATCCGATTGCCGCCGTGCGCAGCATGGTGATGGACATCGACTATGAAAACTGGCTACGCCAGAACGCCTCGAGCGACAAGGTCGCCGATGCCCGCATGGGCAACGTCTGGTTCCTCGTCGACGCCCTGAAGAACACCCTGGAGCGCGACGAAGACGGCGACATGACCATCGAGGACGCCATTGGCAAACTGGTGCTGCGCGACATGCTGGAGCGCCAGCAGGAGGAAGAAGACGGTGCCGAGGGCGTGCAAATGATGACCATGCACGCGTCCAAGGGCCTGGAATTCCCTTCGGTGTACATCATCGGCATGGAAGAAGAAATCCTCCCCCACCGCTCCAGCATCGAGGCCGACACGATCGAGGAGGAACGGCGCCTGGCCTATGTCGGCATCACCCGTGCCAAGCGCAACCTGACCATGACCTTCGCCGCCAAGCGCAAGCAATACGGCGAAATCATCGACTGCTCGCCAAGCCGTTTCCTCGACGAGCTGCCACCGGAGGACCTGGTCTGGGAGGGCATGGAAGAGGCACCGGTGGAGGTCAAGGCCGCGCGGGGCAACGATGCCCTGGCCAACATGCGGGCGATGCTCAAACGCTGAATGCACCCACGCCGGGTTTGGCGGTCACAGGCTGTATTCGTCACGGTTACAGGAGGGTCTGAAACCATGCGCACCCTTACCCTTGATCTCGACGCCCTGATCACCCTGATCAACGGCTGCGAACCGCTGGAACCAGTGCTCGACCTGGAGACCGGCGTGGCCCTGAGCCTGCCGGCGGACGACCAGGACAGCGAGGCGCGCCAGCAGGTGGAACTGCACCCCGAGCGCTATGCAGCCATTCCCTGCCTGGACACCGCCGAACGCGTGGCCCTTCGCGAAGCCTTTCTGTTCACGCTCGATGACCTCGGCGCCCACCCGCTGCTCAGCGCCGCGCTGGCCGGGCGCAAGCCGTTGCGCGCCTTCGACTACGAGATCGACTTCTTCCCCCAGTTGCGTGAGCGCTGGCACAGGTTCGAAACCGACAAGTTGCGCGAATACGTTCTCAACTGGCTCTACGAACTCGGCCTGGAGCCCGCAACGGACCCCTTGCCCATGGATACCCGGGGCATTCCCAAGGACATTCTGCGCCGGCTCAACAAGAACGCGTGACCCCACCCGGGGCGCTGGCGCCCGGCCCTGCGGTGAGCAGCCCCAGGGCCTGGACGATTTCGCCGGTGGCCACCGGTCGTACCAGGCGAGCCACCTCGCGACCGTCACGCAGGAAGATCAGGGTAGGCCACAACGTGACGTGGAACGAGCGCCCCAGAGGCTTGCCCGAACCGTCCTCGACCTTGATGTGGCGAACACCGTCGCCGTGCTGCTGCAATGCCGAAGCGATCAGCGGCTGCGCGCGCTGGCAGTGGCCACAGGAGGCAGCGCCAAATTCGATCAGTGCCGCACCGGATAACGCATCGAGCTGTGCCCGCGTAGGCGGCGTATTGAGGGTATCGCTGGTCATGGCAACGCTCCTGAGGGTGAGGTGCTGGTATGTTCAGTCTGACCACACGGGGCGCCGCAGTGCTCCCCCCGTCGGACAAACACCTGCGTTACATCGGATCGCACGACGGTTTCGCTACAAGTGCACGGCATTTTGAGGGAAAATCCACCGCTTTGCGCTTGAGCCCAGGGGAAGCGATCGTGGAATCGTTGAAACAGAAAATACTGAACGAAGGGGTCGTTCTGTCCGAGCAGGTGCTCAAAGTCGATGCCTTTCTCAACCATCAGATCGATCCCGCGCTGATGCAGCAGATCGGCCATGAATTCGCCCGGCGCTTCGCTGGCCAGGGCATTACCAAGATCGTCACCATCGAGGCCTCCGGCATCGCGCCTGCCATAATGGCGGGCCTGGAGCTCGGGGTACCGGTGATCTTCGCCCGCAAGTACCAGTCCCTGACCCTCAAGGACGACCTGTACATCTCCAAGGTGTATTCCTTCACCAAGCAGACCGAAAGCACCCTGGCCATTTCCGCCAAGCACCTGAGTGCCAGCGACCATGTGCTGCTGGTGGATGACTTTCTTGCCAACGGCCACGCCGCCAAGGCATTGATCGACCTGATCGGCCAGGCCGGGGCGACCATCACCGGCATCGGCGTGGTGATCGAGAAATCGTTCCAGAATGGCCGCGCCGAGCTGGACGCCCAGGGCTACCGTGTCGAATCGCTGGCGCGCATCCGCTCGCTGGAAAACGGCCAAGTCAGCTTCCTCGACTAAGCCACTGCCTGCACGCGACTAACCCTCGGTGGTCGCCTGCAAGCCTGCCAGGACCAGGCGCTGGTAAAACTCCTCGCGCCACCCGTCCGGCTCGTCCAGGCCCATGCGCGCCAGGTGCCGTGGGAAGGCCTCGGGAGCGGGCGCCTCCAGGGCGGCCTTGCCCAGCTCGAGCACCTCGGTCAATTTGAAACGGCGCTTGAGCCAGGTCAAGGCGCGCAGCAGGTCCCGCTCCTCACGGTTGAAGTCGCTCCCCAGCGGGTATTCGGCGAATAACGTGGGGTGCCGCGCCTGCATGGCCTGCAGGCGCTCCGGTCGGTTATCGCAGAAGCGCGGGGCGAGCTGGAAATCCCTGGGCAGCTTGCCGGCCCGCTGCGCCTGTTCGATCAGCCCCGGCTGGAAACGCGAGTCGCTGATACGCAACAAGGCTTCGATCACCTGGGCGTCGGTCTTCCCGCGCAGGTCGGCAATGCCATATTCGGTCACCACCATGTCGCGCAGGTGGCGTGGGATGGTGACATGGCCATAGTCCCAGACGATATTCGAACTCGCCTGCCCATCCGACTCGCGCCAACTGCGCACCAGCAGGACAGACCGCGCATCGTCCAGCGCGTGGGCCTGGGCCACGAAATCGTACTGCCCACCGACCCCACTCAAGACCCGGCCATCTTCCAACTGGTCGGCCACTCCCGCCCCCAGCAGCGTCACGGTGAACGCGCTGTTGATAAAGCGCGCCTTGCGCCGCTGCAAACGCTTCAGCGCCTCCTGGTGGTACAGCTCGTTGATGAAGCGGATGCCGGTCATGGCAAAGCGCCCCAACTGCTCCTGGCTCAACTCGCTCAAGCGCTGGTAGAAACCCTCCGGGCCGAGGAAGAACCCGCCGTGCAGGACCACACCGCCGTGCGCAGCCCCCAGGTAGTTTTGCAACCCGACCTGGGTGGCGCTGTCGGTCAGGTTCGCGGGCAGGCGCTGTCCGTCCGGCAGCACCAGCCACTCGCCGTCCAGGCGCACGGCGTCCGCCACCAGGCCGCTTTCCTGTAGCCAGGCCAGCGCCGCTGCGTCCAGGTGCCCCGGCCCACCGGCCTCCACCAGCGCCTGCACGCTATGCGGCCGGCCACCGGCATCCAGGGCTCCGGCAGCAGCCAGCTGTTGTACGCCCACCGTGGGGTAGACGGCACGGCGCAGGACGCCTGCCTCCGCCAAGGCCAGAAGACCATTGACGAACATCTCGCTGCAACCGTACAGCCCTTCGGCGAACGCATCGAGGCCACCGATCCTGGCGATCTCGGCGGCCCAGCGCCCTTCCTGCAGGTCCGCCAACACCGCCCGGTAACCGGCATTGTCGCCCTGCCTGGCGAGTAATGCCGCGGTCAACGCATCGCCCATGGCCCCGATACCGATCTGCAGGGTCCCGCCATCGCGCACCAGGGTACTGGCGTGCAAACCGATGCAATGGTCCTGCAGGGTCACCGGCAGGTTCGGTGTCGAGAACAGCGTGCTGTGTTCAACGTCAAGCAACTGAATGTCGAAGCACTCGCAGGGCACCTGGGCGGGGCCGCTCATGAAGGGCAACGCGTCGTGTACCTGGGCCACGCAGAGAATGGTTTCCCCGGCGGCACGGCGCATGTCCAGCAACGGCAACAGGTCGAGGGTGATATCCGGGTTGCAGCTCAGGCTGTAATAGCCCGGTTGCGCAGGGTCTTGCGCAACCAGCTGGGCGATCAGGTTCACGCCCTTGTCATTGAGGTCGCGAGCGACATGGCTGTAGTTGCTGCTGATGTAGTCCTGCTGGGCCGGTTCGCAGTCAAGCAGGCTGCCTGGTTGCAGGAAGAACTGTTCGATGCGCACATTGGCCGGCAGGCTGTCCTGATGCAGGTCGGCAAGAAAATCCAACTCGGGGTAGTCGCCGTAGACGCGCTCCACGAAGGGGTCGAGAAAACGCTGCTGCAAACCCTGCGTCGCGCGCGGGCGTCCCAGGCACAGAGCGGTGTAGATGGTGAGCTGACGCTCGGGCTGGTTCTTGATACGGGCATACAGCGCATTGACCCAACGGTTGGGCTTGCCCAGGCCCAGCGGCAACCCCAGGTGAATCGGCCCGTCTATCTCTTGCAAGACGTGATTGATGGCTTGCTCGATGGAACACACCCTGGGCATCTGACTCTCCTGCCGCATCCTGTCGAATGCAGGTTGGACTACAAAGCCCACCGCGTTGCTGCAAACCCGGAGCGGAAAAAACAAAAAGCTGCCCGAGGGCGGTTTTTTTCAAGGCCATGGCCGCGGCAGCAATACTGGCTAAGCGGGTGCCGCCGTGTGGGCAGTCGACCCCGGGTGTCGCTTCGCTCGACCCAGGCTACGGCACCCGCCCGGCGCCGGGGGCGGCGTCAGTTAAAAGCCATGCTCCGGAGCGCGCCACATGAGCCTTCCGCCAAGCGGCTTGCATGCCCCGCCCCAAACCACCTACAGTTCGCCCGTCGCTGCCCATTCAGCGACCGGGTTTGGTAGCCCGACTATCTCTAGGCGCACAAGCGCCACCGTATGGAAGTAGGCGCTTTTTTGTGCCTCCTTCGAAGATTTATGGTGGCTGTGCGCGGGGCGCCTTCGCGCGCGCCGGGTGCCTAGAGTCCCGGTCTACCAACCTGCGTACAGCCGCCACCTAAATCGTTTGGTAGCGATTGATGGCGGCTCTTCAACTCTAGGAGCCGTACTCATGAAGGATTCATGCAACCCCACCCCAGCCTGTGCCGCCCCGGACAGCACAGCCAAAACCGTCAGCACCCTGTTCCACCCGTGCAATGCCGCCAGGCAGCCGTTGTTCGCCGTGCAGCCCGGCGTGTCGGTGGCCGATGCGCTGGACAGTGCCTATTGCCTGCTGGATGTAGCCGAGGAGATGACTGCACACCTGGGCGATGGCGATGCGCAGCGTCGTGAACAGGTTGGCCATGCCTGTGCCTGCCTGGTGGAAATGGCCAAGGCCACGGTGCGCGCTTGCGTGGAGGGGATAGGTGAGGCGTCGCGGCGCCCTTGAATGCATGAACGGCGAGCGGCCCCGCGTGAGAAGATCGCGGGGCGGTAAAAGCAAAAAGCCGCCCGAGGGCGGCTTTTTCAAGGCAATGTCGCTCGGCTTACAGGCCGGACATTTTCTTGATGGCTTCCATCAGTTCGTCATCCGAGCAATCGGCGCAGGTGCCTTTTGGCGGCATCGCATTGATACCCGAGATGGCCTTGGCCAGGATGCCGTCGAGGCCGCCCTGGTGGTCGGCGCGCTCTTTCCAGGCAGCGGTGTCGCCGATCTTCGGCGCGCCGAGGATGCCGGCCGTGTGGCAAGCGCTACAATGCTTGGTGATGATGTCATCGGCAGTGCGTGCGCCGCCGCCAGCGGAAGCGGCAACCGCCTCGACGCCCTTGCACTCCTCGCCCATCACGCAGACTTCACCAACCGGCTTCAAACGCTCGGCGATCGCTTCATCGGTCGTGGCCTGCGCAGTCGCTGCCCACAGAGCCAATACGGCAGCTGGTGCTACCAGCATTTTTTTAATCAGGTTCACGGATACACCCTCATCTTGGCTAGTCACGCCCGCGGCCACGGTTTCGCGAGCGGGCGACAGTATAACGAGAAGCCCGCCAGGCCGAAACAACCCAGTTTGTCGCAGGGTTATTGGCGTGCATGGGGCGCAATGCCGCGCTCGAAGCGGCGCGGTCACTGCTGTTGTTCATACGTTGATCAGAAATTCGCCGGCGTGGTTGCGCTGATCAGGCGCGCCGGTTGCTCGAATGGGTTGCGGAAACGGTGCGGCTTGCTGCTTTCGAAATAATAACTGTCGCCCGGCTCGAGAATGAACACCTCTTCGCCGACCGTGAGCTCGAGACGCCCTTCGACCAGCAGGCCGGTCTCTTCACCTTCATGGGTGTACATGTCGACGCCGGTATCGGAGCCGACCGGGTAGGTTTCGTCGAGGAAGGTAATGGCGCGATTGGGGTGCGTCTTGCCCACCAGTTTCATGGTGATCGCACCGCTGTGGATATCGGTCAGTTCGGATGCCCGGTAGACCACCTGGGTATGGTTGTCCTGGGCCACGTCCAGGGAAAAGAACTCCACCAGGGACATCGGGATACCCGCCAACACCTTTTTCAACGAGCTGATCGAGGGGCTGACGCTGTTTTTCTCGATCATCGAAATGGTGCTGTTGGTGACACCCGCGCGTTTGGCGAGTTCACGTTGGGAAAGGCCTTTTAGCTTGCGAATGGATTGCAGTCGAACACCGACGTCCAATGCTGGAGTCCCCCTCGGGAAGATACGGAAAAAGTGCCCGTATCATGGCAACAGCGTTCAGTATTTACAACACATTGATCGCAAATTCTGGCCGGATGCCCTTCACCCCTCGCGGTAGAGCAGCGGCACCCGCCGCAGGTTGCAAAACAGTTGGTAGGGAATGGTGTTGGCGTGGGCCGCCACATCGCTGGCGAGCACCGCGCCGCCCCATAACTCGACACGGCTACCGAGCCCCGCGTGCGGCAGATCACTGAGGTCAACGGTAAGCATGTCCATCGACACCCGACCCACCAGTCGGCTGGGTTGCCCATCGACCGACACGGGCGTGCCGGTGGGCGCATGGCGCGGATAACCGTCGGCGTACCCCATGGCCACCACGCCGATACGTGTCGGCCGCTCGGTGACGAAACGCGCGCCATAGCCAACCGGTTCGCCAGCCGGCAGTTCGCGCACGCTGATGACCTTCGATTCCAGGGTCATCACCGGCTTGAGTTGCGCGGCCACTGCATGCGCCTGCTCGAACGGGGTCGCGCCATAGAGCATGATGCCGGGACGTACCCAGTCGCTGGGTTGCTGCTGTTCGAAAAGCTGCGGCCACCCCAGGACCGCTGGCGAGTTGCGCACGCTGACCTCTGCCACCAGCCCCTGGCGGGCCTGCTCGAACACCGCCAACTGCTCGCTGCTACGCGAACTGTCCAGCTCATCGGCGCGGGCGAAATGGCTCATCAGGACAATCTTCGCCACCTTGCCGCTGCTCAGCAGCCGCCGGTAAGCCACCTGGTAATCCGCCGGGTGCAGGCCGACGCGGTGCATGCCCGAGTCCAGCTTGAGCCAGACGGTCAGCGGCATGCGCACAGAGGCCTGCTCGATAGCTTCCAGTTGCCACAGCGAATGCACCACACACCACAGGCGATGCTGCTCGATCAACGCCAGTTCCTCGGCCTCGAAAAAGCCTTCAAGCAACAGGATCGGCGCCGTGATACCCGCCTCACGCAATTGCAGGGCTTCCTCGATACAGGCCACGGCGAACCCATCGGCCTCGCTTTCCAGCGCCTGGGCGCACCGCACGGCCCCGTGTCCGTACGCATCCGCCTTGACCACGGCGAGCGCCTTGGCGCCCGCGATCTCACGGGCCAGTCGGTAGTTGTGACGCAGGGCTTGCAGGTCAATCAGGGCACGAGCAGGGCGCATGGTTCATTACTTCTCTTTCGTTGAAATGCCGAACCGGGAAGCCCGGGCACGGCAGCGGCATGCAAAAAAAGCCCGGCGGGACGGCCGGGCACAAAGCCAACACACAACACTTGCACCGGCACTCAGAGCGCCGCTACCACCATCATTTCCACCAGCACGTCTGGCCGGTACATCTTCGCCTCGACACAGGCACGGGCCGCCGCGGCACCGTCGGCAACCCAGGCGTCGTATTCGGCATTGAGCCCCTCGTAGTGGGCATCCATGTCATTGAGGTAAATGGTCACGGAGAGGAGGCGGGTCTTATCGGTCCCGGCCTCGGCCAGCATCCGGTCGATATTGGCCAGGGTTTCACGGGTCTGCTGGCGAATATCACCGCTGTAGTCATCGGCCAACTGGCCGGCGAGGTACACGGTGCCATTGTGGATAACCACTTCGCTGTAGCGTTTTTCCACATGCAGGCGCTGGATCGACATAACGGGATCTCCTCGAAAAAAGGCGCAAAGCCTATCAGGTACGCACCGGCTGTGGCGCGCCCAGCACGTCGCTGCGCTTGCGCGAGTACCGCGAGATATCCAGGCCTTCGGCGCTGATCTGCGGACGTTTCCTGGCCATCAGGTCGGCGAGGAAACGACCGGAACCACAGGCCATGGTCCACCCCAGGGTGCCATGACCGGTGTTGAGGAACAGGTTGCGGAAACCGGTGCCCCCCACGATCGGCGTGCCGTCCGGGGTCGCCGGGCGCAGGCCGGTCCAGAACGATGCCTGGCTCAGGTCCCCGCCCTGCGGGTAGAGGTCGGCGGTGATCATTTCCAGGGTTTCGCGACGACGTGGGTTGAGGCTCAGGTCGTAGCCGGCGATTTCCGCCATGCCGCCCACCCGGATGCGGTTGTCGAAACGGGTGATGGCGACCTTGTAGGTTTCATCGAGAATGGTCGATGTGGGCGCCATGTCGGCGTTGGTAATGGGGACGGTCAGCGAGTAGCCCTTGAGCGGATAGACCGGTGCGCGAACCCCCAGCGGCTTGAGCAGTTGCGGACTGAAGCTGCCGAGGGCCAGCACATAGCGGTCGGCGGTTTCCAGCTTGCCGTCGATCCATACGCCATTGATACGGTCACCGGCATGGTCCAGGCGTTCGATGTTCTGGCCGAAGCGGAACTCGACGCCCAGCTTGCGCGCCATGTCCGCCAGTTGGGTGGTGAACAGCTGGCAGTCGCCGGTCTGGTCGTTGGGCAGGCGCAAGGCCCCGGCCAGCTTGTCGGTCACGGACGCCAGGGCGGGCTCGACGCGGGCAATACCTGCGCGGTCCAGCAATTCATAGGGCACGCCGGACTGCTCAAGCACAGCGATATCCTTGGCGGCGTTGTCCACCTGCGCCTGCGTACGGAACAGTTGGGTGGTGCCCAGGCTGCGCCCTTCATAGGCGATGCCGGTTTCCGCGCGCAGTTCGTCGAGGCAGTCGCGGCTGTATTCGGACAGTCGCACCATGCGTTCCTTGTTCACGGCGTAGCGGCTGGCGGTGCAGTTGCGCAGCATCTGTGCCATCCACAGGTACTGGTCGATGTCCGCTGTCGCCTTGATCGCCAGCGGCGCGTGCTTTTGCAGCAGCCACTTGATGGCTTTCAGCGGCACGCCAGGCGCTGCCCAGGGCGAGGCATAGCCCGGAGACACCTGGCCGGCATTGGCGAAGCTGGTTTCCAGGGCCGGGCCGTTCTGGCGATCGACCACGACCACCTCGAAGCCCTGGCGTGCCAGGTAGTACGCACTGGCCGTACCAATCACACCACTGCCCAGTACCAGAACCCGCATGGTTTTCTCCTCGTCGCGACAATGCACTGACGGTTGTTTGCTTGAGAGACAATGCGCGCAGTATAGGAAGCAACTGCTAGTGCTTTTCACTATATGCAAGGCTATATTTGGCGAGAATTCTCGGCAAAAACCGCTTTCACGGAGGGGCATCCCCCATGCGCACCCAGCATCAGAGCCGTCGCGAACTGGACAAGATCGACCGCAATATCCTGCGCATCCTGCAAGACGACGGGCGGATCAGTTTCACCGAGCTGGGCGAGCGCGTCGGCCTGTCGACCACGCCCTGCACCGAACGGGTACGCCGCCTGGAGCGCGAGGGCATCATCATGGGCTACCACGCCCGCCTCAACCCGCAGAACCTCAAGGCCAGCCTGCTGGTGTTCGTCGAGATCAGCCTGGACTACAAGTCCGGCGACACCTTCGAGGAATTTCGCCGCGCCGTGTTGAAGCTGCCTCACGTGCTGGAGTGCCACCTGGTGTCGGGCGACTTCGACTACCTGGTGAAGGCGCGCATCAACGAAATGGCCAGCTACCGCAAGCTGCTGGGCGATATTTTGCTCAAGCTCCCGCATGTGCGTGAATCGAAGAGCTACATCGTCATGGAAGAGGTCAAGGAAAGCCTGAGCTTGCCGATTGCCGAGTGACGCCAAGCGGTGCGATCAGACCAACACCTGGCGCGTGCTGGCGATGAGGTGGTGAACCTGGCGTTCGACCCGAGCGTCGACCCTGTGCTCAGGGGCACGACCTCGGGGGCACGGCAGGCTCTCGGTGGTGCCGAACAGGCGGCAGATCAACGGCCGCTGGTCATACACCTGGCAGCCTTGCGGACCGAGGTGCACGCAGTTCAGCTCGGCCAGCGCTGCATCATGCTCGGCCACGCTTTTCACCGGCAACCGGGACATTTCCTCCGATGAAGCCGTTACCGGCCCACAACAATCGTGGCAACCCGGCACGCAGTCGAAACGAGGAATCTGCCGACGCAGGTGGTCGATCTTGCGGGCGGTGCAGCTCATCGGCGGGGGTCCCCTGGAAAATTTCGCGCATAGTAGAAGCTTCATGCGCCGACGGGGAACAAAATCCGGAGAGAAAAAGTGCCTTTTTTCCACCCTCCCCCTTGGCGCCGGGCAGACACCGCGCTTATCCTGCGTAAAATTTACCAAACACAAAAATCAGGATTTCACACATGAACGCCCGCGTTCACCAGCCGGTTCACAACCCTCAGCATGCCGCTTCCTATTATGCCGCCAGCCGCAATCGCCAGTTGGACTTCCCACCGCTGGGCGGTGAGACACAGGCTGACGTGTGCATTGTCGGCGGCGGCTTCACTGGCCTGAACACCGCCATCGAGCTGGCCCAGAAGGGCTTCTCGGTCATCCTGCTGGAGGCACACAAGATCGGCTGGGGCGCCAGTGGGCGCAACGGCGGGCAGCTGATTCGCGGCGTTGGCCATGGGGTCGAGCAGTTCGAGTCGGTGATTGGCGCAGACGGCGTTCGCGAACTCAAGCTCATGGGCCTGGAAGCGGTGGAGATCGTCCGTCGCCGGGTCGAACGGTTCGCCATCGACTGCGACCTGACCTGGGGCTACTGCGACCTGGCCAACAAGCCGCGCGACCTGGCCGGCTTCGCCGAAGACGCCGACGAGTTGCGCAGCCTTGGCTACGCCCATGAACTGCGCCTGTTGCAACCGGAACAGATGCATGAGGTGGTCGGTTCGACCTGCTATGTCGGCGGGTTGGTGGACATGGGTTCAGGGCACCTGCATCCGCTCAACCTGGCCCTCGGCGAAGCGGCGGCCGCACAGGCCCTGGGCGTACGCCTGTTTGAAGACTCGGCGGTGGTTCGCATCGATTACGGCCAGCAGATCAGCATCCATACCACCCAAGGCCGGGTGCGGGCAGCCAACCTGGTGCTGGGCTGCAACGCCTACCTGGGCGACCTCAATCCGAACCTGGGCGGCAAGGTGCTGCCGGCGGGCAGCTACATCATCGCCACCGAACCGCTTTGCGAGCAGCAGGCGCGGGCGATCATTCCGCAGAACATGGCGCTGTGCGACCAGCGTGTGGCACTGGATTACTACCGCCTGTCCGCGGACCGCCGCCTGTTGTTCGGCGGCGCCTGCCACTATTCAGGCCGCGACCCGGCAGACATCGCCGGCTACATGCGGCCGAAGATGCTGGCGGTTTTCCCGGAACTGGCCAAGG
>Ga0307414_10001286_pt1 | contig 12961 bp, 13 predicted proteins | sample DK1Ometagenome_FD_203804 | JGI IMG/M metagenome (GOLD analysis project Ga0307414, IMG submission 203804) | Maize rhizosphere microbial communities from greenhouse at UC Davis, California, United States - DK15-O-3 | ecosystem: Host-associated > Plants > Roots > Rhizosphere > Soil | place: USA... | reverse complement strand
GCACCTCGATCCGGTCCAGATCGAACACACGGGGGAAGGCGCTGCCAAAAGCGGTTTGCGAGTTAGAGCGGATCTGGATCGCCACATCATCGATATAGATGCCGGTCGTGGCCGCGCCCGATGAGGACGACACGCCGCGAATTGCAATATTGGTACTGGTCCCCGCGCCGAACGTGCTAGAACTGAAAGCAAGGCCCGGAGTGATCCGCGCAATGTCTCCAACGCTGCGCACGCCCTGCTGGTCCATCATCTCCTGGGTGAACGCCGCGACGCTGATCGGCACCTTGCTCAGACGCTGGTCCTGCCGCGTGGCGGTCACGATGATGTCGCCATTGTCCTGCCCGCTGTCAGCCTGTGGCTGCCCGGACGTCTGCGCCTGAGCCATGCCCGGCGTGAGCGCGAGCAAGGCCAGCGCAGTCGAATGCGTCAAAATTCCCTTGTGTGCCATCATCATCCCCTCCTGTTTTTGGTCGCGCTTTTTGGTGCCGACCATATTCATCAGATGACTGACTATTCCACCCACGCGTGCAGGTCAATAGTCTTTGAGCGCTCAACGATCTCGAATGGCAGTACGCAAAGAATCTTGATCAGAACAGCAGCGTTCCGCGATATCTTGAATGAGGATAACGGTAATTTCTGGCTTATGCGCCCACAGGCAGGGCTACATTGCCGCCAGATCTCATTGTCGCATCAATGACAAAATCGAGGTGAAAGCCCCGCGATTCAGGGCAGCGCCTGAACTTTCCTCGCGAGTTTGAGCAGCACCGCGTCAAACAGCTCAAGCTCTTCGGGCGTCAGGTCAGCAACCAGATCGCCGTGGAAATTCTTCCGGATATCAAGGACGCGGCGGTAGATTTTCGATCCATCCTTGGTCAAACAATGAATGGGTGCGCGCCTATCCTGCGGATTCTCGAGGCGAGCAACCAGTCCCCTCTTCTCCAGCGACGCGACTGCGCGGCTCACTTCTGCCCGGTCAACCCAGGCGCTATCTGCGATTTGCCCGACCGTGGAACCGCCCACAGCGCCGCCAAGCCAGGCAATCACCCGCCATTCCGGAAAGGTGCAACCCGTGCGATCGGACAATTGCCGCAGCGTCTTGCGGTCCATGAGCTTGCTCAGCAATCCCAGCCGGAACGTCACAAAATCCAGGCCAGGCATCACCCAGCCGAGCATCGGCGCGGCTTCATTGGGCGAAGCCGTTGTGCGGGCGGCCGACTGTTTTCGATTGGTCGCTGGCACTTCATCACTCCGCTCGGCCCATACCCACTGGACATAGCAGCGACGGTAGGGAGCGTCCAGCCGCGCGCCCCGCTCTGAAAGCCTTACGATTATTTTATTGTTTCATCATTGAAACTACATTGTAAGGAAGGGAGAGGATGGCGGCGCGGGTTTGAAAACCAGCGCAGAGGCATAAGGCCCCGCCGCATCCTTCGGAGTGGAAAGCAGGGGTAAGCATGGCCGCGTTCGATATTCAGGCCTTCATTGATCGGCAGCCTATCAGGCGCCCGCATGTCGTGGTTGCCGCGCTTGCCGTGCTGGCGATGTTCATCGATGGGTTCGACATTTTCATGATCGGCAAGATCGCGCCCGCCATTGCGCAATCGTTCAAGGCCAGCCCGAGCGAACTGACGCTCATCTTCGTGCTGCAGCAGGCGGGCCTCGCGGTCGGTTCCTTCGTCGTCAGTCCCCTGTCGGATCTCTATGGCAGGAAGCGCCTGCTGGTCATCTCCTTCATCATATTCGGGCTGCTGACCATCGCCGGGGCCTTTGCCCAGTCGATCGTGCAATTGGCGGTGTTGCGCGGTCTGGCAGGCCTGTTTCTTGCGGGCGTGGTGCCAGCGGTGCTGGCTCTCGTCTCGGAGATCACGCCCCGCAAGCATCGCTCGACAGCTGTCGGCCTCGCCCAGGCCGGTTATAGCGCGGGCAATGCGATGGGCGCTTCGGTCGCCTTTCTCGTGCCGGTCTATGGCTGGCAAAGCGCCTTCTGGGTCGGCGGGATACTCGCGCTGCTCCTCGCGCCAGTGCTGGCGATCTGCCTGCACGAGTCCCTCGCTTTTCTCGTGACCCGGCGCCGCAATGATCCACGCATCGCGCAAACCCTGTTGCGGATCGAACCCGGCCTGCCGCTGGATGGAAGGGAAGAGTTCACCCTGCCCACCGCCAGCAAATCCAGGATGGGCACGTTGATGCAGGTGTTCAGCGATGGCCGCGCGGTGCCCACCGTGACGACCTGGCTCTGCTACATGCTCAGCATGGGCAATATCGCCCTGCTCGCATCCTGGCTGCCCACTTACTTCCAAACGATGGCGGACGTATCGATCCAGCAGTTCGCAGTCGCGCTGATCGTCGCGCTCATCGGCGGATTGGCTGGCATCGGAAGCGTCGGCTTTCTGATGGATCGGCTGCGACCCTTTTGGCTCGTCGCAGGCTATTATCTCGGCAACGCGACGGCGCTCATCCTCATCGGCCACACTGCTTTTGATAGTCCCGCTTTCATGCCGTTGCTCGTTGCTTTCGCTTTCTTCCAGTCCGGCGGTCAGGGCGGGTTGAACGTTTTGCTCACCCAATTCTATCCGCCCTCGGTGCGCAGCACGGGCCTTGGCTGGGCGGGAGGCATGGGCCGCCTCGGCGGGGTTGCCGCGCCCGCAATCGGTGGCCTTGCCCTCACCTATTCGCTCAGTCTGGAAGCGACGCTCACAGCCATCGCCATGTCGCCCCTGCTCGTCATGCTGCTCCTGCTCCTCATACTGCGCCCCACCCATGCCGCTGCGGAACGACGCGCAGCCGAGCGAACTGCAGCGCAATAGCCGCCCCGTTCAATCATACAGCTCAGGACCACTCCATGATCCCCGATGACGTCATCCAGCACTTCGCACCGCAGTTCGAATATAGCTTCAGCATCGCCCTCACCCTCGCGCCGGTGCGCTGGATCAAACCCACGACGATGGGTGCAACGCGCGGCGCGGTGTATGTCACGGAAGGGAGCGTGGAAGGCCCCGGCATCAAGGGCGTCGTAATCCCGATGAGCGGCGGCGACTGGCCATTGGTGCGGCCAGACGGCGTGATCGATTTCGATGCCCGCTATATGCTGGAACTGGATGACGGGACCGTCATCTACATGCAGAACCGCGGCTACCGCTGGGCTGCCGATCCAGATATTGCCGCAAAAATGTCGCGCAACGAGCCGGTCGATCCCAGCCAATATTATATGCGCGTCTCGCCCAAATTCGATGTACCGGCAGGTCCGCATGACTGGATGGCGAAGCATCTGTTCGTCGGCATCGCCGAGAAGACGCCCGGCGCAAATCGCATCCATTATTACAAACTGCTTTGATCTGAGCGGCGGCACCTGTGAATGAGTAGGTCAGCCCATCGCGGAAGATGGGCTGACGCAGCCTTTCAGAGCGTGCCGTGCGATGGCTGCTCCCGCATCACAGCGTCATCAAATAGCTGATGATACTCGCCCGATCGGCGTCATTGGGAACCGCGGTGATCATCCGCGTGCCCGGCACCATCTTGCTCGGCGCTTTCAGGAATTTGTCGAGCACGGGCGCATCCCATTTGATCGCGGCTTTCTTGAGCGCGGTGGAGAAGGCGTAGCCGCCTGTTCCCGACACTGAGCCCTTGAGGCCGGAAAGATTTGGACCGATCGTCGCCTTCGCGCCCTTGGCCGTCACATGACACATCATGCAGCGCTGCTTGAAGAAGGTCGCGCCCTTGGCGACATCGGCAGGCGCCGCAAACGCCGGTGTCGAGGCAGCCAGCATGAGTGAAAGAGCAGATCCTGCCGACCACATACGCAAAGTCATCTAAACAATCTCCCGATCCGTCCTGCTGAAGCGACTCTCTTCAAGCAGCTCTGTTCCGCTGTCGATAGCGCAATATCACGAAGTCGATAGACGTCACGCGCTTTCAGAGGGCTCTTGCGAAGCGCGCCCACTTCGCTCGCGGTATAGGCTTTCATGAAGGCGCCATCGGCCTTGGGCAAGCTGGTCCCACCAAGCGAGAACATCATGAAATTCAGCGTCCCTGCCAGCGCTTCATCATCCATTCCCGCAAAAGCGATATTGGGCAATCGCACCACATATTCGCGCCCCTCGCGCGAGCACAGAAATGCGCCCACGCGATCGCGCAAGGCCGGAACTTCGCGCTTGGCCGAGACGCCGAGCAGGCCATGACAGCCCCCGCAGGCCATTGTGTAATTGGCCTGGTCTCTTGGCAGGGGCGGAAGTGCAACTGGCGCAGCGGCCAGCATCAAAACAGCGACGCTCAGGCTCACTCAGCGACACCGACCAGTGCTGCGGTGGAGCAATGATACTCCATCGAGCTGTTGCCGAAGCACCAGATGATGTCGTTGTTCGTCTGAGGACGATAGACGGGCAGCTCACGATCCTGCGAATCGCAAAAGCAGTTCTCGCCGGTCGGAATGCACCCACCTTTGCCGCAACAGTCGCGGTAGGCGATCAGGTAGGAGCGGCCATCGTCCGGGTTGAGGCAGGTGCCGACCCATGAGGTTGGCGAGGGCTCCGAGCCGGGCGGGCAGGTGTGTGATCCACCGCCGCAGCAGCCGCAGATGATCCCGTCAATGGCGCAATGGCGCCAATAATCGCAGGCGTTCGGATCGCTCGTCTGGGCATTGCGCTCAAAGTCGGTCAGCGGTCCGCGCTTGGCCTTGATATCGGCTGCGGAGACGCGAGCCACGGGCAGGAGCGGAATCACGGGCGCGATCACCATAAAGCCCGCAACTTTGCTCAAAAACCCCCGACGGGAGCTGCGACGTGCAATGGTGCGGACAATCTTCTCGCCCATGCTGCTGGTGTCACGATCAGCCATTCTCTTTTTCCCGGTTTGCGGCCCGTTGTTGCGGGCGTGTGCGCAGATAATCCTGGATCGATTCGATCCCCGTTTCAGCCACTGTCATCAAGCTCTCAAGATGCTCGCGCGTGTTGACCAGCCCTTGCGAAATGATCTTGCCGGTTGAGCCGATCAGCACGGCATAAGGCAGCTTGCCGACATGGAAGGCCAATGCCGTTTCCGAGCTGTTGACGAATTGCGCGCGATCAATCTCGTGCGTGTCGGCCATTTTTTGCAGCTCGCCTGTCACGCCATCTCCAACGAACAGCAGGTCGATCGCTTCACTCGCCGCAAATCTGCGGGCGGTGGGGATGAGCTGCTTGCACACCGGGCAGGACGGCGCGACGAAGAAGAGCAATCGCAGCTTGTTGCTGGCTTGCTCGCCGCCAATCGTCCGGATGCCGCCATCCAATGTTTTGGCGGTTAGGCGGGGCGCTTGCTCGCCCGGCTGCGGCCCCTTGCCAATCGCCAGCGCGCCAACCGGGGCGATCCGCTCGTGCAGCACCCCCACCTGTCGGGCCAGAGCCAGAACGGCGACGGACAGGAGCAGAACGAGAAGCCATAACAAGGCTTGGGAAGCGATCAGCATCAGCCATATCTCCGCTTGAGGTCTGCGAACGAGGCATCAAGAGCGACCAAGACGTCCGTTGCCAGATAAAGTATGAAAAGCACGATTCCGGCGGCCAGACCGTCCATGAGTGCAAGCGGTTCAGCGGGCAGATCCGGCCTCGTAAGCATCGGAAGGAAGAGCAGCGCCATCAGCACATTGCGCACCACCAACGTCCAGCGCACGCGCTGGCGCAACGCCGTGCTCATGCAGCCGCAATCAAGCTGGGTCTCGCCCCGCAAGAGCGCCAGCGCCATCGCCACGGCAAACAGGAGCAGCAGCGAAATCGCCAGCACCGCGCCGGCATGGCCCGCAACCGGCAGGCACAAGAGGCCGACCGTGAGGATTTCCAGCCCCAGGACCATCACCGCTGCGATGCGCGCAACGCTCAGCGGCATCGTCAGATAACGCGCCACGATCGAGACGAATTCATCAAAATGACGCAGTTTGGAAAAGGCGGCCGCGCCGAACAGCAGAACTCCGAAGATCCTGTCCGCAAAGGCGATATTGGCGATCAGCGCGACGAGGCTATCGCCAGCCATCACAGGCCGGGCACCAAAGCGATCGTGGCGCTGAGCTCCCGGTTACGCAGCTTCTTGCCGGTCACCGCGTCATAGGCGGTGAAACCGGAACTCTCCGCCCCTTCGCCCCCGAAGGCGAACAGGATCGGCTTGTCATCCTGCGTTACCGCGATGCTCTTGACCGGCGCGGCGAGCGGCACGCGCCGCACCAAACGCTTGGTTGTCGCGTCGAGAATCCAGACCTCTGGTCCGCCCTTCTTCTGCGTCCAGTAATTGCCCATGTGCATAACGATATACAGGCGCTTGGTCGCCCGGTGCAGCGCCATCAACTGGCCGCCACCGGGGCGCCAGGCAAGCTCCTGCACGCCGGTTCCGGCAACGGGCAGATCAGCCGCTTCATTGACTGACCAGGGCTTCTCGATCTTTGGCGTCGCGCCCAGTTTGGCCGGATAGATTTTGCCCGAATAGGAGAGGAACCAGCCCTCGCCCGTGGTGCGGTCGACAATACTGTTCTCGAACAGGGGGTCTGCGTCCGGATCGAAGAATTTGGGCGAGAAGCTCACTTTCGCTTCACCAACGCCGCCTGCTGGCACGGTGGCCGTCGCAATCGTCCCATCGCCGCAGATCGATGCGAAACCGCGCGGGCCGTAGGGATAGACCAGCGCACAACCGGCAAGGTCGACCGAGGTCATCAACTTGCCTGCCGCAAGGTCCACCACATGCGCTGTCGATGAAGGCATGAGCGCATAGACATAGGCCAGCTTGTCATCATCGCTCAGGCCCATCTGACCGACTTTGGCGACGACATGCAGCCGATCCGGGATAGGAATCTCCTTCTCCAGATTCAGCGTGCGCGCATCATATACGCTCAGCAGATCGGCGCGATCACCGCGATTGCCCCGGCTCCAATAGGTTTCGCCGACATAAATTTTCGAGCCATCCCTTGAAAGGGCGATCGACGCATTGACGGGCGTCGGCACGCTGCCAAGAACCTTGAGCTGCTCGTCTCCGCCCTCGACGATCGCGCCCGCAGTGCTGGTAAAACCGGGCAGCGTGAGAACGCGATGCGGACCGCCTGGCGTCAACACCGCCGTGTCGCTCTCTTCAACCGGAAGCACAGGCGGCAACCTGTCGGTCACCACATCAGCGCGTGCCTGCTGCAAAGCTGGCGTGAGGACCAGACAGGCCGCAATCGCGGCTTGCCCCACCCTGCGAGACACATCGGCCCGAAATATCATATGGTCCAGCACAGTGCAGTTCCTCACGAAACAGTGAAAATAGAAGAGCTCAAACTTTGTAGGTCCGCCATGGACAGCGGATTGCGATGAACGCTGCCAGCGAAGGTCATGCCTGCCCTCTGTTCGGCATCACATCAGCTTTCGGCGTTGAAGGGTGAAACGGTAAGACAATGCTGTCGGCCAGATGGCGCCGTGCGCCCCGTAGGTTGATCGTCGCGATGCGTGTGCGGGCTGCATGGCAGCCAGCTCGCTGCCCGATCAGCCAGCTTTCGCAGCCGACCGCGCTGTACCGATCAAATCCCTGTGCTGGCATTGCGGCATGATTGCTCACCGCGCTCTTAGCCCCCTTATCGTGTCCCCGCAGGCAGATGGTCAGAAAAGCTGGTTCCGGGCTAGGTGCTTTTCGAACATATTACGGTGCGCGATGGTCACCGCACGCCCCTTGCGCGTTGCCCGCGTCAGTTGCGGCCTCCCGGATCAGCCAGTTCCTCAGCCGGGCCAGGGACCCGCCGTGCCAGCGATCCAGCCGCGCGGTGAATTTGTAACTGCCGATGAGCGCCGGGTGAAACGCTATGTCCGTCGGCTTGAGCGCGACAAGCTGGCCACTCAGCAAATCGTTGCGTGCCAGAAAATCATTGGCGAGCGCGATGCCCTGCCCGCTCTTGGCCGCATCGAGCATCACATGCGCATGCCAAAGGCGCGGCCCCGCAATGGTGGATGGCGGGAGGGAAATGCCCTGGCTTTCAAACCAGAGCCGCCATTCGCTGTCACTTTCCTCATGCAGCAATCGCATGGACAGCAAATCACGCGCCTCGCGCAGGCGACCGGCAATGGACTCCGCAACGCCGGGGCTCGCGACAGGAAAAACATTGGGCCTGGCGACTTCGATCCATCGGCAACCGGTTGGCACGGCGACGTCGGCGGGCGGGCGGAAATAGCGAATGTCGCCATCGGCCTCATTGATCGCGAAATCAGGGCCATAATCCATCGGGCGCAGCTCGAAGGTGAGATCGGCCTGCTGATCGCCCAATGCGGAGAGCCGCGGGCTGAGCCAATGATAGGCAAAGCCCGGGCTGCACCAGATGAGCAATTGCTGATCGTGGCGCTTGCGCAACATCAATGTTGAATTGGATATTTCGTGGAGCGCCGCCGAGATGCGGCGGTGATAGTCGGCGCCGTCGCTGGTCAATCCGCGCATTCCGGCTGTCCGGTCGATCAGCGCCGTGCCGACAAATGCCTCCAGCGCCGAAAGATGGCGGCTGACCACGGCATGATCGACCTCGAGAATCTGAGCGGCCTTCCGGATGCCCCCTGCCCGCCCAAATGCTTCGAACGCGCGCAACATGGCGAGCGAAGGAACGGTGCGGGCTGGTGTCATATGGTGCCTCCATCGCAGTCGGTGACAGAAAGACACGATCCGGGAACCGAAGGCGTCGGCGCAAGGAAAGCCGCCTTCCCGCATAATTGCAAGACCCAAGACGGATCGGCAAGCCCGGCAGGCGGTGTCTAACAGACACTGTTTGGCACCCTTAAAGCACCTTTCGCTTGGACCGCAGTGCCGTAGAATTTCCAGGATCGATCGCCCACCGGCGCCGGTACCTCCCTAACCCATACAAATGCCGACTTAAAATCAGAGAGACCGAGAAATTCATGTCGAACCGAGACCTGCTGGCGCGCCGCAACAATGCCGTTCCCAGAGGCGTCGCCAGCGCCACGCCCGTCTTCGCAGATCGCGCCGCCAATGCCGAAATCTGGGACGTTGACGGCAAACGCTATGTCGATTTTGCGGGTGGCATCGCCGTGCTCAACACCGGCCATCTGCATCCGCGCGTCATTGCTGCCGTCTCGCAGCAACTCACCCGCTTCTCGCACACCTCATTTCAGGTGATGGGCTATGAAAGCTATGTCGAGCTGGCCGAGCGGCTGAACGGCCTCGCGCCTTTCTCCGGCGCCGCCAAGACGATCCTGTTCACCACCGGCGCCGAGGCGACGGAGAATGCCGTGAAGATCGCGCGCGCGGCAACGGGGCGCACAGGCGTCATCTCTTTCACGGGCGCCTTTCATGGTCGCAGCGGTCTGGCCAGCGCGATGACAGGCAAGGTCAATCCTTACAAATGGCAGTTCGGCCCGTCCCTGCCAGACGTGTTCCACGTCCCCTTCCCCAATCCCGCTTATGGCACGAGCGTCGAGGACAGCCTGAAGGCGCTCGACTTCCTCTTCGCGGCGGACATTCACCCGCGCAGCGTCGCGGCGATCATCATCGAACCGGTGCAGGGCGAAGGCGGCTTCAACGTCGCGCCAACGGAACTGCTCGTCGCGCTGCGGTCGCTCTGTGATGAACATGGCATCAAGCTCATCGCGGATGAAGTGCAAAGCGGCTTTGCGCGCACCGGCAGAATGTTCGCCATCGAGCATAGCGGTGTCGAGCCCGATCTCATCACGGTCGCCAAGTCTCTCGCAGGCGGTTTTCCCCTCGCTGGCGTTATCGGGCGCGCCGACCTGATGGATGTGGTGGAACCGGGTGGCCTTGGCGGCACCTATGGCGGCTCGCCCATTGGCTGCGTGGCAGCGCTGGCGGTGCTCGACACGATCGAAGAGGAACGCCTGCTCGCCCGTTCCGAAGCGATCGGCAGCCGCATCCGCGCACGCGTGAATGGCTGGCGCACCCGCAATGATCTGATGAGCATATCAGCCCCGCGCGGCTTGGGCGGCATGGTCGGGTTCGATGTGCTCGACGCCAACGCAGGGATGGCGCCCCTCGCCAATGGCGGCAAGATCGTCACCGCCAAGGCGCTTGATGCAGGCCTTGTTTTGCTCAACTGCGGCAGCCGCGGCGAAACAGTGCGCATTCTCGTGCCCCTCACCGTCTCCGACGAAATCCTCGATGAGGGCCTCGACTGTCTCGAAACAGCGCTCTCGGCTGTCGCATGAGCATGCAATCGGACCAGCCCCTCATCGCCCCATATGCAATGGGACTGACGCGTGCAAACCTGCTGCGCTACCAGGCCTATATTGATGGCCAATGGATTTCTGGCGAGCGGACCATCGCTGTCGAAAATCCAGCGACCGGCGAAACGATTGGCACCGTGCCTGCGCTCGACGCAGCGCATACCGAAGCCGCTGTCGCCGCCGCACAAGCCGCCCTCCCCGCATGGCGTGCCAGAACGGCGGGCGAGCGCGGCGTGATCCTGCGGCGCTGGGGTGAGCTTATGCTTGCCCATAGTGATGACCTTGCCCGCATCATGACGATCGAGCAGGGCAAGCCGCTCGCCGAAGCACGCGGTGAAGTCGCATATGCTGCCGCCTTCCTCATCTGGTTCGCGGAGGAAGCGCGCCGCGCCTATGGCGATGTGATCCCAGGTCATGGCGCCGACAAGCGGCTTGTGGTGACCCGCGAACCGGTGGGCGTCGTCACGGCGATCACACCCTGGAACTTCCCCCTCGCCATGATCACCCGCAAAGCCGGACCAGCGCTCGCGGCGGGCTGCACGATCCTCGTTAAGCCATCGGAACTTACCCCCTTCTCCGCGCTGGCTCTGGCGCTGTTGGGTGAGGAGGCAGGCGTCCCGGCAGGCGTGCTCAACATATTGACGGGTTCGCCGCGCGACATTGGCGACGTGCTGGTTTCCCATCCCGCCATCGCAAAGCTCAGCTTCACTGGCTCGACAGCAGTCGGCAAAATGCTGGCCGCGCGCTGCATGGATACGGTGAAGCGGGTGTCCCTGGAACTGGGAGGCAATGCGCCCTTCCTTGTGTTCGACGATGCCGATCTCGACACCGCGATCGAGGGCGCCATCGCATCGAAGTTCCGCAATGCCGGCCAGACCTGCGTGTGCGCAAACCGCTTCCTGGTACAAGCCGGCATCTATGATCGCTTCGTGGAAGGCCTGACGAAGCGGGTGCAAGCATTGCGCATCGGCAATGGCCTTGAGGAAGGCATCAACACCGGCCCGCTCATCAATGCCTCTGCGATCGATAAGGTGCGTGCCCATGTTGCCGATGCGCTGGCCAAAGGCGGCGTGCTGCTTGCGGGCGGTCATGCAGTCGATGGGGATGGATATTTCTTCGAGCCAACGGTCATCGCGAATGTTTCCACCGATGCGCGCCTCTGCAGCGAAGAGACATTTGGCCCGCTCGCGGGAATTGTGCGGTTCGAGACCGAGGCCGAGGCAATCGCGCTCGCCAATGATACACGCTCAGGGCTCGCCGCCTATCTGTTCACCAATGATCTGTCGCGCAGTCACCGTATCAGCGAGGCGCTGCAATATGGCATGGTCGGGCTCAACACCGGCCTCATCTCTACGGAAGTCGCGCCCTTTGGCGGCGTGAAGGAATCCGGCTTCGGTCGCGAAGGATCCCGCTATGGAATTGATGAATATCTCAATATGAAGCTGGTCTGCACCGCAGTTTCGCCCCGTTTGAGGCGGGGATGGGGGCAGTGACGGGGGGCGCGAAATGATCGAAGAGCAAGAGGGTGGCCTCAGCCATTCGTTGAAGTCACGCCATGTCTCCATGATCGCCATTGGCGGCATCATTGGCGCAGGGCTGTTCGTAGGCAGTAGCACCTCAATTTCGCAGGTCGGCCCCGCCGTCATCGTCAGTTACGCAATTGCGGGCCTCGTCATCCTGATGGTGATGCGGATGCTGAGCGAAATGGCGATCCTGTTGCCCGGCGCGGGCTCCTTCACCGAGCTGGTGCGCGCATCGCTTGGCCATCGGGCCGGGTTCGTCTGTGGCTGGCTCTACTGGTATTTCTGGGTCGTTGTCGTTGCGATTGAAGCCATCGCCGGGGCGGTCATCATCGCAGGATGGATCGCTGCGCCGGTCTGGCTGATCGGTGTCGTGCTGCTTGCCGTGCTCACTGGCGTAAATCTGCTCTCGACACGCTCCTATGGCGAGTTCGAGTTCTGGTTTTCGCTGATGAAGGTGGTCGCGATCCTCGGCTTCATCGCCGTCGCTGGCTTGTGGGCCTTTGGCGTCACATCGCCCGGCGGCCCGACCTTCGCAACACTTGTCGATCATGGCGGCTTCGCGCCAAACGGCTGGGGCGCGGTACTGGCGGGCGTGACGAGTGTGATCTTCGCGCTGTGCGGCGCCGAGATCGCCACCATCGCCGCCGCAGAATCGCAAGAGCCCGCCCGCACGATCGCGAAAATCACCAGCAGCGTCGCCATTCGCATCCTGCTCTTCTACCTGCTGTCGATCGGCCTCATCGTTTCGATCATGCCCTGGACGAGCATCGTCCCCGGCCAGTCGCCCTTCGCCTCCGTCCTCACCTTCATGCACATCCCGCATGCGGGCGACATCATGAACCTTGTCGTTCTGATCGCCGTGCTCTCCTGCCTCAATTCCGGCATGTATGTGACGTCGCGTGTATTGTTCGTGCTCTCGGAAAAGGGGGATGCGCCCAAGGCGCTCGTCAAGCTCAACAAAAACGCGCGTGCCGGTGCGCTCGACATTGATCGGCAGCCTGTTCGCCTATCTTGCGCTCGCCGCTTCGATACTCTCGCCGCAGATGGTGTTCAGCTTCCTCGTCAATGCCTCGGGCGCGATCATGCTGTTCATCTATATGCTGGTCTGCTTCTCGCAGGTCCGCATGCGGAACGAGGTTGAGCGCAGCGCGCCCGAGCGGCTGCTGATCCGCATGTGGTTCCACCCCTATGGCAGCTATCTGACAGCGACGGGCATCGGCATCGTACTCATCGCCATGTTCATCAAGCCGAACTTGCGGATCGAGCTGA